>Ga0326597_10001905_pt1 | contig 32214 bp, 29 predicted proteins | sample RVTome_12_FD_203789 | JGI IMG/M metagenome (GOLD analysis project Ga0326597, IMG submission 203789) | Soil microbial communities from uranium-contaminated site in the Upper Colorado River Basin, Wyoming, United States - RVT100D185 | ecosystem: Environmental > Terrestrial > Soil > Contaminated >...
CAGCTGGTTCTTCAATTGCTGGTTGGCGGCGTAAAGTTCCTGGTTCCGCCGGTAAAGTGCCTTGAGTGCCGCCAGGGCGATCCCTGACGGGTCGATGGTGGAGATGGTTTTGTCGTCGGCTCCGACGCCGAAGGTCGCCTGGAAGTCCTGTGCCATGGGGCCGATGTGCGGGACTTCCGGCTGCCCTTTGTAGTTCCAGCGCGTGATCTCCAATGCGGCGATGCGCCGCAAGATCTCCTCGCCGTCTACGGGCTCGAAGTTTTCCTTGGCCGCCGCATCCGAGCCGTTTACCCAGTCGGTGCCGTCGCAGTAGGCGCCGCCTCGGATGGCGATCTTGTGCGTGGTCAAAATCGTGTCGATGGCCAGCCGACCACCCGAGACGTCGGATACGAGGCTCACGCCGTCCTGGCCGCTCGAGCCGATGTTGCCCACCGTCAGGCGGCGACTTGTCGCATCCACTTCGATGGAGACGCCATCCTCACCGCTCGATCCGATGTTTGACACGACCAGGCGCGCACCGGTGTCGTCGCAATCCCCCGCAATCAGGTTGTCCGTCAGTCCGTCGCCGTCGAGGTCGGCTTCCAGGGCGATCGAGCTCGAAGGCAAAAGCGGTCCTCCGCCTCCGGTCGTTTGCATCCGGATCGTGGCCGTCGTGCTTCCGTTGCGGCCGCCCAACCGGGTCACCGCTCCAGACGCGTCGGCCGTGCACTCGACGTCGTTGTCGACCGCACCGTCTCCGTCCACATCGGCGGCCACCTGGCAGTTGCCGAACTGATCGCGGACCGTGACCGAGAACTTCCCGTCGATTACTCCGTCGTCGTCGGAGTCGGCGTCCAGTGTAAGCACGGCGGCGCTGTCCGTCGCGACTCGCAGCGCCAGATCGGGATTGCCGTCGCGGTCGAGGTCGCCTATGCAGCGAAGCTCAGAATGGCTTGGAGAGGCATCGAGCGACACGCTCTGCCGCGGTCCGTTCGCGAAGCGGTCGGCGCTTGCTTCGATTTTGGCGTTGAGGTGAGTTGCCGTCTGGTCGATTCTGGCCTCTGAAAACCCGTCACCATCGGCATCCAGGTCCAGCACCGAGACGGCACTATCCGGAGGAGCCTGCATGCGGATCGTTCCCGTCGTGGATCCCTGGGAATGGCCAAGGAACAGAGAGGGGCCCGCGCTTTGGCTGGCGCGGATCGTGCCGGTGGTGCTTCCGTTTCCGTCCACGAGCACCAGTTCGCTGCCGTCCGAGCCGGGATCGCTGCTCGAGCGGATCGTCGCCGTAGTGCTTCCGCCTGTGGCGCTGGTATGGAGTTCGCCGGGCGCGGTCTCGACGTCCCCCGACACCCTCGCGGCAGCCACCGAGTAGGGCGCCGAGTGCAATCGTACGCGCGGCGTCATGGGGCCGTCGCCGTCGACCTGGATCTCGAGATACCTCTGGGCGGGAGGCAGGCCCCCTCCAATCGGCGGTGAGATCAGGTCGGGTGACAGAGCCACGACCGAGCCCAGTGCAAGCTCATACAGCCCGTCGGTTACCTGGATGGAAGCATGAACTTCGGACCAGAGTTCGGTGCCGCCGCTTTCGGCGTCGAATATCTTTACGGTGAGCGCATGCACTCCCGTAACGGGGTTATCTGATCCGTCGAGCAAACGGCCCTGGTGGGACAGGGTGAGGGGTACCGCGACGGCCTGGGTGCACCAGCAGAGCGCCGCCGCCAGGATACAGGCATACAACGCCACTGAACGCTGCATAGATACTCCTTAGGTGTAGGTTGGCTGTATGGGGTTCTGGATTGAGATTCAGCTTGCGGTGTTTAGTCTTCTAATTATCCGTAGTGTCCTTCAAGATACAAGCACGTCGGGATCATACGGTGCAGCGCCACGATTGACAAGCCATTTGCAGACCGGTGCACGAATTTCAGGTCGCCCGACCCGGCACGGCCGCCACCCGATCGACTCCCACTGGCCGGGCATGTGAAGGAAAGCACAAACCGACGGGATGATCCTGAATGGCCGCCGGGCCCTTCGATCACCTTAAGGGTGGAGGAGAGTTGCTAAAGCGCGGGGAGCAGGTGGTGAATCAGCAGGAAGGCGCCTGCCGAAATCAGTCCCGCCACCGGAAGGGTAAAAAGCCACGCCCACACGATCCGCCCGGCCACGCCCCACTTGATTCCCGACAGTCTGGTCGTGGCGCCCACGCCGATAATGGCGCCGGTGATGGTGTGCGTAGTGGACACCGGAATCCCGAAGTGGGTGGCGCCAAAGAGGGTCAAGGCGCCGGCAGTCTCCGCGCAAAAACCTCCAACCGGTCGAAGCTTGGCGATTTTCATCCCCATGGTCTTCACGATCCGCCAGCCTCCCATGGCCGTTCCGATGCCCATCGCGAGGTGGCAGGAAAGGATGATCCACGACGTTTCCCGGTGCATGAGGGAGAGCTGCGTGTCGGGCTTCATGAGGCCCCCGGCGATGAGGAGAGCCATGATGATCCCCATGGTTTTCTGGGCATCGTTGCCGCCGTGACCGAGCGAATAGAGCGCAGCTGAGATGAGCTGCCCCCTGCGGAAGAACCGGTCGACCGACATAGGCCTCCACCGCCGGAAGATCCAGAACACCGCGATCATGATGACGGATGCCAGAACGAGCCCGATGACCGGAGCCAGCGGGATGAATTTTACCGTCTTCCAGATGTTGTCCCAGCGGATGACGTCCAGCCCCTGGTAGGCGAGGCCGGCGCCTGCCACGCCACCGATGAGCGCATGCGACGAGGACGTGGGCACCGCCATCCACCACGTGATCAGGTCCCAGATGATCGCGCCGATCAGGCCGCTCACCACCACGTAGACGTAGGCGGAATCGGTCCCGTCGATCTTCACGATCTTCGCCACGGTATCGGCGACGCGTGGTGCGAACACGAACATGGCGACGAGATTGAAAAACGCCGCCCAGAGGACGGCCACCGCGGGGCTGAGCACGCGCGTCGACACGACCGTGGCAATGGAGTTGGCGGCGTCGTGAAACCCGTTGATGATGTCGAATAAGAGCGCAAGCCCCACGGCGCCGATGATGACATACATCATGGGAGGCATGCTTACGACGCCTCGATGACGATACCGGAAATGATATGTGCCGCTTCCTGGCAGCGGTCGGTGGCTCGTTCGAGGCGTTCGAGGATCTCCTTGCATTTGATGAGGAGGATCGGATCGCTCTCCTCCTCGAACAAGTGAACCAGGGCCAGGCGCAGGATATGGTCCGCCCGGGACTCCGCCTCGTACACTACCAGGCAGCTCTGCTGGATGTTGGCTGCGCGCTGACTGAGTTTGGGCAGGGCCCTCACGGCTTGATCGATTCCATCCACGGCCTCCATCAGGATCCGTGTCAGCTGAGATATTTCAGGGCGGACCTGTGTCAGCCGGTACATCACCATGCGGGCCGCGATCGAGTCGACCGCATCGATGATGTCGTCGAGGCGGCGGATGAGGCGGTGTATATCGGAGCGATCAATCGGAGTAATGAACGTGCTGTGAAGGGCATCGATGCAACGGCGGGCGACGTCATCGGCCTGGTGCTCGATCTCCTTGATGCGCGCGGCGCGCTCTTCCAGCTCGGCGGGATGCGCCACAAGGGCGTCAAGCTCAGCGCACGCCTCCTTGGACAGCAGGCTGTGTTGATTGAAGAATTCGAAAAAGCTGCTCGATCTGGGCAGTAGTTTCCTGAGCATAGTAGACCTTTGTGTGCGGTTCGAGGTGGAACTGGTGCGCAGAGCTTTGGCGTTTGCAAAGACAGGAGCGCCGTTTTGGTCTCCGGGGGGCCGCGTGAAATGGAACACGCGCGGGCACGATCGCCATCCCCGTCTTGGGCGAGAGAGTTCGTTGCGAATACGGATCCACGCTTCGCCGGATCGCCTCACCTTTCGAGGCGGCTTGGGCTCTGTCTTTTGCGGAGGCCACCTTACGCTGGACCTCGGCCGCGGTCAATCCCCAAGGCGCCGACGGCCGCCGCGGGCCGCCCGCACGGACCGGCGCCGGGCCGGGGCACAGCGATCGATCGCCGGCATCCCGACCGCCGCGACAGGCGCGACTCGGCTGGGTCAGGCAGGCCTGCCCTGGCTGAATGGAGCAGGCCCCTGGGGGCCGGCCTGATGGTGCAACAAAAAGAAAGACCGGCTTTGGCCGGTCTTCCTCTAACGCCTGATTCATCAGCCCTTAGACAAGGGCGTGCACGCGCCCGAGTTACTCGGCTGCGGGCAATTTCTTCGTACGGGCCGCTCTCACGGTGATGGCGTTTCCGTGCATGTCTTTTTCGTGCATATCGGTAATGGCCTTGTTGGCTGCCTCGTCGCTGGTCATCTCGATGAACGCGAAACCCCGCGGTTTGCCGGTCTCCTTGTCCTCGACGACGTTGACGCGCGTGACGGCTCCAAACGTCTCAAAGGCCTTCTGCAGGTCTGCCGTGTTGGTCTGGGGCGAAAGGTTGCCTACGTGGATCTTCATAACCTACCTCCAAGTGTGTTTGCCTTTCCGGGATGCATCCGCTCCAGGAATGCCCAAAGAGGCAAATCATGCTGTGCGCATAATTGCGCCTGGGTCTCCAGGTCCTGCTTTCTCGGAGTTTTGTCGGCTACGGCAAAGCCACGATGGGCACGAAGAGGGAAACTCGTTTCTACCTCACCTTAAGTATATCGGTTACGGCGGCCGCGGTCGAGAGGTAATTCCCTCATCCCGGAAGCCGGCGCGGCCCCATGCGGGTGGCGATCGTCATGAGCGGTAAGGTGATGCGACGATGAATCGTGCGCCCTGCGAAGCCGGGAACGAGCTCGATGCGACAGACATCGAGCCCCCTCGAAGACTGACGGGCTATTCGCAAAGGGCGTTGTCTGCGGTAGCTTCGCAGGCTATACTCCCCGCACTTGCTTAGAGCATCGCAATCCATGCAGGCATGGATTTGAGAGTAGGCACCGGGGCTAGGCGTAGTTGCCTGACGAATCGTCAGGCCGCATGGGGGGGGAACGGTGCAGACTGTCCGGATTGAAAGCGCGAAAACATCCATGGGGCGGGCTGTGTCCGCCATGCCCGGGACCGCCACGAAAAGAGTTCTTCTGACAAGCGTCTGTCGCCCCCTCGGGCCGAAGTACGGCGACGGCCCCTCGGTGGGGTACGAGCTGCTTCACGGCCAGGTCACCCGCGCACAGGGAATATTCAGTCCGCGGACGGTCAACGGGCACTACGCCCTTGACTACATCGCGGAGAACCTGGACGCGCCCACGGTGGTACTCCAGTATCCGTCGAAGCGGGAATTCATCCGCGAACTCAAGAAGGGTTACGACTACGTCGGCATCTCCTTCCTGATGGCCGTGCACCACAAGATGAAGGAGATGGTGGCGTTGGTCCGCCGGTATGCGCCCCGGGCGAAGATCGTCCTTGGCGGCTACGGTACGATCCTGAGCGATGACGTGCTCAAGCCTTACGCCGACTTTATCTGTCGCGAGGAAGGGGTGGCATTTTTTCGCCGGGTGCTGGGCGAAGCGGAGATTCCGATGCCGTACAAGCATCCGCTGATCACCAGCGGGATGAAAGTCTTTTCACTGCCGGTATCGGGAAGGACGGGGAAGATCTTCGCGGGCCTCGGATGCCCGAATGGCTGCGATTTCTGCTGCACTTCGCATTTCTACAAGCGCAAACACATCCGACTCTTACCCGAGGCCAGCGACATCTATGCCACAATCGAGCGCTACCTGGACTTGGATCCGAATCTGGTGTTCCTCATAATAGACGAGGATTTCCTGCTGAACAAGAAGCGGGCGCTGGCCTACCGCGAGTGCGTGCGGAAGGGGGGCAAAGCCCTGTCGACCTTCGCTTTCGCGAGCGTCAAGGCGATCAGCCAGTACACGACCGAAGAAATCCTCGAGATGGGGATCGACGGCCTCTGGATCGGTTACGAGGGTACGCGCTCCGGTTACGCCAAGCAGCAGGGCCGCCCGATCGACGAGATCATCCGGGAATTGCGTGAACACGGCATTACGGTACTGACCTCGATGATCGTCGGCTTTGACTACCAAACCGAAGCAGTGGTGGCTGAGGAGCTGGACGCCCTGATGAAGCTCAAACCTGCGTTGTCCCAGTTTTTGATTTACGGCCCTCCGCCCGGCACACCGTTCTACGATCGGACCATCAAAGAGAACCGCCTGCGTGATGTCTTCATCAAGGACCCCGAGCTGTTCTATCGGCGGGCGGACGGTTTCACCACGATGATCAAGCATCCGACATTGTCGCCCGAGAAGATCGAAGCATTGCAGCGCTGGTGTTTTAAACAGGACTTCGAGCGGCTCGGCCCGAGCATTTTCCGGATCCAGGAGACGCACCTGCTCGGGTACCGGAAGCTCAAGAGCTCAGCCAACCTGCTTCTGCGCGCGAAGGCCGAGCACTACGCCAGGGAAATTCGGGCTGCCTATCCCGCGTTTCTCGCGGGCCGCCTTTTGGGGCCGAATGCTGTGGTCCGCCATTGGATCCGCGATCTCGAGCGGAGCATCCACGCGGAACTGGGACGCCCGACTTTGGCCGAGCGGTTGCACTCCATCCTGGCTGTGGGCGGTGCGCTCTTTACGGCGCTCTCGCTCAAACTGGACGTGTTTCAGCACCCCAGGCTCGAGCGTACGACCTATCGTCTACCCGGCAGGCGCTGGAGCGCTTTCCATGCCTGGGAGGAGATTCCACAAAAGACCGCCATCCCGGAACTTGCCATTCACATCGATCTTCAGCATGCCAGAAAGCAGGTGTGGATGCGCCTGGAGGGAGTTCTCAAGGCGGCGGACGCGGAAGGACTGGCAGAGCGGATCCACGAGTCGCTGGCGCGGAGCAGAAGTCGCCTCGTTTTGGACCTGAACAGGCTTCGCTTCGAGACGGCGGACGATCTGCAGCCGCTCGTGGAGAGACTCGCCGAATATCGATCGCGCATCCGCCTGGTCTTGCCTAAACTCTCCGCCGCGCATCCCGAACTGATCTTGCTGTTCGCGGTGTTTCAGCATTACAAAGGCTGAGCCGACCGGGCCTGCCAGGCACGGCCCGATCGACCGCATGACATCGGCATCTACTTCTTCAACATGGGATGAACATTGGCTGTCCGGCCGGAGGGGGCGGCGACGCGGATGTCGTGCGCAAGCTTGATTGAAGGGCGCGCGTCCTCAAGACCAAAGCCGTTTCCGGACAGCGCGCGGCGATAGATCTCGGTGTGCAAGTCGGTGAATCCCTCGGAGAATTCGACTTCCTGTCCGTCGATCGTGATTGAACGGTACGTCGCCTGCTCCGCTTTCAGCTCGCTCGGCAGCATCCTGCGGTCGATCGACAATAACCAGCGCACTCGGGCATGCTGCAGCTCGATGTAGCCGGCCGTTGTGGCGGCATCTGCAAAATGCACCTGTTGTTTTTCGACTCCGCCGAACAGCCAAATGAGCAGGTCGAAGAAGTGAATGCCGATATTCGTGGCCAGCCCGCCGGAACGATCGACCTGACCTTTCCATGATGCGAGATACCATCGGCCGCGCGAGGCGACGTAGGTCAGGAGAACATCGTGCTTTTGGGCCGCGCGCTCCTGTTGGAGCGTCTCGCGCAGGGCCATCAGCGCAGGGTGCGTACGCAATTGCAGGACCGTGTTGATCTTGCGGCCGCTTTCCTGTTCCAGCTCGGCCAAAGCGTCGATATTCCACGGATTGAGCACGAGCGGCTTCTCGCAAATGACGTCGGCGCCAACCCTCAAAGCAAACCGGCAGTGCGCGTCATGCAGGTAGTTCGGCGAGCAGATCGACAAATAGTGCATCCGCTTTGCGTCGTCGGCCCGGCGGAGCTTCTCGATGTGGCGGTCGAAGCGCTCGAATTCCGTAAAGAACGCGGTGTCCGAAAAGTACCGATCGAGAATCCCGACCGAGTCGGATGGATCGACTGCTGCGACCAGGTTGTTGCCGGTTTCCTTGATGGCTTTCAGGTGACGGGGGGCGACATATCCGCCGACCCCTGTGATGGCAAAGTTCTTGGGCATCCCTAATCTCGGTCCTCTCGTAAATGAGGTTTACGCCGGACTGCAATATAAGCGTCGGGGGATTGGAGCAACACCGAACATCCGGGCTGTCATACTGCTCGCGCGATGCCGCTGGGATGGGAATCGCATGGAGTGGCCAGTGCGGTGATGAGTGCCATGCGACAGATCGGCCTGATGCTCTCCATGGGAATCGTGATGATCATCCTGGCGCTGCTTCTCGGGCAACAGAGATCGCCCAGGGAAATCAGGCGCAGTTCTTAAGCAGCATGCGCGTCTCCTTCGCGATCTTTGCCGTTTTGTGCTTCGGCGGCATCTTCGCGTCGCCGGCCCGGGGCCCGAGAGATACCGAACTCTCTACAGAGCGGAGCCAGCTTCTCGCCGGACAAAAGACGTCCAACAAACTTCATCCGTTCATCCATAACACTGCTCGCCTTCCAGGGCATAGACTCCCTCCCGTTGAGGGAATCGAACCCCCGACGCGCCTTGGGGCACAAGGGCTTAGGCCGTGTTGTGCCGAAATTGTGACGGATTTCTTACTGCCCCCAACGCTGATACTACTGTGCTGGTCTGCCGATCTAAAAACAAGTAGGCGGTTTGTCGGCCGTCGGCGGCCAGAGGGTCTCGCCGCCAGTCACTGCCTGGCCCGCTGTTTGTGGGCTCCACAGCGAACGTGATCGGGCCCCGAAGTTGCACTCACTTTCAGGAGGGCGGCCTCGGTCAGCACCGATCGGGAGAAGCTTCATGAGCAAATCGAGTTTGAAGTCATCCATCCTGGCTAGGATGATCCTTGTTTTTCTTCTGACCTTAGTTCTCTTGGTGCCCATGGTCATGGTGCGGTCGCTGATCTCGGAGCGCCAAGGCAGACGCCAGTCGGCCATCCTGGAGGTTACAGACAAGTGGGCGAATGCGCAGGCAATTATCGGACCGATCCTTACGGTTCCCCTTAAGCGAAACGTGCCGCTACCTAACGGGAGAGATTCCGTGGCAGTCGAGAGTCTGCACATTCTCCCGGATACTCTGCAGGTTTCCGGGGATCTTCGGACAGATGCACGGCGCAGAGGGATCTACGAGGTTGTTCTCTACAACACGGAGCTACGTGCTACGGGGAAATTCGATCTGGGCGGCGTAGCGCCTGAAGCCTGGAACGGGGCTACGCCGCTGTGGAAAGACGCCTACTTGACAATGGGCATATCGGATCTCCGGGGAATCAAGGACTCCGTGCGAATGAACTGGGATGACGCGGAACTTCAAGCGGAAGCCGGCGTGCGCTCGACGGATGTCGTTCGGTCGGGAATCAACTTGCGGGTCCCTTTGGATCCGGCGGTCAAGTCCCACACCTTCGATCTGGCTCTGAACCTGAATGGCAGCTCAGATCTTACCTTCGCGCCTGTGGGCAGGCGCACCCATGTGTCGATGCGTTCCACTTGGTCCAGTCCTAGTTTCACCGGAGCATTTCTTCCGGACAAAAGGACGGTCAATAAGGATGGGTTCTCGGCGGAATGGACTATTCTCGAACTGAACCGCACGTTTCCTCAGTCGTGGGTGGACGCTCAATTCCATGCCGATCAATCCAACTTCGGCATGAGCCTCCTGATGCCGGTGGATCACTACCAGAAAACCACGCGCTCCGCGAAATACGCCATCATGGTCATCGCCCTTACGTTTCTGGCCCTGTTCCTCTCCGAAGTGCTGGTCAAGGAGATTCTGCATCCAGTCCACTACACGCTCGTGGGTCTGGCGCTCGTGCTGTTCTATGTTCTTTTGCTCTCCATGTCCGAGCACTTCGGATTCGATTTTTCGTATCTGGTGTCCTCGCTGGGCGTGCTGTTGCCCGTAACACTTTACGCCCACGCGATCCTGTCGCAGAAGCGAGTGGCCATGCTATTGGGCGGGCTGCTGCTCGTGGTATACTCGTTCTTCTATGTGCTTCTGCGCCTGGAGGACTACGCGCTTCTGATCGGCAGTCTCGCTCTGCTTATCGTACTCGCCGCGGTCATGTACCTGACGCGCAAAGTCAACTGGTACTCCATCGGTGAAGGATCATGAGGGAAACGTCGGGAGGGCGGGCCGAGGAGTTCCGCGACGCCGGCGGGGGCGCCGGCCTCGGGATCAATAACGCTGGCGTGGACACACCCAGGCTTCAAAGGACGAGCCATTCTGAACGACGCAAGCTGAGGAACAGGCGCCTGGGGCTGGCCGTACTGGCGCTGGCGATCGTGGCAGGCGCAGCAATTGCAGGTATCGTAATAGAGTATCTGCCGGAACACCAGATACGCTGGGTCATAGCCGGTGCCATACTCATTGGGTCGCCAATAGTTGGCCAGATTCTGAATCGGTTGATAGGACGTCTGCCGGAGACTAGATCGGTGCACGCCGGGATCACAGCTATCCTGGCGGTCGCGGTCTTGCTCCCTCTTGCCTCAGCCGTGTACCCGCAGCGCGTGACATACTCGCGATTCGGTTTGACCGTGTGGGGCGCTGTCCCGCTCCCCTTCGTCGATATCAGAGTGAACCGTGACGGCCTGCTGTGGTTTCGTCCTAAGACTCATATGATCACCATGGACGAAGTAAAGCGGCTGCTCAGTCCAGATATCGAGATTGTGGTGATCGGAACCGGATGGCGGGAGAATGCTCAGGTCGAGCTGTCCGTGCGGGAATTGACCGAGTGCGAAGTCCGGTTACTCCCGACCCCCGATGCCTTATCGGAATTCAATCGGCTGAGATCAGAGGGGCGCCAAGTCGTACTGCTTGCACACTCCACTTGCTAGCAGTTTCGAAGCGGGTGGGCTCCGCCGAAAACGGTGGAGGCGGGGGGAATCGAGCCCCATACACGGGTTACAGAACAACGACTTACACCGTGTTGTGACGGAATTGTGACGGTTTCTGTCGCCACGCGTCGTGACCGATTCAGGTCTCTGAGAGGCCCAGGTGGACGTCTGGCCGCTCCGGGAACGTGCACTGCGCTTTGCGTACAGCGACTTGACAAGGCCGCGCCACGTGATTATAATGTAATTACTTTGCAAAGGCATGCGTCCAGATGAAGACTCGTTTGGTCCGGATTGGCAATTCTCGGGGCATTCGTCTGCCCAAGCCGGTGATTGAAGAGGCCGGACTCACGGATGAAGTTGAACTTCACGTCCGAGAAGGCGCGGTGGTGATCCGCCCTCTCAACGCGCCGAGATCAGGATGGGAACGTGCCGCAAAGGCGCTTCGAGAAGACTCGCACCGAGAGCTGCTTGACCCGCCGACATCCACGCGCTTCGACGAGGAAGAGTGGGAGTGGTGAAGCGGTCGGGAGTCCATCGGGGTGACGTATTCCTGGTCAATCTCAGTCCGACGATAGGCGGTGAAATCCAGCGTACTCGTCCCTGCGTGGTCGTTTCGCCGGATGAACTGAACGCCCACCTGAGTACGCTAATCGTCGCCCCGATGACGACCGGAAGCCATCCGTATCCATTTCGTCTGCCTTGCCGCTTTCGCGGGCGTGCAGGTCACGTGGTCGTTGATCAGATTCGAACCATCGATCGCGAGCGGCTCGTCCGGCGCCTGGGTCGTCTGAGCCCGACTACGTTAGGCCAAACCCTGGGTGTACTTCAGGAGATGTTCTCGCCTTAATCGGACGTGTCAGTTAACGCAAAGAACCCTGCATCCGGTCCCATCACGATCCCAGAGGCGTGATAGCTGCGCCGGCGGTGAACGCGTGGAATGAACCGCAAAGTCCGTTGACTTGAAATCAAATTGTTACGGCTTCTTTCCTGTGACAGGTACGCGCCGCTGCGGACGAGCAGGCGACGTTTTGACAGCTCGCCCACTTCTTCCGCTCAGCCCCGCCTCCAGCCCTTCCAGAGCCAGAAGCTTCACCTCCATGGCCACCGGCGGCGACCGCTTGATCGTGCGCCTACCCTTCGACACCTCGCCCGAATCCGGCGGGTCGGCTACCCTCCTCTTGAAGCTGAACAGTGCCATACCGTCCCTCTCTTTCTGTGACGAGTTCCGCCCAGAAATCGGGGACGTGTAACGTAATTAACGGAAGCTTAAGCAGACAAAACTATCTGGACGCTGCACAGCCGCCAGTCGAGGCCGACCTGTGTACTGGAGGCTTCTCTCAGGTCGCGTTCGACTTTCTGGAGTAGCTTCCCGACCTCCGTCGCACTCGACTTGTGCGGCTTTAGCCAGTTATTTTTGAGCCAGTCGTCTAAGGTCATCTGATGTCCCCACGATGAACAACTTCTCAGAATCCTGCAGCGTTTTGACGAAGTGGTCACCGTTTATCAACCTCGTCCCGAATTCGCGCCTCGAGAACAGGGTAGGATTTATGGGTCGCCCTAGCGATTGCTCGAACGGCTCAAGAACCGTGGCCAGCTCTTTGAGGCCAATCTTCCCCACGATCAGTAGATCAATGTCGCTTTTGCCCGTCTCTTGTCCGGTGGCCACAGAACCGAAGATGAATGACACGGCTATCTTGTCTGTGACAGGGCGGAAGGCATCCCTCAGCACATCGGCCAATCCGAAGGTCTTCACGGCTATCGCTCGCAATTCATTGAAGATGGGATGGTCGCGATTCGCGCGGAAGAACTTCTGGATGCCGATCGTCTCTGCAGCGAGGATTCCGGCCCTGGAGAGCGACTGCAGCTCCCGTTGCACCGAGCCCGTACTGCCTCCCACGCGCCTGGTCGCGTCTCGGAGATAATAATGGGTGTCGGGATGTTGAGAGCGCGTTTCCGTTGTGACGAGATTGTGCCGAAGAGAATCTCGCGATGTCGCATGTTATTGCACGATATAGGCCTAGAAACCGGCAACGTACGGGGGACGAATTCCCCCGTCCATTTGTAAGTGATTAAATTGCAATAAGTCAAATTGGTGGGGGTGGGGGGAAACTAACCCCAGACTCGCGTTGGGGGACAAGGGCTTACACCGTAACGTGACGAAATTGTGGCGGTTTTCTATCGTCTCATGAGCAGTGGTTGCACCAAAGGTATCGCGAAGAACTCTATTTCCTTACCGGCCATTTGGCGGAAAGCCCGGGCAGTGGCCAGCGCTTTCGCCGGTCTTCCGGGCATCTGAGGTTGCCTCGCCAAATCCGAAATTCACAACCACGGGGAAATCTAGGCCTCACGTTTCCGATCGGCGCTGCACCACGGAGTTGGAGCGTCGCGGAGTCGACCGGAAAGGGCTAAAGGGCAACTGGGTGCGCTGCTCTCGCCTGGAAGTAGGATGAAAGGCTTTGTTGGATTACCTGCGGGGGAGTATTCTGGGATAAGGTTAGCCGTTTATAAGTTGACAGGAAATCGCAAGGGCGGGTGCGCGGGAACTCGGCAGCGGCCACACGGGTGGGCAGTGCGCAAGGCCCTGTCGGTCGCGCGGGAGGCTTCGTGAACACGATAGACAGCATGTCAGCCCCCGTTCTTCTGTATATCGCCGCCGCTGTGGCTCTCTACCGCTTGCGCAAGCACAAACCACCGACACGGTGGACGCTCGAGGCGTTCCATCTCCTAAGCCAGATACTGCCGTTTCATCCTGGGGCCGTGGCGATCACTGATTCGGACGGGGTGATTCAATCGGCATCGGATCATTTCGTCCATTGGTTCTGCCGGAGTGAGGACGGAGGCAAGGCGCAGGGAAACGTGCTGGAGATCGTCACGCCTGAAGACGCCTACCATTATCGCAACATTCTTCGCTACGTGGGCACGGAACAAAAAACGGTGCGTGACTTCGAGCTCAATACCGCTGTCCCGGAAACGGAGCGTAGGGTCCGGCTCACCGTCGTTCCGCTGTGCGACTCAGCAAGGACCCTTGTGGGTTTGCTTCATGTGTTTGACCCATCGGCGACGGAGCAACACTTGGGCAGAGACATGGATCACGTGGAAAAGCTGGTCAATATCGGGCAGCTTGCGGCCACCATGGCCCATGAACTCAATACCCCACTGGGTTCCATCATGTTGTCTGCCGACATGGTGCGGGACGCGCGGCCCTCCGATAAGGTCATGACGGAGATCCAGAAAATTAAGCAACAGGCGATTCGCTGCTCCGAGGTCGTGCGGCGGCTGCTCAGCTACGTCCGCCCGGATGACCACGAGCGCACCGATGACGAACTCGCGAGCATAGTCAAAAAGGTAATAAGTCTGGTGGAAGTTGAGGCCCGCAAACGTGACATCACCCTTTCGTTGGATATCGCCTCATCACATGGATTTGTGCGCTGCAATGAAAACCAGATGGAGCAGCTCTTCTTCAATCTGTATGCGAATGCACTTCATGCCGTTGAAAGAAACGGTCGAATCGACGTTCAAATCGCTGATGATGCGCTCCTGAACCAGGTTGTCGTGACGTTTGCCGACAACGGTTGTGGAATCCCCGCGGAACACCTGGGTCGCGTTTTCGAGCCATTCTTTACAACCAAATCGCGAACCGAAGGGACCGGCCTGGGCCTCGCGCTGTGCCGTAGGATTGTGCTGGAGCACCATGGTAAGATCGATGTCAAAAGCACGGTAGGTCAAGGCACTACGTTTAGCCTCACGTTTCCGGCCGTGAAATGAAACAGGACGAATTCAGGGTCCTGGTGGTGGACGATGACGTCACCTACGCAGACACCTGCGCCAAGGTCATTGCGGCAATGGGGATCGATGCGGTGGCCGTGAGTTCGGCGAAAGAAGCACTGATCCGTCTGGAATCGGGACCGCCAGTTGGACTTGTACTTACGGACCTGAAAATGCCCGGGACCGACGGCATGCACTTGCTGAGGCAGATCAAGGCCCGCGACGCAAGCGTCGAAGTTATTGTGATGACGGGGTACGGCACCATTGAATCGGCCGTGGGCGCCATCAAGGAGAAAGCTTTTGATTATGTTACCAAGCCCTTTGACAAAGACGAACTACTCAATGCCGTCGACAGGGTACACAGGCTCTGGACACTGCAAAACGAAGTTCAGCATCTGCGGCAAGTTCTCAATGGGCCCCTCGACCTCACGGGGTACGTGTTCGCTAACGGAGCCATGGCCGGCATATACGACCGCGTCCGGTCCGCGGCACGTTGTGATTGTTCTGTTCTGATAACCGGAGAGAGCGGTACGGGCAAAGAAGTCATGGCCCGGGCCGTCCATTCCAACAGTCAAAGATCACGCGGCCCCTTCGTTCCGATCAATTGTGGGGCTTTACCCGCGGATCTGATCGAAAGCGAATTATTCGGCTATCGAAAGGGTGCGTTCACAGGCGCGGACCGGGATCACACGGGTCTCTTCCAGGCGGCGAACGGCGGAACGCTTTTCCTGGACGAAATCGTCGAGATGAATATCGCTACCCAGTCCAAACTGCTTCGATGCATTCAGGAACACTCCGTGCGCCCGGTGGGCTCGGTGGACGAAACGAAGGTGGATGTGCGATTCGTGGCTGCCAGCAATACAAACCTGAAAATAGCCATCGACGAGCGGCGCCTGAGGGAAGACCTGTTCCACCGCCTGAACGTGATCACCATCGAACTGCCCCCACTTCGGGGCATGCGAGAGGACATTCCCGGCCTCCTGGACTTTTTCTTGAGGATTGGCCAGCAAAGATACGGACACACCATCGAGAGGTTCGATTCGAGTGCTATGGAACGGCTCATCAACTACGGTTGGCCCGGAAACATCCGGGAAGCGGAAAATCTCGTGGAACGCCTATTTGCCACCAACCACACCAGCGTTGTCGGACCGGGGGATCTTCCGCCCCATATCCGATCGGCGACTACTCGTCCGGAGTCAGCCGCCGATGAAGTCCCATCCATCTCGGACGCCCAGCGAGATCTGGTGGTCCGGGCGCTTCGGGTCACGCAGGGAAACAAGTCGAAGGCGGCCATCATGCTGGGGATTTCGCGGCCGAGGCTGTACAAGATGATGGAGCACTTCGGCATCCGGGGAGGCTAGCGGAGACCTCAGTTGTAACGATTGCTTACAGTTTTGCGGCACCTGCACTAACCCGTTGATTTTACGTGAGTTGGAGCAGCGATTCCCCAGGCGTGTAACAATGCGTTACGTTCTCGACTCTTCACGATAATCATTTTCATTTATAATACATTTATAATCAGCGACTTACGCCGGAATGCTTCAGGCAGGAGACTTGCTCTTATCCTCGGGGTTACCACGAAACCCTGGAGCCCAAAACATTGGAGGTCGGATGAAAAGATTGCTGACGATTGCCGCGGTGGGTGCCGTGTTTCTGTGCGGGTTCTTTATGGCCAATCGATCGGAAGCGGTTCCGACGTTCGCCCGGAAGTACAAGACCAGCTGTAGCACCTGCCACTATGCCTTTCCCCGTTTGAACAACTTCGGCAAGGCGTTCTTCAACAACGGGCTGCGTTACCCCGGTGAGGACAAGGAATTTGCCAAGGAGGAGGCCGTTAGCCTCGGATCCGAAGGCTACAAGAAGGTTTTCCCCCAGGCAATCTGGCCGGCCGATATACCTGGACCCTCCACGATCAGCTTTCTATGGGTTTCTCGGATGCATCTGGAGCCCGAAAACAAGGGACATGAGTTCAGCTTTGAAAACCCGCACGAGCTCGCCGCGCTCATGCCCGGGACGATCGGAGACAACATAGCGTTTCTCTTTGAGCTGGAGTGGGAGCATGCGAGCGAATTCGCATACGGCGGATGGCTGGACTACCGCTTCACTCCGGCGTTTCATGCGCGACTCGGCAACATCGCCTATCTCCCGATCCATGACCATGCGGCGCTGACCCGCGAGCATTTCAACTATGGAGATTTCGCCGAATTGGACGGATCGGGGCTCGAATTCTGGGGTGCGGTCAACGGTCCTCAGGATAAAGGCGGCCTGCTCTACGCCACGGGTGTGATGAACGGCCAGAATGACGGCCTTGAAAACATCGATCTCAATTCCCAGAAGGACGTGTTCGGGAAAATGAGCTACAAGGTCGGAGGCATGGGCGTCCTGGGCAGCACCACAGCCAGCGCATCCTCGGCCTTCTGGAAAGACAACTCCGTGACGTTTGGCGGGTTCGGCCACCTTGGGAGAAACGAGGACGAGAGCAAAACGCGAAATATCGGTGGCCATGTAGACTTCTTCTACGAAGACCTCAATGTCTTCGGCTTGGTCATGTCCTCGGGCGAAAAGAGTGCCACGGACACGGTGTGGGCCAAGGTGACCCGGGGGTTCGCCGAGGCCGACTACGTGGTGTATCCATGGCTCATCCCCTTGGTCCGTTACGAGTTCACCAAACCTCAAGGGGGAGACGCAGCTGAACAGGTTGTGCCCGCCGTGGTGATCATGGTGCGAGCGAATGTGAAGGTTATTCCCACGGGCAGAATCGATCTGAACGGTCAGAAGGATAGAAACCGGTATAATGTTCAAGTTGCCGTGGGGTTCTAAAGCGTCCGTTTGATTGTGAGCGGGCGGCTTTCAGTGTGCCGCCATTCAACCGGGAAAGTGCACCGGTGGCTGTTCGTGCAACTCGCACCCCTCCTGTGGGAGCAGGCTTTTGTCTGAACTGATCAGCCACCGGTCGCATATTCCCGACCATATTGGGCCGGGAGGAAAGGTGTCGCGATGAGGAAATCTCAATGGGTGACTTGGCAGGCATTGGCCTGCGTGCTGTGGGTAGGTGTTTCAGTCCAGGCGGGCACAATCGAGGGTCGGATAACGGCTGAAAAAGCCAAGTGGGTGACGGACGCCGTAGTCTACGTCGACAGCGTGTCCGGTGCATTCACCCCGCCGGAAAAGCACGCCTTGATGGACCAGAAGAATCTGGTCTTTTCTCCCCGCGTGCTGCCTGTCTTGGCGGGGACGACCGTGGACTTTCTCAACAGCGACGATGTGGCTCATAACGTCTTCTCCCCCGACGATGCCGCCGGCAAATTCAATCTGGGTACTTGGCCCACCGGCGAGAAGAGGTCGTATACGTTTACCAAGCGCTGCGAGAAAGTTTGCGATGCCGTGATGCTGTGCAATGTGCACCCGGAGATGGAAGCCTTTGTACTGATTCTGCAGAATCCATACTTCGCCAAGGTCGACGACTCGGGCCGTTTCGCAATCGAAAACGTGCCGGCAGGTCGCCATACGCTGCAGGTGTGGCACCCCAAACGCAAGGCCGACGCTCAGTCCGTGGATGTTGCGAAAGAGGGCTCTGTCCACGTCGAATTCGCGCTCAAGAAATAGGTATCGGCCATGTCCGATAGCGCCGGAGGATACGCCGTCACGATCCCCGACCTGGATTACTACCTGGATCTGATTTCTTGCCGAAGTGGTTGCCCTGTTCATACGCACGCCGGCCGCTACGTCCAGGCGGTCGGCGAGGGCCGTTTCCAGGAAGCCTACGAGGTCTCGGCGGCGCCCAACCCATTGGCGTCCATATGTGCCCGGATCTGCGGCCATCCCTGCGAGTCGGTTTGCCGGCGCGGCAAGCTCGACAGTCCCATTGCCATCCGTGCTCTAAAACGAATCGCCTGTGAGAAATTCGGGCCGGAGTCGGGACAGAAGTACTTACCCCGAAGCCGCCCTCAGTCAAACGGCATCAAAGTGGCCGTCGTTGGCGCCGGACCGTCGGGAATCTCCTGTGCCTACTATCTGGCGCTGAACGGCTTCCAAGTGACCATCTTCGAATCGACGCCGACCGTGGGGGGCATGCTCTACCTCGGCATTCCGGAATACCGTCTCCCCAGGTACTTAATCAAGATGGAATTCGAGCGCGCTCTTCATCTTGGCGTGGAGATCAGGACCAACTGGACTCTGGGTCGCGACTTCTCTCTTGAAACCTTGAAGCAGCAAGGCTTCCAGGCCGTTTTCGTGGGCATCGGCGCCTCCCAGAGCAAGCGAGTTCGTCTGCCGGGCAGCGATCTGGACGGTGCGATCAATGGGATCGATTTTCTGATCAACGCCAATTTGGGCTATCGAGTTGAACTCTCCGAGCGCGTGATCGTTATCGGCGGTGGAAATGTCGCTATCGACGTCGCCCGCTCCGCGATCCGGGATCGGGATACGGCCGAAACCGATGATGGCAGCGCAACCATTGATGCCGCGCGGGCGGCGCTTCGCCTGGGCGCGAAGGAAGTGCACGTAGTTTGCCTCGAATCCTGGGACGAAATGCCCGCGCATCGCTACGAGGTGGACGAGGCGCAGGCCGAAGGGGTTGTTTTTCACACCTCCAAGGGGCCGAAGCAGATCCTCGGCCGGCAGGGAAAGGTGATCGGGCTGAAGGTGCTGGATGTCCTGTCGGTGTTCGATCGCGACGGCCGGTTCAATCCCACATTGCTGGAGAACACGGAGTCCGTGATCGAAGGGGGCACCGTGATCATGGCCATCGGCCAGCAAGTGGATCGCCAGTCCTTTGCCCTGGATTCCGAGTTCGAATTGTCACCGGCAGGCACGATCAAAGTCGATCCGGATACTCTTGGATCCTCCATCGCCGGTGTGTTCGCCGGGGGCGACGCGGTTTTCGGCCCGCGTATCGCCATCGATTCTGTCGCCAATGGCAAACAGGCGGCCCGGTCCATCATTGATTATCTTGGCGTGCGCGGCATCCACTCCACGTCGTACCGCTTCGAGTTACTGAATACGACGACCTATCGGATGCCCGAAAACTATGAAGTTGCGGCCAGAGTGGAGATTCCACAAATTTCGATCGACCGCCGAGTGGGTTTTGCAGAGGTCGAACTTGGGTACAGTGAAGCCCAGGCGAAGCAGGAGGCCTCACGCTGCCTCAAGTGCAACATCAACACAATCTTCGATGCCTCCAAGTGTATTCTGTGCGGTGCCTGCGTGGACGTGTGTCCCATGGATTGCCTCCGCCTGGTACGAGCCCAAAGACTCGAGTTTAAAGAGCAGAGGACCGAGGGGGCCGACTCGCCTGGAGCAGAGCACCGGTTTGCCATCGTCAAAGACGAAACGCTGTGCATTCGCTGTGGTTTGTGCGCCAAGCGGTGCCCCACCCAGGCGGTAACGATGGAACGCATCGTATTCGCGGAGTATGCCAATGCCTGATGCCGCTGTTCCTGCGGCCGTCCAATCTTCGTCGCGTCGCGAGTTCCTGCAATCCATAGGAAATCTTAGCTTTATCGCCGGTTTTGCGGGAATCTTCGCCTCCACCGTGCGCTTCCTGTTGCCCAACGTTCTTTACGAACCTCCGACCACATTCCTGCTGGGCCGGACGGACGAATTTCCCCCGGACTCAGTAACCTTCCTGGAGGAGGATCGAATCTTTGTGTTCCGGAAGCCGGAAGGGTTTTATGCCGTCTCTTCGATCTGCACGCATCTCGGGTGCAACGTGCGGTGGAACTCCGAACGTCCGGGTTTTGATTGCCCGTGTCATGGATCCACGTTCGATCAAAACGGCAAGAACATCAGCGGCCCCGCGCCGAAGCCACTGAAGTGGTACGAGCTCAGCCTGGCCAGTGACAGCAGGTTGCGGGTAAATACGCAGAGAGAAGTGAGTAAAGATTTCAGGTTAAGTGCCTGATGACATCCCTGTATCGTTCGGCCAGGGCATGGCTGACCGGCAGCCGCGCCTGGAAGTCATTCTTCCGGCACGGGCGCGTGAACAGCGACCTCAATCGGGCGATGGTGATCACAAGCAACGTGGTGCTTCACCTCCATCCGGTCAAAGTGCGCAAGGACAGTGTAAGGTTTTTCTACACGATGGGTCTGGGGGGAACTTCGTTCCTTCTTTTTATGGTATTGGTCCTCACCGGAATCCTCCTGGCGTTTTACTACGTTCCATCCACGGCCCTTGCGTATCGCAGCGTCAAGGATATCGAAATGGTCGTATCCTACGGGCGGATTTTGCGCAACATGCACCGCTGGGCCGCGCATGGAATGGTGATCACGGTGTTTCTGCACATGTGCCGCGTCTTCTACACCCATTCGTTCTGCAAACCACGGGAGTTTAACTGGGTAGTGGGGGTCGCGCTTCTCCTGCTCACCCTGGGCCTGAGCTTCACCGGGTATCTGCTGCCGTGGGACCAACTAGCCTACTGGGCGATAACCGTAGGAACGAGTATGGCCGGTTATGCTCCGCTGGTGGGTGAGAAGATCCGCTATTCTCTCCTCGGTGGAAACATCGTAGGGCAAGGAACGCTCATTCGTTTCTATGTGTTGCACTGTTTCGTTCTCCCCGTCGGCATGGTTTTAGCCCTGGCCGTGCACTTCTGGAGGATCCGCAAAGACGGCGGCATATCGGGACCGGTAGAGACCGAGGCGTCCGAGCCGGTCCAGGTGGGCGCCTTTCCCACAAAGACGTATGGTTTGATGGAACTGGTGCGGGGTACTGAAATTACTGCCGAGCGTGTCCCGGAGCATTTTGTTTTCACATGGACTCACCTGATTCCCAAGGAATTGCTGGCGACCGTCGTGGTGCTTATCATTTTGAACCTATTGTCTGTCTTCTACAACGCTCCCCTCGAGGAGATGGCGAATCCGACCGTGACGCCGAACCCGGCGAAGGCTCCCTGGTACTTCCTGGGGCTTCAGGAGCTTGTGCATTATTCCGCATTCCTCGGCGGCGTAGTGTTGCCCATGCTCATCGTCGCCGTCCTGATCGTTTTGCCCTATGTGGACACTAGGGGAGTGGATTCGGGTGTCTGGTTCTCTCCTGCACGCAAGTTTCAGAACACGGTATTCAGCCTCTTCGCCTTCCTGATGTCGGCCCTGATTCTCATCGGGACATTTTTCAGAGGCGAGAACTGGAATCTCCAATGGCCCTGGTAAGCTGAAGGCTCTCATGCAGCGCGCCATCCATCTCTCCGGCATTGTGCTTCTGGTGAGCTTTGTGACCATCCTGATGGACGATTTTAACCAGGAATGGAAGCAGATTCAGACCCGCTTCGCGCACATTGAGGAAAATCGATATCACTCAACATCCGAAAGCGACATCTCCTTTAATTCGGGAATCGCGCAGATCGTAGTGGAGGGGCTGGGCAAAATAGATCGATGTCCCACCTGTCATCTGGGCGTGGACGACATCAAGTACCGCAACGCCGAACCCCCGTTTCAAACCCATCCGGGGCAGTTGTTAGAGACGCACAAGAGCAAAGACTTCGGTTGCAGTGCCTGCCATCTCGGACAGGGGTATGCCGTCTCGTACGATAAGGCGGCACACCGGAAGTTGGAATTCTGGAACGAAACGATGTGGCCGCGACCCTTGATGCAGGCTTCCTGCGGGACCTGCCACCGCTCCAGGGAGGTCTCGGAAGCGCCGCTCTTAACCGGTGGTCGGCTACTGATCAGCGAAAAGGGTTGCACCGGCTGTCACGACATCGATGAGTTTTTCGAGGAGGGGAATCGCGGGCCAAATCTCGACGGGATCGGCAACAAGGTTTCGGAAGGCTGGCTCTACGCGTGGCTGAAGAACCCCAGAGACTATCTGAAAGCCTCCCGCATGCCTTCGTATCGACTCACCGATCCAGAGATCCTGGATATCGTTTCCTTCTTGCTTAGTCTCGACGGTAAGAGCGATCCGCCTCACGCGGTGACGGCCCAATCCTCGAATCCCGGACGCCCGGACTCGGGCGCTGTGTTGGTGAGCGAGTCCCGCTGCATTTCCTGCCACACCATTCACGGCCGCGGTGGTCGGCTGGCTCCTGAGTTGGACCGCATTGGTGACAAGGTGCGCAGGGAATGGCTGCCGAATTTTCTCCGTAACGTCCATTACTACCAGCCGGAAAAACGGATGCTGGAGTACAACTTCACCGATCGGAATGCTCTGGACATCGCGGCCTACCTCATGGACGAGTTCTCGGAAGGTGCTTATGTGCTTCCCGATGAGGGGGACGTAGCGCTTGCGCCGAAGTCGCTTTCCAGGAAGGAAGAGCAGTTAAAACGAGGTCTAAAGCTGTTCGTCAAGCACGGCTGCGGGGGTTGTCATTCCGTCGGCACGCAGATTAAGCCTCCCAAAGTCGGGCCTAAACTGTCTAACATTGGCAACCGACTCGAGTCCGTACTTGATTTTGGTTCGCGCCGGGACATCCGGCCGACGCTATACAACTGGCTGTTTATGAAGCTGAAGCAGGCAGACGTGTTTGATTCGTCGGCCGCGATGCCGAATTATTATCTGACCGATGAGGAAGCTTTTGAGATTACTGTAGCGCTTCTGGGCAATAAGGAGAACCAGTATGCCACAGAGTACCTTGTTTCCGAGGCGCAGAACTCTGTGTACAAGAAGCCGTCAGGTGAGTTCGGAGAACTGTTTGAGCGCTACAGCTGCATCAGCTGCCATTCCATAGACCGGTACGGCGGGACCCTCTCCACGGTACCCCTTACGATGGAAGGGAGCAAGGTGAAGTTCGAGTGGCTGAGACATTACCTCATCAAGCCGTTTGCGCTGCGACCGGTACTTACGGAGCGTATGCCCAGATTTCGGATGACGGAACGGGAAGCTTCGTTGATGGCGGATTACATTAAGAGAGTCTATGTCAGCGATGAAATCCCCAGATTTTTCGAACTGGAGCTGAAACCCGAGGAGGTCGCCCTGGGCCGTCAGCTGTTTCGATCTCTCGAGTGCGTGAACTGCCACATCGCGGATGGCGCGGGTGGATACGTCGGCCCGGAACTCGACAATACGGGAAACCGGCTCGAGGCGGGTTGGGCGTTCAAGTGGCTTCTGGATCCACTCAAATATAAGCCGGAGACGATCCATCCGGACTTTGGATTCACGGAGCTCGAGGCCAGACAGTTGACGGCTTACCTGATGACAAAACGGCGGGATCATCGATGAACGGCGCACGGCTTCTCATTTTCGTGGGCGCGCTGGCTTTGGGGTTTACCTCCTGCAAACGACCGGAGGCGCCGAGGCGGGACGTAATGATGGAAGCAATCGAGAGCCTTGCGGAGGTAGTCGATGCTCCAATGGCTCACGCTAAACAGGTTTACGATCGCTACTGCTCAGTCTGCCACGGATTGGAGGGCAAGGGGGATGGTTTCAATGCCTATAATCTCGATCCAAAACCGAGGAACTTTACCGACAGTTCATTTGTCGCGCGCGTGGACAGCGGGCTAATCGTCGAAACGATCACAAAAGGAGGTGGCGCCATCGGCTTGTCGCCCGTGATGCCACCCTGGGGCCGAACGCTGTCCGAGTCCGACATTGCGGCGGTTGCCCTGTATGTGCGTCGGCTCGCGCAATCGCGCGCCGGTCTGGAGCATCCCTAGCATGAATTTGAGTTCGAACCGGACCAGGTCTACGCACGCGTTATCGTGATGAAATCGTGCCGAAAAAAATCTCGCGATATCGCATGTTAGTGCGCGATATGCGCATAGAGTCCTAGGTTGTACGGGGGACGAATTCCCCTGTACACGTGTAAGTGCTTGATCATCAATAAATTAAAACAGTGGAGGCGGGGGGAATCGAACCCCCGTCCGAAAGTGATTTGAATTCGCCATCTACCTGCGTAGTTGCTCTTTGATCTCGCCGACGGCGTGCCGAACAACAGGCCTACCACCGGCCAGCCTCTATTTAGATCTCGCTTTGGGCCCTGAGGCGGGGCCCGCGGCCAGCCCTGTTAAGTCGGCGCCTCGTCTGCCGCCACAGGGCGAACGACAGGGAGACGGGCCGTCAGTTAAGCGGCCAACGCGTACGAGTAATCGTCTGCGTTTACTTTGGTTTCCCGGTGCGATTAACGAGGTACCCGAGAATCCCTCGGCAGGCAGGCTTATCCTCCTCTACTCCGTCGAATCCTTTCGCCCCCGAAAGGAAGACTGGTTTGTCTTGTCGGTAAACACTGCTCTCGTAATATACGGCGTTTCGGGACATCCGGTGCAGGAATTCTGGCCCGCACGGCGGGCGACTCAATCGAGGTGAAGCGCCGTCCTGCTCTTGTCCGATAAGGACAAGTATGGTTACTCCCGCACTTCCACGCGATCGGAGGGATGCCCGGTGTCGGGATCGATGGGCGTGGGCTCCAGGCGGACCTCTTCGCGGCGGGCCGAAACCGCCCAATCCGCGTCGGGATCTTCCATCTCGATTTTCTTCACGCCGCGCGGCACGCGGTTCTGGATCTTTTCGTAGGCGTCCTGCACCGCGTCGTCCGGGTAGCGCCAGTCATGCAGGTAGATCACCTGCGCGATGCCCGCCTGCAAAAGCTCTTTCGTGCAGCCGAAACATGGACGCGTCGTCGAGTACATCACGCCATCCTGAACCGCGATGCCGAAACGGGCGGCGGACAACAGGGCATTCTGCTCGGCGTGCACGCAGATGCAAAGGTCGTAGCTGGTGCCGGATTTGTACTTCTCGCGGTTGGCGCAGCGCTCGCACCCGCCGTCGAGGCAGTTGGCCATGCCGGACGGGGTGCCGTTGTAGCCGGTGGATACGACGCGGTCGCCCACGACGATCAGGGCCCCCACCTTGTTCCCCCGGCAGTTGGCCCGAGCCCGCACCGCCAGGGCGATGCCCATGTAATACTCGTCGCGTCCCGGTCTAGTCTTGTCCATGCTGTTCGCCTCGTTTGCTGTCCGCTCAAATCAAGCGCCCCAGGGCGCCATGTCGAGTGCTATTTCTTCTCGGCCTCGCCGGTCATAGGAACGAAGCGCACCGGTGTCACCGAGCGGGTCTCGGTGCCTGTGGCCGTCTTGGTGACCACGAGCAGGTCCTGCCACTCCGACCCGACGGGAATGACCAGCCTCCCCCCTTCCTTCAATTGCTTGATCAAGGGCTCCGGAATGTGGTCGGGTGCCGCCGTGACGATGATCCCGTCGAACGGAGCGTGCTCGGGCCAGCCCTGGTAGCCGTCCCCTGCCTTCACGGAAACATTTCGATACCCCAGTTCCCTGAGCGTGGAATCGGCGCCCAGGGCGAGAACCTCAACTATTTCGATGGAGTAAACGTGCGCCACGAGCTCCGCCAGCACGGCGGCCTGGTACCCTGATCCGGTCCCGATCTCCAGGACCGTGTCGTTGGGGCCGCACCCGAGCTTTTCGGTCATCAGCGCCACGATGTACGGCTGCGAGATGGTCTGACCTTCACCGATCGGCAGCGGCTGGTCGGCGTAAGCCTCGTAGGCGTACTTCTCCGGCACAAAACGATGCCGTGGAACCGTACGCATGGCATCCAGGACAGCGGTATCCTTCACCCCGCGCGCGAGGACTTGGGATTCAACCATCGCGCGCCTCTGGGCTCCCTGTGTGGTGTCCGTATTTTGCGCCACCGTCATTATCCCCGCCGCCATAATCACCAGCCACATGCTCTAATAAGGAAGGGGCCCCGCAGTGGATTTGTCAACGTACATCGCACGGGGCCCCGGTGTGCATTAAAAACGCCCCCGTTTCCGGGGGCGCCCTGCAAAGGAGACGGCCTGTTTACTTCCCGTGGCACAGGCCAAACCAGTGTCGGTTTGTAATACGTCCGCGGGCCGCAGGAGGTTTCAGGACTATTGACGATTGTGGTTCACCGTTTGAACCTGTTGCCCTGCCACGGCCTGCGCGCAGATGATTGCTGCAGGGGGAGGATGTTGGCCGGCAGTGGCCAATAGAAAGCGGGGCCGCCTTTCGGCAGCCCCGCCCGACTCCAGAGGAGTGCGCATGAGAGGCCAGGGAAGTCGCCCTGTCCGACTTTCTTATACACGGCGTGGCACCCCAGGGTTCATCCAGCCAGCGAAAGTCCCACAATCCGGTGCGGCTATTTGCGCGCTGCAATCATCAGCAAGATGCCCACAGCCAGAAAAAGCAGATTCATGGTCCAGGCGGCCACGTATGGCGACAGGTCGCCCGCCTTCCCAAGCGATTGCAGGACGTCGGTGAACGTGAAGTAGACGAAGCCGATTCCGACGGCGATCCCGAAGCTCTTGGCGAATCCGGCGCGCTTTGGCGTCGATGCAATCGGGATGCCCAATAGCACCATCAGGAAACAGGAGAACGGGAAAGCCACCTTGAATTGCAGTCCGACATGCTCCTCGGTGGCATCTGCGCCCGATTTCTCCTTGGTGACCGCCCGTGCGGCCAGCTCGAAGTAGCCCATGTTCTCCGGTTCCTTGTATTTCTGGGCGAACACGGCGGGGCGCTCGGGCCACTGGGACCTGGGTTCGTAATCAAATGTCCGCACCGTAACCGAGTCGGGGCCGACAAAGTGGCGTTCCTCGCCGATCTTCAGCGCCCAGACCGAGTCCTCCCAGAGCATCTCGCTGGCCCGCGTAGTCGAGCGGAGCGATTTGCCTGCGAATTCCTGGACGAGGGCGCCGTAGCCGCGGGTCTGGGTGACGTCGTAGCGTTCGAAGCGGAAGATCCGGCCGTTTTCCCCCTGGCGGTAAAGATTGTAAATCAGGCTCGAACGCCGCTCATCCTGTTTTTCGATCTCAATTTTCTTGATCTCCCAGCGCGCCTGGTTGGACGCGGGAACCACGGTCTCCGCGATCACCATGGAAAAAAGGGATATGATCACCCCGATGAACAGAAGCGGAAGCGCGACCCTGTAGAGCGATATTCCGGACGCTTTCATGGCCAGAAGCTCGTTGGCCTTGGAGAGCGTTCCCACCGAGAAAAGCGTGGCCAGAAGCATGGACACCGGCAGGGTCGTGACGAGAATAAAGGGGACGAAGTTCAGGTAGTAGCGGACGACCTGGCCGGTCCGGGCGTGCGCATCGATGAACTCATCCAGGTGCTCCACCAGGTCCACGATCACGTAGATGGTGAGAAACACCAGGAGGCTGAAGAACAGCGCCCGCAGGAAACGGCCGGCTATGTAGCGGTCGAGGACGCGCATACGTTCTCTTTGACCAGCCTGCGGTAGCGAAGGTGCGAGATCCAGTCGGCAGGTCGGCGTTCGCGGATCACCGAAACCAGGAGGGCAACGCCGACTGCCCCGATCAGGAAATTGGCGCTCCACATCGCCCAGAAGGCGTTCACGATCAGCCGGTCGGCGAGTTCTTCGCCCCCGATCAGGAAGGCCCAGTAGAGGATAAACAGGCCAAGCGACATCCCCATGCCGATCCCGATCCCGCCGCGACGGGCGAGCACGCCAAGGGGGGCGCCGATGAGCACGAACACCACGCAGGCCACCGGTATCGAGTACTTCTTATGCACTTCGATCATCATGGAATTGATGAGGCGCCTCTGGCTCTGGATCTGCCCGGAAAGCCGCCCGGCCGCCGTCTCCGCCGTGCGCAGCGCGGCCGTGCGGCCCCGCACTTCCGACCGGGCCGAAATGGCGATCGCCTCGCGCGAGACCGAATCGAGTTCCCGCCCGTAGGCGGCCGTGTTCTCCTTCCACTTTGCGATATCGTCCATCATCATGGCGGTGGACTTTTCGCGATCGGTCCGATAATCGGAGCGCGAGTCCGGCAGGCTGCCCGACACACCGGGCAAGAAAACCGTCTGGTCGACGAAGTGCGTGAGCCGATACTCGTGCCCTTCACCCACAAACTCATGTACTTCGCCGTCCTTCAGATTCATGATCAAGGTGCTGCCGTCGGGGGTCAGCTCCATGGTCCCGTGATCCGCCGTGACCGTGCGCGGCCAGCGGGCCGAGCTCTGATCGTAGATCGTGACGTCGCGAATGGCGTTCCCTTTCGGGTCGCGCCACTTCACCAGCAGGTAGTAGCCCGGGATATCGCCTATAAAGACGTTTTCCCTGATCTTGAGCGTGGGCCGCTTGCGGTTGATATCGCCCATCAGGACGCGGGCGCGGTGGTTGGACTCGGGCAGGACCCGGTTGTTGAACCAGACCAGGCCGGCCCCCACCAGGGCGCCTGCGAAGAGCACCGGCGTCACGATCCGGAGGAGGTTTATCCCCGACGACTTGACGGCCAGAATTTCGTTATCCGCCGAGAGCCGCCCGAAGGCCATGAGGGTGGCCACCAGAACGGCCATGGGGACGGAAAGGGCCAGCATCCAGGCGAGGTTGTAGATGAACAGCCGCGCCACGACGAAGCCGGGGATATCGCGCCCGACCACCAGGTCGAGAACCTGCGGGACAAAATCGATGATGAGCACGAATGTGATGACCACCAGCCCGAAGAAAAAAGGCCCAACATGCTCTCCCAAAACGTAGCGTGCCAGTCGCATAACCCGCCCGATTATACGCCCTCGACGGACGGCGGGCAAATTGTCTTGCCAAGCGCGCCGCGGGCAGATTCCTTCCTGTGGCATTTTAGCGTACCACGGGCCCAAAGTGAAAATCGCGGAACTCAGCACGGGACACACGACCGACTCGCTCTATCTGGTGGCGGACCGCTCCGTGCGCGCACACAAGAACAAGCCGGGTCAGTATCTCCAGCTCGTACTCCAGGATCGAACCGGGACGATGAAAGCCATGTTCTGGGATGTCCCCACAAGCGTGGCCGACTCGGTGCGTTCGGGGGCCGTCTACCAGGTGCAGGGCAAAGTCGAAAGCTACATGGACGACCTGCAGATTCGAGTGGTCGCCATTCGTCCTCCCGAGCGGGCCGTAGATTGGGGCGAGTTCCTTCCCGAGTCTGTGCGCTCGGCGGCCGACCTGACGGCCGAGTTCGACCGCGTAGCGGCAGACCTTACCGATCCCCATCTCAAGGCGCTGGTGCTTCGCCTCAGGAGTCACGAAAAAATGTGGGCCCGTTACTTGAACGCCCCGGCGGCGACGATGGTTCACCACGCCTACCTGCGGGGGCTCATTGAGCACAGCCTGAACATCTGCCGGCTTTGCATGAGGCTGGCCGAGCTCTACGCCGAGGTGAACCGGGATCTACTGGTGGCCGGGGCCCTGTTCCACGACTTGGGGAAGGCCTACGAATACGAGAGCGGTCCGACGTTCGGGCGCACGACTTACGGCGAGCTGGTCGGGCACCTGGCCATCGGGGACAACCTGGTGGTGCAGCTGGCCCAGGAAGTGGAGGGGATCACGCCTGAAACGGTCTGGCAGCTCCGGCACCTTGTCCTCTCGCATCACGGTACGTACGAGTTCGGCTCACCGGTACTCCCCAAGACCCTAGAGGGGCTCTTGCTGCATTACGCCGATAATATTGACGCGAAGGTGGGGACCTACCGGCAGATGGCCGATAACACTCCGGAGGGCGAAGCCTGGACCGACAAGGTCTTCAGCATGGACCACCGGCGGCTTTACAGACCCGAGCCCGAGGCAGCCCAGAGCGGCCAGGCCAAGTAAGGAAGACCTCAAAATGGGAATTTTCAATATGCTTTCAAACGACATCGGCATCGATCTGGGAACGGCCAATACGCTGGTCTGCGTGCGCGGCACCGGCATTGTGCTCAACGAGCCGTCGGTGGTGGCGGTCGAGAAAGCCTCGCGCAAGGTGCTGGCCATCGGCGCGGCGGCCAAGGAAATGCTCGGGCGCACGCCCGGTGAAATCGAAGCGATTCGCCCCATGAAGGACGGCGTCATCGCCGATTTCGAAATCACCGAAAAGCTGCTCTCCGATTTCATCAAGCGCGTGGTGCGCCACAAGTACCTGATGAAGCCGAAGATCGTCATCTCGGTCCCCTCCGGGATTACGGAGGTGGAAAAGCGGGCCGTGCGCGACTCGGCCGAAAACGCCGGTGCGCGCGAAGTGTTTCTGTTGCCCGAGCCCATGGCCGCGGCCATCGGCATCGGCCTGCCGGTGGAGAGCCCGACCGGCATCATGATCGTCGACATCGGCGGCGGCACCTCGGAAATCGCGGTCATCGCCCTTAACGGCATCGTCAACAACACCAGCGTGCGCATCGCCGGCGACGAGCTGAACGAAGCGATCGTGCTCTACCTGAAAAAGAACTACAACCTGCTCATCGGCGAACTCACCGCCGAAGAGGTGAAGATCAGGGCCGGTTCGGCCTACCCGCTCGAGAAGGAAGAATCGATCGAGATCAAGGGGCGCGACCTGGTGGCCGGCGTACCGAAGACCATGAAGCTTTCGTCGGCTCAGGTGCGCGAGGCGATCTCCGAGCCGGTGGATGCCATCGTGGAGGCCGTCCGGCAGTCGCTCGAACGCACGCCGCCCGAACTGGCGTCGGACATCCTCGACCGCGGCATCATCCTCACCGGCGGCGGCGCGCTTCTGCGCGGCCTCGACAAGCGGCTGAAGCAGGAGACCAACCTGCCGGTCGTGGTGGCCGACGACCCGCTCACCTGCGTGGTGCGCGGCTGCGGCGCCGTGCTCGAGAACATGATGAAATACGAGAAGGTTGTCATCCGCTCGCGCCGGGATTGAGGCGCAGCGTCAGGACAGGCCCCATTCAAAACCTCGTGGAACCTCAAGGCCCCGGGCGATGCACGCCCGGGGCTTTGTTTTGGTTCCCGGTCGCGGTTTCCCGATGGTGCACACCACAAGGGAACGGACGCGCACCAGGGCGGGTACGCGTCCGCGAACCAAGAAGCTACCGGCTTATCGGCCGACCGGCGTAGCGACGCGCGGCTGATCCTGGTAGGTCTGAGGACCCACGGGCGACTTCGGGTTCGGGCCGTACCGGTTGTCGCCGGGCATGCCTTCCTGCACCATGAACCAGAGCAGGGCGACTGCGCCGATGAACGGTACGCAGGCGATGAAAAGCCACCAGCCGCTGCGATTCGTGTCGTGGAGTCTGCGCACCGACACCGCGATGCCGGGGATCAGCACGGCCAGGGTGTACACGAGGGCCGGCCAGGCCAGGTAGCTGCCGCCGCCGATCCCCATCATGCCCTGTACGAAGCCGATGGCGAATCCGATGATCAGATTGAACAGCGTGAACATCCAGTACTCTTTCCGCCGCGCGCGCCCTGCGAAAACGGCGTACTTTTTCAGCACCTCAACATACCAGTTCATGGGACGTCCTTTCGTGTAGCTCCTGCGCCCCATATCGGACCGGGCCGGGATCTTCTTGATGCCTCAAGCCGTGGGAATTTGGCCGCTTCGGGTGCTTTTCAACGGCCGGGTCGGCGGCCTCAAGATTGCCGCGGGGACGAGGGATGCCCGTTTGCTGCGTTCTGTAAAGTAGTGGGCGGCGTAGCCTTCGGATGAGCCGAAGCGTGCCGGCGGCGCGTCACGGAAGGTGCCGCGAGGATCGAGTGAGGCGCGGAAGCGCCCGAGGGCAGGGCCTGCAGCCCACCGGCCGATACCGCCTACGTGCTCGGGGAAGCGTCTTTGGAGTCTTCGGAGTCGCCGGATCCTCCGGAGTCATCCGAATCGTCCGTATCCTCCGATGAGTCAATGTCGACCGCCACGACAGCATCTTGTTCGCCGGCCGCCGGTTCGTCGGGTGAAGGGATATCCCGCTTCTCCTGTTTGCGCTTCAGCTTCTCTTCTTTTTTCTTCTTTCGCGCCAGGTCTTTCTGGCGCTTCTCGAACTGGTAATT
>Ga0326597_10001906_pt1 | contig 32206 bp, 29 predicted proteins | sample RVTome_12_FD_203789 | JGI IMG/M metagenome (GOLD analysis project Ga0326597, IMG submission 203789) | Soil microbial communities from uranium-contaminated site in the Upper Colorado River Basin, Wyoming, United States - RVT100D185 | ecosystem: Environmental > Terrestrial > Soil > Contaminated >...
GATACCTACAAGGTCGGAACTTCACCCGAGAGCTTCGACAAACAGTACGTGCGAGATTATCTTCTGAATCTTCCCTGGGACATGAAATCGCCACCGCCCGCGCTGCCGCCGGAGGTCGTACGCAAGACGCAGGAAAAATATTCAGAGGCGCTCAGGCGGCTCACGTCCAGTTGAAGTCCGCTTCAAAGCCCGCACATCGCGCAAAAAAAGGCCATAGTCCGGATCCCGTGGGAGCCGGACTATGGCCGGGTTAGTAGAACCGATCTTCGTGTCAATTTATTCTTTCGCCGCAGCGCGCATGGTCACGCCGGACGGTTCAGAACCTCCGGAATCGACCTCGTGATAGATCTTTGCGCCGGTTTTCTTGAACTCCTCAGCCTTCTCTTTCATCCCCGCTTCCAGCGCCGCCTGCTCTTCCAGGCCCTTTTGCGCCGCGTAGTCGCGCACGTCCTGGGTGATCTTCATCGAGCAGAAGTGCGGGCCGCACATGGAGCAAAAGTGCGCCACCTTCGCGCCTTGCGCCGGCAGCGTTTCGTCGTGGAACTCGCGGGCGGTGTCTGGGTCCAAGCTTAAATTAAACTGATCTTCCCAGCGGAACTCGAAGCGCGCCGCGCTGAGCGCGTCGTCGCGCATCTGCGCGCCCGGGTGCCCTTTAGCCAGATCCGCCGCGTGCGCCGCGATCTTGTAGGCGATGACGCCGTCTTTGACGTCTTTCTTATCCGGCAGCCCAAGATGCTCTTTCGGCGTCACGTAACAAAGCATCGCCGTGCCGTACCAGCCGATCATCGCCGCGCCGATGGCGCTGGTGATGTGATCGTAACCCGGCGCGATGTCGGTGGTCAGCGGTCCCAGCGTGTAGAACGGCGCCTCGTGGCAGACCTCTAACTGCTTGGTCATGTTCTCATGGATCAGGTGCATCGGCACGTGGCCCGGACCTTCGATCATCACCTGCACGTCGTGTTTCCAGGCGATCTTGGTCAGCTCGCCCAACGTCTCCAACTCGCCGAACTGCGCTTCGTCGTTGGCGTCCGCAATACATCCCGGCCGCAGCCCGTCGCCGAGGGAAAACGCGACATCGTAGGTCTTCATGATCTCGCAGATATCTTCAAAGCGGGTGTAAAGAAAATTCTCCTTGTGATGCGCCAGACACCACTTCGCCAGGATCGAGCCGCCACGGGAGACGATGCCGGTGACCCGTTTAGCGGTCCACGGCACGTAGCGCAGCAGCACGCCGGCGTGAATGGTAAAGTAGGACACTCCCTGCTCGGCTTGCTCGATCAGTGTGTCGCGGAAAATCTCCCAGGTAAGCTCTTCCGCCTTGCCGTCGACTTTCTCCAGCGCCTGGTAGATCGGCACCGTGCCGATGGGCACGGGAGAATTGCGCAGTATCCACTCGCGGGTTTCGTGGATATTATCGCCGGTGGAAAGGTCCATCACGGTATCCGAACCCCAGCGTGTCGCCCAGATCATTTTTTCGACCTCTTCTTCGACGGACGAAGCGACGGCGGAGTTGCCGATGTTGGCGTTGATCTTGACCAGGAAGTTGCGCCCGATGATCATTGGCTCGCTTTCGGGATGATTGATGTTGGCGGGGATGATCGCCCGTCCCCGGGCGACCTCGTCACGCACAAATTCCGGGGTAACGACCTTCGGGATCGACGCGCCGAAACTGTTGCCGGCGTTTGTGCGCGACGCGCCATGGGCGCCGTTTTCGATCGCCTTCTCGCGGCCGATATTTTCGCGAATGGCGATGTATTCCATCTCCGGAGTGATCATGCCCTTTTTCGCATAGTGCATCTGGGAAACGTTGCGCCCTGGCTTGGCGCGCAAAACCGCACGCCTGGAATCCTCGGGGAAGCGTTCAGTGTCGGACCCGTTCTTCAAGCCGTTCTTTCCGTTGCCATTGGCAAAACGGTAGGCAAGAACCTCTTCGACATCGCCGCGCGCCTTGATCCAATCGAGACGTAACGCCCCCAAACCTTTGCGAATATCGGTTTCCGCGGTGGGATCGGTATACGGTCCCGACGTATCGTAAACCAGGACCGGCGCATTGCCGTTACCCGCGTGGGAGTCGCCGACGCTGATGGCGCGCATCGGGACGCCGATTTCCGGACGACGATGGCTGTGAACGTAGATTTTTTGGGAAGCCGGCAGGGGTTGAGTCGTGATCCCTTCTTGCTTCGAATCATTCAATTTGTTGGAGTTCGCCATGGTAATCCCTCCTTGGGATTTCACTACCCGATCTCGGTTATACGTGACGGTAGGGTTTTACGTACTCTTCGTAGAGCCCCTCTTTGCCCTTCTCTTCCAGTTCCCGTGATCGCTTCACGAGGACCTCTTTGGTCTCGACGAAGTCTTTCCGGCTGAAACCTAGATTGCCGGGATGCGTTCCCGAATCCATGCGGATGGCGTCGCAGGGGCAGGCCTCGACGCAGAATCCACAATAGATGCAGCGCAGCGTGTCGATTTCATAGCGGATCGGATATTTCTCCACGGAGTTATCGGGATATTCGCCGGCCTGGATGAAGATGCACTCGGCCGGGCAGGCCGTGGCGCAGAGAAAACAGGCCGTGCACTGCACCGTCTCGTCACCCTTAAGCGTCAGCCGGTGGCGGCCGCGGAATGTTTCAGGATAAGGCGCTCTCTCGTCGGGATACTGGACGGTAACCGACGCTTGCAGATCTCTGGCCAAGCCGAACTGATGGAGCGCGTGAACCGTGAGATTGCGCCAGAAGCGATAGCCCGTGACCGTCAGACCACGGATGACTTCCGGGAAATATAACCGCTCCCAAAGAGACATCTCTTCGATTCGTTTCATCGTTCGGTTCCGAGATTTACACACGCCCCCGCGTGTGAAGAAAGATTCGGCAAATCAGAGTCTTTGCCGCCTCAAAGTCAATCCAACTTTACCTTATAGACGATTGCAAAGGGATGTCAAGGAAGTGAAATGGAAGCGGCCGCGCGCTCGCGCCCGTCACTCCGAATCGTATTGGAGAATCGAAAAAACGCCGTGCGGCTTGAGCTTTTCCCTGCCCTTTAAGAACGCAAGCTCGATGACGAAAGCGCATTCCACCACCGTTGCGCCGAGCTTGGAAACCAGCTCCGTCGCCGCCACCGCGGTCCCGCCCGTGGCGATCAGATCGTCGGCGATCACCACGCGGGCATGATCGCGAATGGCATCGACGTGGATTTCAAGCGCATCCGTCCCATACTCCAGCTCATAGCTCGCCCGATGGGTTTCGTAAGGCAGCTTGCCCGGCTTGCGAACGATACAGAATCCGGCCCCAAGTTTGTAAGCCAACGCCGCCCCGACAACGAATCCCCGGGACTCGATGCCCAAGACGGTATCGATCTTCTGCGACCGATAGCGCTCCGCCAGAATATCGATGGTTCGAGCGAACAGCGGACCATTGCCCAGGAGCGGCGTAATATCTTTGAAAACGATGCCCGGTTTCGGGAAATCGGGAATGTCGCGAATGATTTGGCGGATAGCGGCGATATCGTTACTCATGTCCGTCAGCTACCATAACTGGCCGATAGCAGCAAGAACGCTTGGCCGATCTCAGATTTGCAATCTGCCATTTGAGATTTGCGATTCCGAGCGAAGCGAGGATTAGCCCCACACTTGCCGTGCCGTCTCAACGACGATCTCCAGTTTGCGCTTCTGGTCGTCTTCGCTGATGAGATTGCCGACCACGTCGGACGAAAAGCCGCATTGGGGGCTGATGGCGAGTTGGTCGAGTGGCGCGTATTTGCTCGCCTCATCGATGCGGCGCTTGAGATCATCGATCTTCTCCAGCTGCGGCACCTTCGTGCTCACCAGTCCCAACACGACGACTTTCCCTTTGGGCAGGAAACGCAGCGGCTCGAAGCCGCCGGCGCGCGGGCTGTCGTACTCGAACAAAAAACGATCGTGCTTGAGCCCGTTCAGCAACCGTTCGGCGATGTCGTCGTAGGTGCCTTCGCGATGCCACATGCTGCGCTGGTTGCCGCGGCAAAGATGAATACCGAACGTCACGTCATCGAATCCTTCGAGCAATTGGTTATCCGCCTTGAGGGAGCGGCTAAAATTTTGCTCGGGATCTTCGCCGCGCTCGCGCATCGCCTGGAGCGACGGTGGATCGACATAAGCCGTGTAACCCGGCGCATCGATCTGCACGTAGCGGCAGCCGGCTTGCACCAGCCCGGAGATGATCTCCCGTTCCACCTTCACAACGTCAGCCACAAACTCATCCATGTTCGCGTAAACGGCCTTCGAGTTCTGCCAGTCGAACCGTTGCGAGATGCGATCAGGGCCGATCAGTGCGACCTTCGCCGGTTTTCGCGCCACGCGGCTCAAGAAGCGATATTCCTCCAGCGGCACGTTGCGCGCGAGACCGAGCCGCGCCACCACGGGTCGCCGCTGGGAAACAGCCGTCCCTTTGACCTCTCCACTATTCGGAATCTCCCAGCGCTGAAGCGGCTTGCTCCCTTCGACCCGATGCTCATAAAAATCCAAAGTGGCCCGACCCGAGTCGTAACCCGACACCGATTCACCAAAGCTGTCTTGAAAGTTAAGGCGCCGGTACTCGCCGTCGGTCACGACGTCTAAACCCAATTGCTCTTGGAGCCCAACCGCCTCGCGAATCCCTTCGTCCTCCACGGCGCGCAATTGTTCGAGCGTGATTTTCCCGTCATCGTAACTGACACGCGCCTCTTTCAACCGCGCCGGACGCAAGAGACTGCCGACGACGTCATTTCTGATATTTGCCAAGTCTTTCATGAGCCGAATCCCCGATAAAGCGCTGAACAACTATGTTTACAGGCTGCTCAAAAAGATCTCAGAAGCGAGGCGATTGAGCGCAACCCTTCGACCTTGCTCAGGGCTATATGACGCTTTTTCAGCAGCCTGCTAACCTTTCGGCGAAACCATAACCGACGCCGGTGCGCAGCACAACCGGGGGAAATAGCGGGCGGGATCCTGCGCCGTATTGTTCTTGCGAATCTCGAAATGCAGATGCGGTCCCGTGACTCTTCCGGTGCTGCCGACTGTGGCGACGATCTCGCCGCGCGACACTTTTTGCCCCTCCCGCACTAGGTTGGTCTCGTTGTGGGCGTAAACTGACATGATCCCGTCCGCATGGCGCACGATAACCATATTACCATAGCCCCTTAATTGATCGCTGTAGATTACCTCGCCCTTCTCGATGGCGCGAATCGGCGTGCCCTCAGGCGCCGAGATATCGACGCCGTCGTGGAAGGTCGCGCCCCGCGGGCCAAATCCCGAATTGATCATGCCGCCGACGGGCCATAGGAATCTTTCCTCCGCCGGTTCGGGCAGGCTCGGTACCTCGGACGGCGGCTCCGCGGGCGTGATTGTATCTACCGGCAGTTGGCGCATCGCTCCCGGGATAAGAATCCGCTGGCCAACGCGGAGCTGGCCCGGATCTCGGATCCCATTGAGCCGGGCCAAAGTTTCGCGGCTAACGTCGTAAGCCTGACCGATGCGAAAAAGATTCTCGCCCGGTCGCACAATATGATAGATCCCCTGAGGTTTCTTCGGCGGGAAACTAACGGTCCGGGGCGCGCAACCGATCCATGTGCAGAGGTACGCAACGATCAAAAAGTGGAGCGCCACCGGCCAGCGCGTGACACCTTCCACTACGCGCGTGGGGCGGAATCCCGAGTAAGAGCCCCCGGCCAAGGCCGCGGCTTGAGTCGAAGGGTTGCCCATCGTGAAGCCGTCTCGAGTCGCCCGTTTCGAGTTTCGCGTTAGCCCGACTCCCTGAACTCGAAGCCCGAAACCGATTCTAATCCCGCCAGCCGTACTTCCCCCAAAGTTTGACGAACCGGCACTCGCCGAGCCGTTCTTCTTCGCACCCAGTGGCGCTCCGCGTTATCCTCATCAGCTCCTGGGACTGCTCGTCGCCCACCGGAATGACCAATCGACCACCGATGGTTAGCTGATCGAGAAGCGGCTTGGGTACCGCCGGCGCGCCCGCCGCGACGATAATAGCGTCGTAGGGCGCATGCTCGGACCAGCCGATGGTGCCGTCGCCGACGTGGATGGCGACGTTGTGATATTCGAGCCGGTCCAAAACTGCTCTTGCCTTGCGCGCCAGGGCGCGAATCTTCTCCACGGAAAAAACGTTGAAACAGAGCTCCGCGAGCAGGGCCGTTTGGTAGCCCGACCCCGTCCCCACTTCGAGGACCCGTTCTTCGCCCCGCAGGTCGAGGGCCTCCGTCATCCGCGCGGCCATATAAGGTTGGGATAGAGTCTGTTTTTCACCGATGGGTAGCGCGCTGTCTTCGTAGGAGCGATTGGCGATGCCGGCATCGACGAAGAAATGGCGGGGAATCTTGCGCATCGCTTCGATCACCCGCAGATCTTTGATCCCGCGCCCAATGATTTGCTCCTGAACCATTTTCTCTCTGGCCCAGGTGAAGTCGTTTGAGATGGGCTGAGGGGCTGTCACGTGTTGATAGGTAAATGGATGCTCGAGGCGAACGGAATCGGGACCTATGACCAAACGCACCCCGGGCGCTTTATCTAGTATCAGCCCCCTTGTTAGGCCCGAAACCAACGCGATTACAACGCGTTGGAATATTATCATAGCACAGACCGGTTTTCGAGGGAATTTCTCATCTCCCCAGCATCAGTCATCTTCGCGTATTGATGGATTGACGGCAGGTTCGCTCACCGGAGGGCGGCGGGATTGAAAGGTACGGAGAACAGCAGCTTGCTGAAAAATCATATTGGCAGGCTGCTCAAATAAATCTCAGATACGAGGCAAGAGAAATTCGCATAAGGACGCACAGCTCTGGCTCGGGTCATCGCCAATTCCGGCCTAACTCGCGACCGCTCTCACCCCGGCATGAACTCCGTGTTTCTCAAACTCGCCTGACGGCTTGGCAATAAATCGCTTGATCGATTCATCGCTGGCAAAGATCTTCTGAGCGCGCTGCGTATCCACCTCGATGGCGATGATGTGCGGGTCATCGGTCCTGGCCGCTTTGAAAACGCCGTTGTGAATCATACGGCGCACGGACAGCCGATTGTCGGCCGATGGGTTCATATAATGCACAAGGTCGGTCTTGTACCGATGCAGCAGGAAAAAATGCATCAGCGTCATCAACCGGCGATTGCGATATTTCTTGAACGTGTATTGGTCTTTCACCGCAAGTACTTTTCGCCCCTCTCGATCCCGATCGACCCTAAACGTGATTTCGGCGAGCTTATCGCGAGGCTCATCGAAGACGTTCAGCATCATTTCCTCGGAACCGGCAAAGCGCTCCTTGAGCTCGACGTTCAGCGCTCCCTGGTCATAAAGACCTTGCGTTTTCCAATAGTCGACCCACATGTGCAGCCATCTTTCGAGCACGCTCGTGGGGACCTCGACGGCCTTACGGTGCTGTGTTTCGGTGGATTTCCCGCCCATGGATGACGTGGTGAGCGACGCCCCCCGAGCCGCCCGACGATAACGATCCGCCCAATCGCCGCCGACAAACGTCTGCGGATATTGCGCCGGGTCATGGGCCAGCCGGAGTGAACGCTGTACCAGCCTGACGAAACCTAGCACTCCCTCTTCTCTCAGTGCCCGCGCCAACCGGCCGTTGGAAAGCGCCTCGGTCTGGTGGCCTCCGTAAGTGATGAAGTTGAAGACGTAGCCCATCTTGCCGAGCTCAGCGGCAAAGACGCGGATTTGGTCATCGGTAAATCCCCAGGCGTCCCAGTTCCACGAAGGCGACAAGTTATAGGCCAGCATCTTGTGCGGGTAAACGGCATGGATGGCGTCGGCCCATAATTTGTCATCCTCCAGGTCAGGCTTGGCTGTTTCGCGCCATAATAAATCCGTGAAGGGCGCCATCGCCAAGCCCCTCTGAATCGCCATCTCCCGCCCGCCGGTGATCTGATAGAAGCCTTCCGGCGTCCGCGGCACATCCCAATCCCAGAAAATGTTGATGCCCATGGATTGCGCCAACTCGCGAGCTTCCTGGTAGGAAACGCTGTTGGCCAACCATTTCCATCGCTCCACCGACATCGGACGTTTGCCGCGGATTTGTGTCCGGGTCTGCATCGCCTCGGCGACCGCTTCGGCAAAGGTTTTAAGACCGGCCCTTTGGGCCCACCTCTGACGGACCGACGCCAGGACATGATCCACCGTATCTTCAGTGACTTTCTTGATCATGACTTCCAGCGCCGCCAGTTGCTCACGGGCGTCGCGTTGGCCCGCTCCTTGTCGATGAACACGCTGGCGAGTCTTCTTGAGCGCTTCGATCTCCTTGCCGATTTTCTTGATTCCTTCATTGATCAGCGCCGCGAGACGCTCCTGTTTGAGCCACTCCTCGGCATCTCGATACGCTCGTTTTGAAATCTTGTGCAGCAGATGGCCGTTAATCTCTTCAAATCCCTCTTGGTAAAATCTTCTTATGACCGCCAGGTTAACATTCTTAAACGGGACGATTGGATTCGTCGCCCCGTACACGAACGGATGATCCCGCTCGTCATCCAGGCTATCGATGTTCGTCGCATCATTGGAATCGGTTCGCGCCACGATCACGCCCGGAATCTTCATGATGTCGAACTGGAGCCGCGCCGTGTTGAGCCGCGCTATTGACTCCGTGGTCGAAACCAGCACCTTCTGCCCCTGATGCCCGCAGACCTTGCAGCCCGCCCGCTGGTCTTCGATGTGAATCGAGCCGATTTTGCTTTCGACGAATTTCTTGACGAGATTGCGGATATGATGCTCGCCACCATGACCCGTGTCGCCGTCCGGAATGATCAGTGGCGGGTTGAACGCGGTGGCGGGATTCTTCTTTCGCTGCGCGGAGGTCATCCTGATTCGATTGGACCTTTGAACCTCGTCTTGATGCAGCAAAGCACGCACCCAGGACGCACCTTCTTTCGGGACCCGATCCAGAGCGTAATTGGCCAGGTCGGCGCCGGGATCTTCGCTGTCAGATCCTCTTGCCGAAGTCGCCCAACCGCCGAGATAGAGAACCTTGATTCCCTCCATGACGGCCCTGACTGCTCCCGTGGGCGAAAACGGGCCGTAGGTTATCTCTTGCTTCTTTTCTTTGAAAAGCGTCTGCAAATAGTCATACAGCTTCACGGCCGCCTGCTTGGCAACTGTGTGTTCTTCGTGGAGGCTTCCCCGCAACGCGACGACCTCATAGGGCGTGTGCAAGCGCGTGATCTGGCGAAACCTTGGACTTTGGAACCAGGTCTCCGTCTCACGCAGTTCCTTGGCCCACTCGACGGCCTCTGCGTCACGCCGACTATCCAGCGGAATAACATTATTCATTATGCAAACCTCACCGGTATATTTATTAACAGTCGGGTATCCCGACGCCCTTCTTCAGGAATTCATATAGCACGATGGCCTACTTATCTCCAACCATGAACAGCACGGCCAACGGGAAAAGGCACACTTGATAAACCCTTGCTTAAACCTAAACTTGCCCGTGCCATAACGCACCCAATTCGGTTTTGAGAATTTGTGGCAATTTAGACCGCAGCTAGTAATGAACCTGGATTCCGCAGTTGAAGATACAATCTCTACGGAGCGAGGGGTGAGACTGGAGTAGCGAAGGCACCCAGATCCGCCGGATCAAAGTCCTTTTTGTTGCTTGGCAATCTGTTGCAAGCAAGTTACGGATTCCACTCACGGCACTGGTGGTCTCAACGCTCTTAGAGGCAATACTCCATTGCCTTCGCTACGGAAGGCTCGCACTTCGCTCCGTGCATTAACTTTCAACTGCGGAATCCGGGATGAAAGATACGGAGAACTTCCAAGACTAGGTAAAACAAGGCAATTTTCTTAGGTCAAAGAAAGAGGATCGGGGCTCAGGTCGCCGTTGCCCGTTTGAAGATCTCGTCGATATAGCAAATCGTCTTGATCAGAAGCTGACAAAATTGACGGGGGAGTTGGTTGCTCCACCAATGGAAACAAAGAATTCGTTGAGAAAGAAAGAATGGTCGGGGCGAGCGGATTTGAACCGCTGACCACACGCACCCCAAGCGTGTGCGCTACCAGGCTGCGCTACGCCCCGACGGGGTATTGAGCTAGCCGGAATGTAACACTCGCCCCGAGCCAAATCAATTTGCCCGGAACGCGAGAACTCTGGCGCCGATCCCATCGACCGTGAGGCGCTTGCCAACCGATATGAAATTCACTAGCTTGGCCTTGGAGGTTATCGATGTTTGGCATCGGCATGCCTGAGCTGCTGTTGATCCTGGCGTTAGCGCTTATCGTCCTCGGTCCCAAAAAACTTCCCGAGCTGGCTAAAACGCTCGGCAAAGGATTGGCCGAGTTTCGCCGCGCAACCGACGAGATCAAGGACGAGTTCAGGCAAATGGAGCATGAGATCGACGAATCATCCACGGCCGCCACCCCCAAGAACGATCCGCCTTTAGAAAAGACCGCGGACTCATCTCCACCAACGACTCCACCCGACTCCACCGAGAAAAAGTGAGCAAGAGCCAAGGTCATGGCCAGCCGGCCGATGTCCAGATGCCTTTTACCTCGCATCTGGGAGAACTTCGTTCGCGCCTCATCAAATCCTGCCTGACCGTCGCCATCGCGTTTATCGGCTGCTTCGCGGTGGTGGAGGAGATTTTTTTCGTCCTCGCCGCGCCGCTGCGGCGCCTGTCCTTCGAGGGGCTGACACTCATCGGCACGGGGGTGACCGAAGCTTTCTTCACCAAAATGAAAGTCGGGTTCGTCGCCGCCGTCATCGTTGCCCTGCCGGTGCTCTTGTGGCAGGCCTGGCAGTTCGTCGCGCCGGGGCTCTATGAGCATGAGAAGCGTTACACTCGCAGTTTCGTCCTGTTCGGCTCGCTATTTTTTCTCGCCGGCGCGGTCTTCTGTTATGAAGTGGTCGTGCAGTTGGGCTTGAACTTTCTCCTGCGCAGATACGCGGCGCTGGGCGTGCAACCGATGATTCAGGTCGGCGATTACCTGTCCATTGTGTCCCGGCTGGTTTTAGCGTTCGGGGCGATGTTTCAGTTGCCGGTGGTGATTTTCTTTCTCGCTCGCGTGGGATTGATCGATCACCACTTTCTCATAAGGCACTACCGCTATTCTATCGTCGCCATCGCCCTGCTCGCCGCGATCCTGACGCCGCCTGATCTCGTCGCTCAACTGCTCCTGATGTTGCCCCTCGGCGTGCTCTACGGGATCGGCATCGGCGTGGCTTACTTTGCCCGCCAAAAGAGCGAGCCGTAAGAGATCTCACCGCGGAGCCGCGGAGGACGCGGAGTAATGAGTTTTTGATTAAAAAATACTCCGAACTCTGCGAACTCTGTGCCTCTGTGGTGAAATAACGATTGCTGCTTTGGTGGCGGCTTTGCCGCGCTAGATCCTTCGTGGTGATTAGAAAAACCGTGACCTATAGGATGGGCGGAGCGACGCGATACGGATCGCCTCGTTGAGGCACGCAAAAAACCTAAGGGGCTTTTTCCGTGGCAGCCGGCTTGTTGTTTTCGACGGCTGGGCTGTCTTCGTTGACGAAAGCGCAGGCGGCAAAGACCGTGGTCCACAGGCCGTCTTTGTTGCCGATGGCGGATTGGGTGATATTGGAGGTGCGCACGATCTTCTCCGACATTTTGAAAAGCTGTTCGCGCTCGTCCCACGCCGTGTCGGGATTGAACTCTATGCCCAAGGTCGTTGCCAACATGCTGGCCGCCAGGTCTTCGGCGTACTCTCCCGCTTTCTCATCGGTCTCGCCGAAGGAATGATGCTCGGAAAGATAACCGTGCTGGTTCTCGTCGGACGGGATCGCCACGCCGACCGACGCCGCCACCAGCCGGTTCGGCTCGTTGGTGCTCTCACGGTCATAGACGCAGAAAACGATTTCACCGGGACGGAGAAGCTTGACGCCTTCTTCCCTGGAGATGCGCTTGCAAAACGGCGGATAGATGCTGGAGACGAGAACGAGATTGCAATAGGCCAGGCCGGCCGATCGCAGAGCCAACTCAAAGGACGCGAGTTTTTCCTTATGGACACCCACTCCTTTAGTGAAAAAACATTTCTTCGGAATCACTGTCAGCGTCTATAACATGAAACAAATTTTCTAACAAGAATTTTTCGCGAAAACCCCGTCGCCGGGGTCATTCTATGATGACCAGCGCTGCGCCGCCTTCGACTGTGTCTCCCGCCTTGACCTTGATCTCTTTGACTGTGGCGGCGATCGGGCTGCGCACCTCGTTTTCCATTTTCATCGCTTCGACGATAACCGGTCCCTGTCCTTTTTCCACCACATCGCCTTCCGAAACCAAAACCGCGATGATCTTTCCCGGCATCGGCACGGAGACTCGCTGGCTGCCCTGGATCTGGGAGTGGGACTGGCCGTCGCCAACCCGCACGCGCTTCTCATCCACGAGATGGACGTGATAGCTCCGCCCGTCGACCAAAACCCGGTATTCGTCCTCGGCATGGTCCACCTCGATTTCAAAGGAGCGGTTGTCGACGATCAGAGAATAGTTTGTGTGCCCGGTCTTCTTGCCGTCTACGACGGACTCGTTGCCGTCCACCGACACTCGATAAACCGATTTGCCGGTCTCCTCGTTTCGACCCGGTAACTCTGCTCTCCGAGCTTGACGATAAATGCCATATATTCCCTGTCGAGCTTTGCCTCAGAGTGTGTGAAAAAATAGCCGATCGCCCTTCGACGAGATCAGGACGAACGGTTATGCCAGCCCCCAGCCCCATATAAGGGGTCACGCTTTGATACTCCCTTGCAAGGCGCACCATGAAATGAGTCTGCTCTGTGGCGCGGTTTCAACCGTCGACCCCGCGCGCGAGACCACGCTCCGCGACTCGCCCGCCGGTTCACCCAGCGCCAGCAGCACACAAACGGCAAGCGTCGCGGTGCGGCCTACACCGCCCGCACAGTGAATCAGCACGGTTTCCCCACACCGCAGTCGGTTTGCTACGTCGGCCGCAAGCGCCCAGAAGGCATCCCGGTCCTCGGGTGCCCCACGGTCAGGAATCTCGAAAGGCAAAACTGAACAGGGAACTGTACCGGATTCCAGCGCCTCTGCGTACTCGAAAGACTTCTCCTGGATTTCATCCTTTTCAGCTAAACATACGATGGCGCGGACCGCTTCGTTCCTCAGCTGATGCCACACGCTCTCTATCGCCTCATAGCGGCCGGGCATACTGTGGAGTAGCAGTCTCCCCGGAACTCGCGCCGGAAGATCGACACGACGAAACATCTTTGTCTCCCTTGTGTGCGACCAACTAATCGTTGCTCTTCAGAAATATTTTCTCACTATTATTGCCCCGCAATATGAGTATGTAAAGACAATGCGAGGAAAAAGGAAGGGAAATGAAAGATGGAAAAGTGTGTTATGGCAGACCGCAGTCACTAACCCTGCGGGTCAAAAAAGCATTTCATCTGGCCACAGCAAGATCCAAGACCTAACCTTCGAAGCTCGAAGTTGCGGTTTATTCACCGTTGAACGCGACCATGGTGTTTTCCTTGGCGCGAGATTTTCAAGGTCTCCCTCGGTCGTTTTCCGTTCAAGGTTCCAGGCATGTCCTGAGCATCGTCGAAGGGTTCAAAGTTCAAGGTTCCGAGTCAGAATCCGACAACCTAAACCCGAGACTTAAAACTTGAACTTGGAACTTTGAACTGTCTGGAAAACTCCCGCCGTTTGACAGCGCCGTGCAAATTGCGTGAAACTCGCGCTAGCCGAGTTAACTCTGCGGTTGCTCGGCGCCGAAAGGAGAACGAAATTGGCAACCACGATGATTTCAGCCGACGATCATATCGATTTGGGGTATCTGCCCAGGGACTTGTGGACGGAGCGTCTGCGCAGGCCTTTGCGCGAGCGCGCGCCGCATGTCGAAGACCGGGGCGGAGTCGGTGAAGCGCACCGCCCGACGACGCCGGAGAAACGGCTCGCCGATATGGACCGCGACGGCGTCGAAGCTTCGCTCATGTTCCCGCCGATCATCGCAATGCAGGTGGGCGAGCCCGAGTTGAGAAACGCCTGCGTGCAAGCGTATAACGACTGGGCGCTGGAGTTCGGCAAGGCCGCGCCGACGCGCTTCTTTCCCGTCGCCATGCTTTCGTCCGTCGACGCCGAAGCCGCTAGAGACGAAGTCATCCGGGCGGCCAAGTTGGGTTTTCGCGAAGCGAACTTTTTGGTCAACGATGTCACTCTCCAAATGAACCTGAAGCCCTGGGACGCCTTCTGGGATGCCGCCGAGGAGGCAGGCATTGTCGTGTCGTACCATGTCGGCGGCAGCACCCAGTCGGGAACGGTCAGGGCTACGATCGACGGCATGAAACCCGGCGAGCGCCAAGGGGTCTTCGACATGGGACTGAGCAACGGCGCCACCTCGTTTTTCAATCCGTTCGTGAACATGTTCAACTTCGGAACGCTGGAACGTCACCCCAAGTTGAAATTCTGCCTCGCCGAGTCCGCCATCGGCTGGATTCCCTTCGTCGTCCAGGAGATGGACTACCGCTACAAGAGACAATTCGAGCGGAAGAAATCAGACGACATCCCGCTGAAGGCGATGCCGAGCGAGATCTTCAAACGGCAAGTTTGGGCGACCTATCAAACGGACCTGGTGGGATTGCACCTGATCCAGTTCTTCGGCGATGGTCACATCATGTGGGGCTCGGATTACCCTCATCCCGACAGCACCTGGCCGTTCTCCAGGGAGATCATCGACAAGGACTCCGCCCATCTCTCTCCGGAGATGAAGCGAAACGTCACCCGCGACAACGCTGCTGCCCTATACCGGCTTTAGATCCGAAGGGTGATCGGCTTTGGGCTGCGCAAGCTTGAGGATCCAAAAGCGACTTAAGGGAAAACTCTTAGGACAACGCGACGTGACGGGATCACAACGAATGAGTTGGGAGCGGTTACTATGTATTCCGTTCACGCGCCGGTCGTCCCAATCTGCTTCGGATCGTAGCCGAGAATCGGCCCGAGCCAGCGCTCGACTTCGGCAACCGTCATCCCTTTGCGGGCGGCGTAGGACTCCACTTGATCCCGACCGATGGAGCTCACGGCGAAGTAGTGAGCCTCGGCATGAGCAAAGTAGAGACCGCAGACCGACGCCGCCGGATACATCGCGAAGCTTTCTGTCAACGTGATTCCGGTCGCTTCGTGCGCCTTGAGCAAATCGAAGATCATCGGCTTCTCGCTATGGTCCGGCTGGGCGGGATAACCGGGAGCGGGGCGGATGCCACGGTATTTTTCCGCGATAAGATCCTCGGTGCTCAGCTTTTCGTTTTTGCCGTAGCCCCAATCCGCGCGGGCGCGCTTGTGTAGACACTCGGCGAACGCCTCGGCGAGCCGGTCCGCCATCGCCTTGGTCATGATAGAATTGTACTGGTCGTTGTCGCGTTCGAATTTTTCGGCCAGCTCCTGACAGCCATGCCCCGCGGTGACGGCGAAGGCGCCGATATAGTCGACCAGGCCGCTCTCCCGCGGCGCAATCAAGTCGGCCAAGGCCAACTGCGGCTTGCCCCGCTGGCTCTCTTTTTGCTGGCGCAGGGTGTGGAATCGTGTCAGCTCCCGCGCGCGAGAGGCGTCGCCGTAAACGACGATGTCGTCGCCCGCGCTATTGGCCGGATAGAAGCCATAGACGGCGTGGGCGGTAAGTAACTTCTTATCGACAATTTCGCGCAGCAACTCCTGGGCGTTGGCAAACAGCTCGCGCGCCGCCGGCCCGCGCGCCGGGTCGTTAAAGAGATCGGGGTAGCGCCCGCGCATCTCCCAGGTGTGAAAAAACGGCGACCAGTCGATGAACGGCACCAGCTCCGACAGCGGGAAATCCGTTAGAACTTGTCGCCCGGTGAATTCCGGCACGCAGATGTGGTGTTCGTCCCACTCGGTGTGCAGTTTCCGTCGCGCCGCTTCTTCATAGGTGAGCAAGAGCGTGCCGGCCCGGTTTTCAAATTGCTCGCGCATTTCCTGCTGGTCAGCGCGATTCTTGTCGGCCAGCGCCTTGCGCGCCTCCGCATTGATCAGCGCGCCCACCACCGGCACCGCGCGCGACGCATCGACTACGTGAATCGTTTCGTTGCGGTAGGCGGGCGCGATTTTCACCGCCGTATGCCGCTTGCTGGTGGTCGCGCCGCCGATCAGCAGCGGCAGATTCAAGCCGCGCCGGTCCATCTCGCCGGCGACGTGGACCATTTCATCCAGCGACGGCGTGATCAGTCCGCTGAGACCGATGATATCGGCCTTTTCTTGAATCGCCGTCTCGATGATCTTGTCGGCGGGTACCATAACGCCAAGATCGATGACGTCGTAATTGTTGCAGCTCAGCACCACGCCGACGATGTTCTTGCCGATGTCGTGCACGTCGCCCTTGACTGTGGCGAAGACAAGTTTGGTGCGCTGGGTGGTGTCTGCGGCCGCTTTTTTTTCCGCCTCCAGAAACGGTGTGAGGTAGGCCACCGCCTTTTTCATGACCCGGGCGCTTTTCACGACCTGGGGCAAAAACATTTTTCCGGAACCGAACAGGTCGCCGACGATATTCATGCCGTCCATCAGCGGCCCTTCGATCACGGCCAGGGGCTTGCCGTACTTGCGTTGGGCCTCTGCGACGTCCTGATCGATGAAATCGGTGATGCCCTTGACCAAGGCGTGAGATAGACGTTCCTCCACCGTGCCGGCGCGCCAGGTATCGTCCTTGACCTCGACCTTGCCTTTTTCTTTTACGGTTTGAGCGAAGGCGACCAGCCGCTCCGTGGCGTCGGCCCGCCGGTTGAGCAGCACATCTTCGACAAGTTCCAATAAATCCCTGGGAATCTCCTCATAGACCGCGAGCATACCGGGATTAACGATCCCCATATCCATGCCCGCCTTGATGGCGTGATACAGAAAGGCCGAATGCATCGCTTCGCGCACCGGGTTGTTGCCGCGGAACGAGAACGAGATATTGCTGACGCCGCCGCTCACCTTGGCTAGCGGTAGATTTTGCTTGATCCAGCGGGTCGCTTCGATGAAGTCGACCGCGTAGTTGTTGTGCTCTTCGATGCCCGTGCCCACGGTGAGAATATTGGGATCGAAAATTATGTCCTGCGGCGGAAAGCCGACCCGTTCCGTTAGGATCTTGTAGCAGCGCGCGCAAACTTCGATCTTTCTTTCATGAGTGTCCGCCTGCCCCCGTTCATCGAAGGCCATCACGATCACCGCGGCCCCGTAACACCGGATCAACTTCGCTTGCGCGACGAATTTTTCTTCGCCTTCCTTCAGGCTGATGGAATTGACGATGCCCTTGCCTTGAAGGCATTTGAGGCCCGCTTCGATGACCTCCCACCTCGAGCTGTCGATCATCACCGGTACCCGGGCGATCTCCGCTTCGCCGGCGATCAGCCGCAAGAACTTTTCCATCGCCGCCCTGGAGTCGAGCATGCCCTCGTCCATGTTGACGTCGATGATTTGCGCGCCGCCTTCCACCTGTTGCCGGGCAACACCCACGGCTTTGTCGAAATCGCCGGCGAGAATGAGCTTGGCGAACACCGGCGACCCAGTGACGTTGGTGCGCTCGCCGATGTTGACGAAGTTGGACTCCGGCCGCACGGTGACGCTTTCCAATCCGCTCAAGCGCAGATTGGGAGCGATCTGCTGCGGCACCCGCGGCGGCAAGCGACGCACCGCCTGCGCCATCGCCCGGGTATGTTCGGGAGTTGTGCCGCAGCAGCCGCCGACGATATTGAGCCAGCCGCTTTCCGCCCACTCCCGCAGTTGCGGTGCCAGCGACTGCGGAGTTTCGGGGAATCCCGTCGGCAACAGCGGGTCGGGGAGTCCGGCGTTGGGGTGGGTGCTGACATAAATCGGCGCGATCCGCGACAGCTCTTCGATCAGCGGGCGCATCTCTTTGGGCCCCAACGCGCAGTTCATGCCCACGCTCAAAAGCGGCACATGGGAAATAGAATTCCAAAACGCGTCGACGGTTTGCCCGGTCACGCCGCGGTTGCTTCCCGGTTGGATGAAAGTGACCGAGGCCATGAGCGGCACTTGAATATTCCGCTCTTCGAAAAGCTTGGCGATGGCGAAAAACGCCGCCTTAGCGTTGAGCGGATCGAAAATCGTCTCCACGAGCAGAACATCCGCGCCGCCGTCGATCAAGCCGCGCGCCTGGTCGTAATAAGCCTGAACCAGTTCATCGAAGGTCACGCCGCGCGTCGCCGCGCTGTGCACGTCGGTGGAGATCGAGCAGGTCCGATTCGTCGGACCGATGGCGCCGGCGACGAATCGAGGATGAGAAGGATCCTTGGTCATGACAATCTCGACGGCTTTGCGCGCGGCCTTGGCGCCGGCGAGGTTGATCTCGTAAGCGTAAGGCTCCAATTTGTAATCGGTCATGGAAATCGTCGTCGAGTTGAAGGTATTGGTCTCGATAATGTCCGCTCCGGCTTCGAGGTACTGGACGTGAATGTCAATGATTAACTCAGGCTGGGTGATGCACAGGACATCGTTGCAGCCTTTGAGATCATGCGAATGACCAGCGAATCGCTGACCGCGGAACCCCGCCTCGTCGAGCTTGTGAGCCTGAATCATCGTCCCCATTGCTCCGTCGAGAACGAGAATTCTCTCCGCCAACAGTCTTCTTAAGCTGTTTTCAGTATCGCTCATCCCTTTGCCTTCCTGGTTCGATTCCGGGTTGCATCACCCGGCAAACAGGCGCGGGCGACGAAGATTTCCGCCGGCCGGTTGCCGTTGCGGGCCATTTTCTCGCCGGCGTAGGAACCGGTTAAATCATAGTCCACGGTCTTAACGCCCGCGGCCCGAAACCACGCATCGATGGACCGCCGATCGAAGCCCAACCAACGATGGGCCATCTGCTCGCGCATCCATTCCTGGCTATGCTGCACCAGATCCACGAGAATAACCGAACCGCCCGGGCGGGTGACTCGGCGAAACTCGGCGATGGCACGCTCCGGGTCGGGCAGAAAGTGCAGCACCATGACGCAAAATAGCGCGTCCACGCTACGCGAGCCGAGCGGAAGCTTGAGCGCATCGGCATGGCGAAACTCGACGTTGCGGATGGCTTTTTCCTTGACGACCTCTCGCGCCCGTCGGAGCATTTCATTGGAGAGATCGATGCCGATGACTTTGTGGGCAAAGCGCGCCAGCTCAAAGGTCAGGCTTCCGGTGCCGCAGCCGACGTCGGCGAGAACCAGATTGCGTGGCAATAATTTCTCGATGGCGAGGGAGGTTACCCGGTCGGCGAAAAAGCTTCTACGGATGCGCTCCCAGTCGCCGGCCACGGATTCGAAATAGTTCCGCGACCGCCGCGCCCTGCGGCGCCGGCATGCATTGAGCCGCTCCTTGTCCCCTTTCGATTCCAGTAGTTCCGGCGAGCGCGCCTGGACGGACTTGAAAAGCTCCCGGGCCATCGCCGGCATGTCTTGGCGCACAGAGAAGTAAACATTGGTCCCCTCCTTGCGGTCCTGCACGAAGCCGGCCTGGCGCAAGATCGCCAGATTGCGCGACACCGCGGATTGCACCGACGCGACCACTTCCTGCACCTCACCCACCGTCAGTTCCTCTTCCGCGACGGCGGCAAGAACGCGCAAGCGCAGCGGGTCCGCCAGAGCTTTAAGAGTGCGGATGACTTCCATGGTCGACCTTTGAGGCATCATTATATATAGATATTGTGATACAGACAACCCTGCGGATGGCCTGTGGGCGGCGGGTATCCGAGCACCTTCACGAATACGAGGGAGAGCGGTCCGAAACTCTGCTACTTTGGTTTCTCGGCAAGGATTCCGGCGCGAAACGCCGTCTCTTCGCCCGCCGAGAATTTCCCTTCTCGGTAACAGAGCACGCGAAAGTCGCGAAAAAGCTCCAGCAACTCGTTGTGGCGAAGCAAATAGGCCGGATTCTTCGGATGGCCAAGAACCTCTTGGCCGATCAAATAGGTCTCGAAGATGGCATTTCCGCCAGGCTTCAGTGCGGCTTTGATTTGGGGAATCAACGACCTTTGTAGGTAGTTGAAATCGACGACGAGATCATAGGTCGCCTCGGGTAATTCGATCCGTTCAAGGTCCGCCTGCTGCCATGAGATCGACAATGATTTTCCCGCCGCGCGCTGGCGCGCCTCGTCGAGCGCCACGGGCGAGACGTCGATCGCGACCACGTCGAATCCGTGCTCGGCGAGAAAGATCGCATTGCGGCCCTTCCCCGTCGCGATATCCAGCGCCCGCCCGCGAGGTATCGGCCAACTATCGCTCAGCAAGATTTCTTTGAGGAAACCGGACGCGTGATCCGAGCCGTGACCCGCGGCATGTTGCCGATCCCATCTAACCTGATCACCCGTCGTCATTGTCACATCCTGAATTGCAAGACGGGAATCTTACGACACCGCTCTCGCCAGAGTCAGCACCGTCACTTCCTCGGCCCCGGCTCGTAATAATGTCCGGCTGCATTCGTTAACCGTCGCGCCGGAAGTGTAAACGTCGTCAACCAGAAGAACGCTTTTCCCGTCGACGGAGCGCGCCGGATTGAGGGCGAATGCGCCGCGAACGTTCTTTCTTCGCTCTTCTTCCGAAAGCTGAGTTTGAGGCAAGGTCTCTTTTTTACGGAGCAGAACGAACGGGTCCATGGGTACCCCATAGGCGCGGCTGACCTGCCGCGCGAGCAAACCCGACTGGTTGAAACCACGCCATCGAAGCCGCTTGGGATGCAACGGGACGGGAATAATCAAATCGAAATGACTGCCTTGTATAAAATCCCGGCAACCGACCGCTAGGAGCCGTCCCAACGGTTTTCCCAGCGAGACCTTACGTCCATATTTAAATCTCTGCACGACTTGGCGCAGCGGGTGTTCTTCTAATTCTTCGCGAGGGTAGCAGGCCCACGCGCGGGCACGGGTAAACTGGGGCTCACGCGTCAGACACATTCCACAAGTGTGATCGTCTCCGCTCGCATCCGGGAACGGTCGGCCGCAAATCGGACATAAGGGATGAGCCACGATTTGAACCTGCGACCTGCAGGCGGAACAAAAATTTTCAGCGTCGCGGCCGTGAATACGGCCGGCGCAAGCCCGGCAGCGCGGCGGGTAGAGCCAATCCACCAGCCAATCGAGGCGATCCACCAACTTATGTGAGGCCGCGAGCTTCATATCGCCCGGTGACCTTAGCAAAAAGCCGGCGGCCTGGCGAGTTCAAGGTTCAAAGTTCAATGTTCCGAGTTTGGCCGAGCCGAAATCCGAATCCTTGAACTTTGAACCCGGAACCTTGATCGATTATCAGCGTAGAACCGGTGCGTTGCGTTCCGAAAAACGACTGAGGGTAATCGATTAAGGTTACGACTCCACGATCAACGAATGGCCCGTCATCTCTTTAGGCAGCGGCAGATTGAGCAACTGCAATATCGTCGGCGCCACGTCGATGGCGGTCCCTTTGTTGAGCCGGCATTGCTTCCGTTCATCGTCTACCAAAATCACCGGCACGCGATTGGTCGTATGGGCCGTGTGGGGCATACCGGTATCGTAGTCGATCAACTGCTCGACGTTGCCGTGGTCCGCGGTGATGATCAACGTACCTTTCTTGCTTAGCACGGCGTCGACCAGCTTGCCCAGGCATTCATCAAGCACCTCGCAGGCGCGCACGGCGGCCTCGAAGTTGCCCGTATGGCCCACCATATCGGCGTTGGCATAGTTGGCAATCACCATCCCGACATCTTGCTCGCGCAAATATTTGACCAGCGCTTCGGTCACCGGGCGAGCGCTCATCTCCGGCCTCAAATCGTACGTCGCCACATCCTTCGGCGATGGAATCAGAATCCGCTCCTCGCCGGGAAACTTGCTTTCCTCCCCGCCATTGAAGAAATAGGTGACATGGGCGTACTTCTCTGTTTCGGCGATGCGCAGCTGTTTAATCCCCGCCTGACTCGCGATCTCGCCGATGATTTTTCGCGTTTCCCGCGGCGAATACGCCACCGGGATATTGAACGTCTCGTCGTATTGAGTCATCGTCGTGTAGGCGGACAGATTCAAACGACGCCGGCGCGGAAACTCCGCGAAAGTCTCTGCGGTCAGAGCGCGTGTCAACTCACGAGCGCGATCCGCGCGAAAATTGAAAAAAATCACCCCGTCGCCGTCGCGAATCAACCCGTTGGGCACGACACCGTTGATGACCGTGGGTAAAACAAACTCGTCGGTCACGTTCTTTCGGTAACTGTCACGAACGGCCTCCAACGCAGAAGCGGCGCGATTGCCGGCGCCTTCGGTAAGACAAGCGTACGCTTTCTCGACTCGATCCCAACGTTTGTCCCGGTCCATGGCGTAGTAGCGTCCACTGACCGTGGCGATTTTTGTGTTCGGAAAGGCCTTCAACTTCTCGTTGAGATCGAGTATGAACTGCTCGGCACTGGCCGGCGGCGTATCGCGGCCGTCGAGGAAAAGATGGAGATAAACAATCGGCACTTTTTCCCCCCGTGCCATCTCGAGCAACGCTTCCATATGGCGCTGGTGGCTGTGCACACCGCCATCCCCCAGAAGTCCCATCAGATGAAGCCGGCCGCTTGCGGCTTTGGCTTTGCGCAACGCGTCCAAGAGTACCCGGTTGCCCTGGAAAGCGCCCGCATCGATGTCTTTGTGAATCAGCGTTAGATCCTGATAGACAATGCGCCCGGCGCCGAGAATCATGTGCCCGACTTCCGAATTGCCCATCTGTCCGTCGGGCAACCCGACATCCGTGCCGGACATGGAAAGACTCGAATTCGGATAGCTTCGCAAAAGCGCGCCAAAATTCGGCATCGCAGCATTGGCGATGGCGTTGCCTTCTTTGCGTGGATTGACGCCGAAGCCATCCAAGATAACGAGAATCACAGGCTGCTTCATGCTCGAAGGGATGTCCTTTCTGCCATTATCCAGCCATATCGCACACGGAGAACACGGATTCAGCGTCCAGCGCGTCTGGTTGAGTCCGGGACATTTAGGAGAGTTGTCCTTCGGCGATTTGAAATTGATCGATCAGTTTTGAATAAGGCTCGGGCAACTCGGCTCTCGGCGCATGGCCCCACAGGCCGTCGAGGTCGTAGAACTTGCGCACCGGCTCATAGAAGATATGCACGATGACATCTGAGAAATCCATCAACACCCAGTGGCCGCGGCTTGCTCCTTCGACGGCGAACGGTTTGATGCCGTGCTCGGCGGAATTTTCCTCCAACCCCTGCGCGATGCTTTGCACTTGCCGGTCCGACCGTCCCGAGCAGATCACAAAGTAGTCGGCGATGGAGGTGAACTCGCGGACATCCATTACCACGAGATCGCACGCCTTCTTTTCTAAAGCGAGGCGCGTTAGCAGCAGAGCCTTATCCCAGGAGGTCGTGTCCGCCAAAATGGCTACCGTTCCCCCCGGGGACTCCGATAGAGCCCGCGCGTTTTGATGTATTTTTCTACCGATGACGGAACCAGGTAACGGATCGATTTACGCTTGCGTACCAGTTCCCGCACTTCCGAAGCTGAGATCGCGATGTCTGTTAGCTCGATAAAATAGATATGAGTGCCGCTCCGATGTCGGTAATTCTTTCGTTTGAAATCATAACAAAAGAGCTTCTTGACGGCAACGCCCGTGCCGCGTAGCGGATCGCGCTCTTTGCTTCCGGGCCGCGACGTAACGATGAAACTACAGAGCGGAAAAAGCTCGGCGTAATCCTTCCAACTGCCGATCTCGCGAAAGGCATCAAGGCCGATGATGAAGAAAAGCGCATCGCCGCGGCGCTTTTTCGCGGCGAATTCCCGGATCGTATCGATGGAATAGGAGACCCCTTGACGCGATATCTCCGTCGTCGACACACCGAACCGCGGATTGCCGGCCACGGCGAGCCGGACCATCTGCAGCCGGTCCCGGGCAGGTGTGGCGGTTTGACCCCGCTTGTGTGGCGGGATCGCCGCCGGAATGAAAAATATCCGGTCGAGGCCGAAAGTCTCGCCCACTTCCTCGGCGCTGCGCAGATGGCCCCAATGAATCGGATCGAAGGTGCCGCCGAAGAGACCGATTCTCATGCGGTTCTAACGCTGTCCTTTCGAAGCCTGTACGTTGCAATCTGACGCGTACGTAGCGTGGCCAGTGCGCGAAGCGGGATGACTTCAGATCTCCTCCCCCCTTGCGGGGGAGGATTAAGGTGGGGGAACGTAGCCTCGAAACTCGCAACTCGCAACTCGAAACTGATCGGGAATGGGCGCGGCCTTGAGGGTAGCGTGGTCATTCCCGAATCTGCCCATCGCCGAAGACGACGAACTTAGTGGTGGTCAGCTCCTCCAGCCCCATCGGGCCGAAAGCGTGGATCTTGCTCGTGCTGATGCCGATCTCCGCGCCAAGCCCAAGCTCGCCGCCATCGTTGAACCGGGTCGAGGCGTTGACCATCACCGCCGAGGAGTTCACCCGGTCGATGAATTCTCTCGACCTATGGTAATTCGTCGTGACGATGCTCTCGGTATGCTCCGAGCCGTAGCGCTCGATGTGATCGATGGCCTCGTCGATGTCGCGTACGACTCGGACCGAGAGAATCAGATCGAGATATTCCGTGCGCCAGTCTTCCTCGGTCGCCCGCTTGATGCCAGGAACCAGAGCACAGGTTTTCTCACAACCGCGGATCTCGACGCCCGCGCCGCGCAGATTCGCAATCACGCTCGGCAGAAACTTACTAGCGATGGCTTCATGAACAAGCAGCGTTTCCATGGCATTGCAAACCGACGGACGCTGAACTTTAGCGTTCATGGCGATGCGCTCGGCCATGTCTAGAGATACCTCGGCATCGACGTAGACATGGCAAACGCCTTTGTAGTGCTTGATGACCGGGACTTTCGAGTTAGTCACCACGGCGCGGATCAGGTCCTCGCCGCCACGCGGAATGATCAAATCAATAAACTCTTCGAGTTGGAGCAGCTCGTTCACCAGGGCGCGCTCTTTCGACCCCACGATTTGAACGGCGTCCACGGGAATACGCGTCTCGACGCAGGCTTCTCGCAAAACCGCCGCGATTGCTTGGTTGGATTGATGGGCTTCGCTGCCACCGCGCAGAATCACGGCATTACCGGACTTAAGACAAAGCGCCGCGGCGTCCGACGTCACGTTGGGCCGCGCCTCGTAAATCATGCCGATGACGCCGAGCGGGATACGCATTCTACCGACTTGAAGCCCGTTGGGCCGGCGCCACATCTTTGTGATTTCGCGTACCGGATCGGGTAGCGCCGCCACATCGCGCAAGCCTTTAGCCATTCCTCGCACGCGGCCGGGATCGAGCGCGACGCGGTCGAGCAATGCGCTCGACAGCCCCGCTTTTGTCGCCGCGTCCAAATCTTTCTTGTTTTCAGCGAGTATAAATTCGCTGCGCGCTTCCAGCCGATCCGCCATCAAACGGAGCGCGCGGTTTTTTTCCGCCGAATCAATCGGCGCCAGCTTGCGCGAAGCCGCCTTGGCTTGTCGTCCCAAAAGGATTGCCGCTTCTTTCAATGAAGAGTTCTTCACTTCAAAGTCCTTAGTAGATTCCTCAACAACTCAGTTACAGGCTGCTCAAAAAGATCTCAGAGGCAAGGCGCGAAAGTTCGCTAAGGGCTCCGGGCATGGCGCAAAGCGTTCTCCTTTTACTCTTTAGCTCTTTGCCCCTTGCGCTTTGCAAGCTGGTACGTTGGAGCGAGGCGATTGAGCGCAACAAAACATATGAGTCTATTTCAGCAGCCTGTTACAGCAGCACGAGATCGTCCCGGTGGATAATCTCGTCGTAGGCCTTGTAACCGAGCACTTTTTCAATCTTGCTTGTATGCAATCCCTTGATCTGATTCAACTCCTGCGCGCTGTAATTCACCAGCCCGCGGGCGAATTCCCGCCCCTCAAGATCCAGGCACCGAACGCATTCGCCCACGCCGAAGGAACCGCGAATATCCTTCAAGCCGGACGGCAAAAGACTTTTGCCTTTCAGCGCCACGGCGTCGTGCGCCCCCTGATCGACGACGATTTCCCCCGCCGGCTTCAGGTTGAATGCGATCCAATGCTTGCGGCTCGCCAGACGATTATCTTCGGGCAGAATTAAGGTACCGATCTGCTCTTTCTCGTCGAAAACATGCTCAAGCACGCCGCCCTGCAGACCGCTGGCAATAATCGTTGGGATACCGCCGGCGGCGGCTGTTTCCGCGGCATCGAGCTTAGTCGCGATACCGCCCGTGCCGAAGGCGCTTTGGCTCTTACCGCCGATGGTCTGACTCAGCCCCTTGCTGTCCGTGATCAACGGAATCAGTTCCGCGTCGGTGTGTGCGCGCGGATCTTTATCGTAGACGCCCTGGACATCACTTAAGATGACCAGCAGGTCCGCTTCCAGCAGCGTGGCAACCAGGGCCGAGAGATGATCGTTGTCGCCGAATTTCATCTCTTCCACGGCGACGGTGTCGTTCTCGTTGACGATGGGGATGATCGACGATTCCAGCAGCATCTGAAAGGTATGCTTGGCGTTGATATAGCGCTGGCGATTGGCGAGGTCCTCGTGAGTGAGCAGCACCTGGGCGACGCTCTTGTCGTAGTGCGAGAACTGCCGCTCGTAAAGCCCCATGAGCTTGATCTGGCCGACTGCGGCCAGCGCCTGCTTCTGCGGGATCGTCTTGGGCCGTTCTTTTACGCCGAGTTTGGTCATACCCGCCGCCACCGCGCCGGAGCTGACCACGACGATTTCCTTCTTGCGCTCATGCAGCGCGGCCAGGTCGTGCACCAAGCCCTTGAACCGGGATTCCTCGATCCCTTCGCTGGATGAAAGAATCTGGCTGCCGATCTTCACGACGACTCGGCGCGCCCGGCGCAGGATCGGTTTCTTATATTCCAGCTGCGTCACGAGACACTTCACTCCGCTGCTTGATCTCTTCCAGTTTCATGCCGACGTATTGCACCAGCGCACGCACCCCTTCCGTGGTTGCCGCGGAAATGAATTTGAGCGGCCGATCGCCTTTGGGTAGTTTTTTCGCCAGAAGCTCAGCCTTGCTCCTTCCTTCCGGCAGGTCGATCTTGTTGGCGACGACGATCTGCGGTTTTCTGCCGAGATCGGGATCGAACAGTTCAAGCTCGCGATTGACGGCTTTCCACTCTGCCAGCGGACTTCTTTCATCGATTTTGGACGCGTCGATCAGATGAATCAATAAACTCGTCCGCGTCACATGGCGCAAAAACTTATGGCCCAACCCCTGCCCCTTATGAGCACCCTCGATCAGTCCGGGAATATCGGCCACGACAAAACTCTTGCCGTCGTCATAGCCCACCACGCCGAGATTGGGAACCAGCGTGGTAAACGGATAGTCGGCGATCTTCGGCCGCACCGCCGAGATCACCGAGATCAGCGTCGACTTGCCCGCGTTGGGTAGGCCGATAATACCGACGTCGGCGAGCAAACGCAGCTCGATTTCGAGCTCGCGCTCTTGGCCCGTCTCTCCCGGCTGGGCGAAACGGGGGCCCCTATGTGTCGATGAAACGAAATGCGCATTTCCCTTTCCACCCCGGCCACCCGCCGCGATGACCACCCGTTCACCCGCCGTTTGCAAATCGCCGATTAATTCGCCGGTGGCGGCGTCGCGGATAATCGTGCCCACCGGCACCTTGATTTCGCGGTCATCGCCGCGCCGCCCATCGCAGTCGCTCCCCATGCCATGTTGGCCGCGCCCCGCCTTGTACTGCTTCTGATAGCGCAAATCGAGCAGTGTCGTCAGTTGCGGATCAGCCACGGCGATGACGTCGCCTCCATGTCCGCCGTTGCCGCCATCGGGGCCGCCCCGCGGCACGAACTTCTCCCGGCGAAAGCTGACGCAGCCGCGCCCGCCGTCGCCGGCGAAGACCTGAATTCTTACTTCATCGATGAACTTCATCCGCTCACTCAAGCGCTATCATTGTCTTTTCACGGGCAAAAAAAAAGCCCCGAAAGGGGCTCTTCCTTCGAGATGGCTCAGATTTACTGAGCCGGTAGTACCGCGACTCGCTTTCTTTCCTTGTCCATCCGCTCGTACCGAACGGTCCCGTCAATCAAAGCGAACAAGGTATAATCGCGACCCATTCCCACATTTTTGCCGGGATGAATTCGGGTGCCCAACTGGCGCACCAAAATATTTCCTGCCCGCACCGGCTCGCCGCCGAAAACCTTGACGCCTCGCCTTTGTCCCTGGCTATCGCGTCCATTGCGAGAACTGCCGCCCGCTTTCTTATGTGCCATCGCTCTACCCCTCTTACGCTTCGATCGCGGTAATCTTCAACGCGGTCTGGTACTGCCGGTGGCCTTGCTGCCGGCTATAGCTTTTCCGCCTTTTCTTTTTGAAAACCCGGATTTTTTTAGCGCGAAGCTGGTCGACGATCTCGCCGGTAACTTTGGCGTTGGCCACCAGCGGCGCGCCGATCTTGACTTCGCCGTTACCGCCGACAAAAAGAACATCGGCCAGGGTTACCTTCTCGCCCACCTCGCCGGTCAGCTTTTCAATTCTAACGACGTCGCCTTCAGAGACCCGGTATTGCTTACCGCCGGTTCTAATTACAGCATACTTCATAGGATGTGCCTGGAGTGTGATTTCTAAAGGAAATTTCCACCAAAGTCAATAAACAGGCGTCTTAATGAGCGGAATTTGCGCGTCACCTCTCATTCGACAGGACGCCACCGGGCGTTTCCGTAATGCCGTTGACTAACTTGGGGCGGCGAAACTTCCAGGCCCGATTCCAAATAGTCGATTGACAAATATAGAGCGATTGGAATATATATCGTATCACGATATTATCGTGATACGATATATGAAGAAAAAACCTAGCCAACCCGACTTCAAGGCGATGGCGGAACTGCGCTACCAGATCCGCCGTTTTCTCCGTTTCAGTGAAATCGCCGCGCGTCAGGCCGGCATCGAGCCCCAGCAGCACCAGCTTCTTCTCACTGTGCGCGGGCTGCCGGATGGCGCAAGGCCGACCATTGGAGTGCTCGCCGAAAGAATGCAGCTCCAACATCACAGCACGGTCGAGCTAATCGACAGGCTCGTCGAGCGCGGCTTCCTAGTTAGGTTGCGCGCGACCGATGATCGCAGGCAGGTGATGGTAAAGCTCGCCCGCGACGGCGAGGCGTTTCTGGAGACGCTCTCGCTACATCACCTCCAGGAGCTACAGTCCGCCGGGCCCAGGTTTGTGCGAGTGCTGCAAAGCCTCCTCGATGAAACCATGTCCGCAGATACGGACGATAGCATAAGTGTTCCATCCAACCCACCGGCCAGAATCAAACGCAGAAAGGATGCCCGCCATGGCTAATCAAAATGAATCCGCTCCGGAGTTGCTTTTTGACATCAGGATCGCGGAGGCCTCGCGCCTATACAAGATTTATCTCAATCAGGAAAAAAAGATTCTCGGCTCCGCCGCGGTTCTCATTTTTCTCACCATCTGGGAGCTCGTCGGTAACGTCTTCCAGTTGATCAATCCCATGTTCATGAGCGCTCCCTCGCTGATATGGAAAGCGGCGGTTCAGCTTTTTGCGTCGGGCGAAATCTACAACGATCTTTACATCAGCGGCGTGGAGCTGTTCTGGGGCTATTTCCTTTCGGCTGCTGTCGCTGTCCCTTTTGGCATCGCGGTGGGCTGGTATAAGAAGGCTAGCCACATCTTCGACCCCTTCATCAACGCGATGAACGCGACTCCGCGCGTAGCGCTTCTACCGTTGGTTATCATCTGGTTGGGAATCGGAATCCTGTCGAAGGTCGGTATTATCTTTCTGGGCGCGGTTTTCCCCATATTGATCAATACACGCGACGGGGTGAAAACTACTCCTGTGAATCTTCTCAATGCCGCCAAGAGCTTTGGCGCTTCAGAGTGGATGCTCTTTAAGACCGTTGTATTACCTTCGACAATTCCTTTCATTCTTACGGGTTTGCGGCTGGGGCTTGGGAGGGCTATTGTCGGGGTCATGGTGGGAGAGCTGTATGCCGCGACCGCAGGGATTGGTTTCATGATCACCGTCGCTGGCGCGACTTTCCAGACCGACAAAGTTTTCGTCGGGGTTCTCGTTTTCGCACTGACCGGAATGGCCGGTACGGAGTTGCTGACCCGAGTGGAAAGGCGCTTTGACAAGTGGCGCCCCAAAGTAGGAGCAACGGAATAGTCTAAGATTCTTCTTGGTTCTTGAGTCCGCCTAGCGAAAGGGCCCGCTGAGCAAGTGGGCCCTTTTTTGTATTGACAAGATATTCGCCCTCCGCGGCTCCATTCGTCCATCTTTCACCCTGGCCCCCTTGCCCTTTCGACTCGGCGGTCTTAGATTCAAAGGAAACAATCGGGGGCACGAACATGATCACTCATCAGAGAGCGGTTTTAGGATTTGCCGCGGGGCTGGCATTTTCAGTTTTTCTATCCGGCTGCGGCTACAACGATCTCCAGGGCCTGGATGAAGAAGTCAAAGGCGCCTGGGCGGAAGTCCAAAACCAGTACCAGCGGCGCGCGGACGTGGTGCCGAATCTCGTCGCCACGGTCAAAGGCGCCGCCAATTTCGAGCAGGAAACCCTCCAGAAAGTCATCGAAGCACGGAGCGCGGCGACGTCGGTAAAGCTCGACGCCAATGCGCTCAACAATCCCGAGATGTTCAAGAAGTTTGAACAAGCTCAGAGCCAGCTATCGAGCGCCCTCTCGCGATTGCTGGTCGTCGTTGAAAGGTATCCCGAATTGAAAGCCAATCAGAACTTCCGCGACCTGCAAGCTCAACTGGAAGGGACCGAGAACCGCATCGCGGTGGCGCGCAAGCGTTACATCGAACGCGTTGCAGAGTATAACAAGGGCGTGCGCTTTTTTCCGACGAACTTGACCGCCAAGTATTTACTGGGCTTGGAAGTTCGCCAAACATTCAGCGCCGAGGAAGGCGCGGCGAAGCCACCGCAGGTGAAGTTCTAGGAACTCCGTGCTCGTGAAAAAATCAAAGATCGAGGATAGAGGATCGACGATAGCGATCCGCCCCCTTCCATCCTCTATCTTCCACCCTCGGTTATTGGTTCTTGTCGCTCTTCTCTTAGCTCTGCTTCACTCAACTCTCGCCAGCGCCCTTGAGGTCCCGCGCCTACGCGGGCGGATCAATGACTATGCGGGGTTGATCCCTGCAGATCGTGCTCAGGCTCTTGAGAGTCGCCTTGCCGCCTTTGAGCAAGAGACCGGCCACCAGATCGCCGTCCTGACGATCCCAAGCCTCGAAGGCGACCCGCTCGAAGATTTCAGCATCCGCGTCGCTGAATCGTGGAAAATCGGACAGAAAGGTTTCGACAACGGTGCGATTCTTCTCATCGCTCAAAAAGAGCGCAAGCTGCGGATCGAAGTCGGTTACGGTCTCGAAGGCGTGTTACCAGACGCAATCGCGAACCGAATTATCGGTGAAATCATCGTGCCGCGTTTCCGCGAGAACAATTACGGCGGAGGCATCGAAGCCGGGCTCAACGCGATCCTGCAAGTGACCAAAGGCGAATCCCTTCCACAAAGAGCCCAGGTCCCAAGGCGACAAGCGGCATCCCGACTTTCTTCGGCAATAAGTATCCTTATGATCACCGCTATGCTTGCCTTGTTCATCGGGATGACACGCCGACGACTCGCCGGCGGGGCTCTTGGAGGAGCCGCTGCGGGTTTCGCCGCAACGTTGTTCAGCGCCGGGGGGTTCGGTCTCATTCTGATCGTTGCCTTGATTCTTGGCGCATTACTCGGCGCCATCGGCAGCAGCATGTCTGTGGCATCATCGAGTAATCAATGGACCGGCGGTTCACGCTATCGTCGAAACGGCGGGTTTTTTGGTGGCTTTGGCGGAGGTGGCTTCGGTGGCGGTGGCGGTTTTGGCGGCGGGGGTTTCAGCGGTGGTGGCGGCGGATTCGGCGGCGGCGGCGCTTCAGGGAGTTGGTAATTATGCGAGTGGAGAAATTTTTCACCATCGAAGAACAGGATCGCATTCAGCAAACCGTTATCGCCGCGGAGAAAAACACCTCCGGCGAGATCGTGCCGATGATTGTGAGCGCGAGCGGGCGCTATGCTGAGGTCGAACTGTCCGGTCTCGTTATCGGGTTACTCCTCGGCACGCTGGCCGCATTACTCTGGCATGACCCGTGGGGCTCGGTGCAGATCTATCTTTTCTGGCCGGTAGTCGGCGCGATATTAGGATTTGTCATCTGCAGCATTCCGAGCCTGAAGCGGCGTATGATCTCAAAGGATCGGATCGCGGATGCCGTCCACACGCGCAGTCTCGCCGCCTTTACCGGCCAGGGCTTGCACCATACGCGCGCTG
>Ga0326597_10001907_pt1 | contig 32201 bp, 36 predicted proteins | sample RVTome_12_FD_203789 | JGI IMG/M metagenome (GOLD analysis project Ga0326597, IMG submission 203789) | Soil microbial communities from uranium-contaminated site in the Upper Colorado River Basin, Wyoming, United States - RVT100D185 | ecosystem: Environmental > Terrestrial > Soil > Contaminated >...
CAGAGCGCCATGGCGGGCGCGGCGGCTGCATGAGCCCCAGCGTCGGCGTGCTCGCCCTGCAGGGCGATTTCGCCGCACATCTCGCCTGCCTGCAGGCGATCGGCGTCCATGCCAAGCTCGTCAGGACCCCGGAGCACCTGGATTGCGTTCACGCCCTGGTGATTCCTGGCGGTGAGTCCTCGACGCTGATCCGGCTCCTCGGCGAGTCCGGGCTCGATGCCCTCCGCCGGTTCAGCGGGGCGAAGGCGGTCCTGGGCACGTGCGCCGGGGCCATCCTTCTCGCCGCCAAGGTCGAGCCGCCCGGGCAGCCATCCGTCAGCGCCATCGACATGACGATCAAGCGGAACGCCTACGGTCGACAGATCGACAGCTCGATCCGGACGGGGACGTTCGCCGGCGCATCAATGGAGATGGTGTTCATCCGCGCGCCGCGCATCGTGCGATTGGGCAGCGGGGTCGAGGTCCTCGCCACGCTCGACGGCGAACCGGTGGCCGTCAGGCAGGGGCTCGCCCTTGCGGCGACCTTCCATCCGGAGCTTTCCGGCGACCTGCGGTTCCACCGCCTGCTCCTCGACGTGGCGCACGGCGGGTGAACCTACAAGCGCACCATCGGCAGCGGATTCCACGGGTGGGCGCTGACTGTAGGAGATTCACCCACGGACACCAGGGCGCTCTGCTGCAAGAATGCTTGCGTTCGATACTGGTTGAGATGGCGATGGTGCTCAGGCCCCTCATGATGATGGTTGGGATGGCCCTTGCAGGACTGTCGTCCCTTGTCTGCCCGCGGGAGGCTTTCGCTCAGGCGAGCCCGCTGACACAAATGACCCTGGAGGAACTGTCGGAGCTCGAGGTCGTCTCGGTCTCGAGGAATCCCCAGCCGTACGGACAGGCGCCCGCCGCGATTCTGGTGATCACCCAGGATGACATCCGGCGGTCCGGCGCGACAAGCATCCCCGAGGCGCTCAGGCTGGCCGACAACCTGATGGTCGCGAAGAAGAACGCTCACGACTGGGCCATCAGCGCACGGGGCTTCAATACCGACCTGGCCAACAAGCTGCTCGTGCTGATCGACGGGCGGACGGTCTACACACCGCTCTTCTCGGGCGTCTTCTGGGATCGCCAGGACTACCTGCTGGAGGACGTTGATCGCATCGAGGTGATCAGCGGCCCGGGCGGAACGCTGTGGGGCGCCAACGCCGTCAACGGCGTGATCAACATCGTCACGAAGAGCGCCGAGCATTCCCAGGGGCTCTACGTCGAGGGCGTCGGCGGCCCGCACGTCACCGGGCTGGGCGGTGCGCGGTACGGCGCCGCCATCGGCTCACGGCTGTTCGTCCGCGTGTACGGCAAGTATGCCGATCGGGGCAGCGAACGGCTGCCCGACGGCCGCGAGGCCGCTGACTCGTGGCGCCTGGGCCAGGGCGGCTTTCGCGTGGACACCGACACGTCACGCCGGGACGCGTTCACGCTCCAAGGCGATCTCCACACGGGCCGCCAGCGTGTCGGCATGGCCGGCGACCTCGCGCGTGTCGAGGGTGGCAACCTGCTGGGCCGCTGGTCCCGCACGTTCTCGCCGGACTCCGGTCTGCGCCTTCAGGCGTACTACGACCGGACGTACCTGTCCCTTCCCGTGCCGGCGCAGGTCCTGGGCGGGATTCCGCTCGCGCCTGCAGGTACCCTGCGGGACGACCTCGACACGTCCGACATCGACGTTCAGCACTGGTTTCCTGTCGCCGAACGCCACCGCGTGACCTGGGGCGCCGGATACCGCTTCACCCACGACGAGGTCTCGAACGCTCCGGCGCTCGGCTTCGACCCCCCGGTGCTCGACCATCACCTGGCCAGCGCCTTCGTGCAGGATGAGATGGCTCTGTCGCCAACCGTCGCGATCACCGTGGGCACGAAGATCGAACACAACGGCTACACGGGCCTTGAAGTGGAGCCGAGCGCCAGGGTGCGGTGGAACCCGACATCCACGCACATGTTCTGGGGCGCGATCTCGCGAGCCGTCCGGGCCCCCGCGCGCGTCGATCGTGACGAACGGCTCGGCACGCCCGGACTGGCGCCGTTTGTCGAGAACCTCCTCGTGGGCGGGGCCGATTTCGTATCCGAGACGCTCGTCGCGTACGAGGCCGGCACCCGCGCGCAGCTCGGTCCGCTGGTGTCACTCTCGCTGTCCGCGTTCTACAACCAGTACGCGAACCTGCGCAGCACCAGCCTCAGTCCGCCCGATCCGGTGCTGCAGCTGCCCTTTCCGCTGTTCTTCGAGAACAACCTGGAGGGCACCACGTTCGGCACCGAGGTCAGCGCCAACTATCAGGCCCTGGAGTGGTGGCGGGTGCACGTCGGCTACACGTTTCTGAGCGAAGACATCCGGGTCGCGCCGGGACGCGCCGATTTCAACAACGCCCTCAACGAGACGGCGGATCCGGCGCATCAGTTCTTCCTCCGTTCGTCCATGACCCTGCCGCGGAATGTCGAACTGGACGCGTCGCTGCGCCGGATCGCGGACCTCCCCTTCAATCAGGCCGGCACGCCGGACGTGGTGCCCGGCTACGGCGAGCTCGACGCCAGGTTGGCGTGGCAGCCCGGCCAGGCGGTGGCACTCTCGATCGCCGGTCAGAATCTGCTGCACGAGCAGCACCTGGAGTACGTCATTGCGAGCCCCAATCCACGAGGGGAGATCCGGCGGCGCGTGCATGGCAGCATGACGTTTCGCTGGTAGGCCCGCCTTCTGAGAAGCTGCCGCCCGGGCGCTACTTCGACAGACGGTCGATGAGGGTCTTTTCGAATCGACAGGTCATTATCGCGACCGTCCCCAACCCTTCGCCTCGAGGCACGCGCGCAGACGCAACCGCGCGCGATGCAGCAGCACGCCAACGTGGCTGACCGTGCAACCCAGCATGTGGGCCACGTCGGCCGCCGGCAGTTCCTCGACCTGTCGAAGCTGAAACACCTCGCGTTGGCGCAGCGGTACACCGGAGAGGCAATCAATCAGGGCCCTCGCGGCCGCCTGCGACTCCACGAGCCGGTCCGCAGCAGTCGGCGGCTGGACCCACGAACCCTTCGCATCGAATCGCGCCTCGAACGTGTCGTCGATCGGATCACCGAGGTCGTCGCGCGCTCGTGACCGTCGGCGCTCCTGCGCCTTGTGGTAGAGGATGCCGAACAGCCAGGTCCCGACCTGGGCCCGACCCTCGAAGCGGTCGATGGTGTCCAGGAACGTCATGAACACGTCCTGCGCCAGGTCCTCCGCGTCCGTCCCGGAGAAGCCCATCCCGCGCGCCGCACGATACAGGCGCCGCGCCTGCTGGTCGACGACCTCGCGAAGAACGACCGGGTCCCGTGCCTTGAGTCGCGCGAGAAGATCTGAGGTCCGGAGGGCCACGTCCCCATGATATCGAACGCCTGACGGCACGAGCGCGTCGAGCGACGCCTCCCAGAAGTGGCGGTGATGCTCGATCCACGCCTCAGCCTCCTTCAGACGTCGAGACTTCAGGGTGCAGCGATGGAGGCGCCCGTCTCTCCGGCGTCGGATGAGCCCGGCGCGCTCCACACGTAGGACATCCCCCGCCCGCACGCACATCGGGAACGCGCTGCCGCCAGATATCTGCGATACTGCCCTGCCCGCCTCGGGCTGCCTTGGGCAACGCTGGTGGCGGAGCGGATCCGCGAGGCGGTCGCCGCCGGGACGATCAGGGCAGGCGAGATCCAGGTGTCCGTGAGTGTGAGCCTGAGCGTGGCCTGCACCTCCGGCGGACACACGACATCATCCAGCCTGCTCCAGGCCGCCGACGAAGCCCTGTATCGCACGAAGGCGTCGGGGCGTAATCGCGTCGAAGGGTAGGCGCGAGCGCGCCCCCTGCACCGGGTAGGGACATAATGGTGGCATGGTGACCGGAAGAGCCGCCGCGATCATCGGCGCCGCTCTCCTCGTCGTCTCCTTCCCCACCCGCCCGGTGCCGGTGGCGGCCGCGGCCCAGGGTGCGTCCGATACCGTCACGCTGGAGACGCTCCTCGAGCGGGCCGGCCAGTACATCCTCACATTCGAAGCGCGCTTCTCGGGCGTCGTGACCGAGGAGCGTTACCAGCAGGAGGCCACGGGCGCCTGGAGCGGCGGCAGCTCGGCGGGACTCACGCCCGGCGGGGGCGCGTTCGGCCCCTCGTCCGCCCAGCCACGTACCGAGCGACGGGAGCTGGTGTCGGATCTCCTTCTCGTGAAACTGCCCGGGTCGGACGCCTGGCTCCCGTTCCGCGACGTGTTCGAAGTGGACCGGCAGCGCATCCGCGACAGGGACGATCGCCTGACGACGCTGTTCCTGCAGCCGGAGCCGACGGCGCTCCTGCAGGCGCGGCGAATCATGGGGGAGAGCGCGCGGTACAACATCGGCGACATCGGGCGGACCATCAACCTGCCGGTCTTCGCCCTCAAGGTGCTCCACCCCTCGGTCCAGCCCCGGTTCCGCTTCTGGAAAGGCCGAGTCGACAGGTCGACTGGCGCGGACGTGCATGTCGTGGAATACGAGGAGAGAGACACGCCGACGCTCATCCATGGATCGTCGGACCGCGATCTCTTCAGTAGCGGGCGGTTCTCCATTGACGCGCCGACCGGGCGGGTCCTCAGGAGCGAGATGGTCGTGGACGACACCGGGCTGCGCGCGTCGATCACGACCCGTTATCAGCTCGATCCGGCGTACGGCGTCGCCGTGCCGGTCGACATGCGGGAGGAGTACTCGAGCCCGGACGGCGCCCGCGTCACCGGCTTCGCGACCTACGGGCGATTCCGCAACTTCAATGTCGAAGTCGAGGACGCGGTCGCGAAGCCGCCCCGCACGATCACGGACACGGTCACGGGCATGACCCTGGTCGAAATCCCGTCGGGACAGTTCACCATGGGCAGCCCGGCGTCGGAAGCCGGCCGCGGCAGCGACGAGCGGCTGCGCGAGGTCGCGATCGGCCGTCCGTTCTTTCTCGGGCAGTTCGAGGTGACACACAGCGAGTGGCGCGCCGTGATGGGCGGAGCGCCCGGCCGATTCCCCCAGTGCGGACCTGCCTGTCCGATCGAGAACGTCAGCCTGAGCGACGTGCAACTGTTTCTCGCCACGCTCAACCGGCGCACGAGCGACGTCCGCTTCCGGCTGCCGACCGAAGCCGAGTGGGAGTATGCGTGCCGGGCGGGCTCCACGTCACGCTTCTCGACCGGGGATGTCATCCTCACCACGCAGGCCAACTTCAACGGCCTCGCTCAGGCCGGCTCGACGCTGCCCGGCGTGTTTCGCGAACAGCCGATGACGGTCGGCAGCCTCGGCACGAACGTGTGGGGCGTGGGCGACATGCACGGCAACGTCGCCGAATGGACCGCGGAAGGCGTCGTCCGCGGGGGAAGCTGGCAGTCCGAGGCCGACGGGGTGCGGTGCGCCGGGCGCGAGGCGCAGCCGGCGTCGACGCGCGCCGGCACGATCGGATTCCGGATCGCGGCCGACCTGGTCAGCCGCTGATCAAGCAGTCGGAGGCAGCAGCGTATGCGCTACGTCTACGCGATCCTGATTGGCGTCCTCGGCGTGGCGCTGGTGGTCTTCTCGCTCCAGAACCTGCGCAACGTCACCATCGAGTTCCTGACGATGAGCGCGACGCTGCCGCTGGCGCTGGTGGTCGCCCTCTCGTACCTGGCGGGGATGGTGACGGGAGGGTCCCTGCTGGCGCTCCTCAGGAACTGGATGCGCGCGACCAACCGCGGTTGAGCGTCGTCCAAACCATGTCGTCAGTTCCTTTTCGACATCGAACTCGCGGACACCGATCGCCAGCCAGCAGCCCGTGTCCGCCCCCGAGGTCGATGACCCGCCCACCGCATCCGTGAGACGTCCGCGGAACGATGGCGAGAACATGAATCAGAGCGTACACCGTCGCGGGAACCAGCCGGCGGCCGGCGCTGCCGGATCGCCGGGTGCCCAGCAGGGTGCCTCCCGTGCGCCTGTGCTCAATCGCACAGACAAGATGCCGGCAAGTGAAGCATCCTGCAATCCGGGGGGGGAACCCGTCATGAATAGACATATGTCAGGAGTGCCAATGCTGAGGAAGATACTCGCCGGATGCGCAGCGGCTCTGTTCACCACGCTGGCGGTCCTGCCGGTCCAGGCGCAGGTCGTGGCGACACTCGCCCTTCGCGACGGCCAGCGGCCGAGCGGCGAACTCGTCGACCTGAACGCCAGGGGCTTCGCCCTGCGGGTCAAGGGCGAGATCCAGCGGTTTCCGGTGAATGATGTCGCAGCCGTGGAGTTCGTGGTGGCCGCCCCGCCGGCCGAGGCGCAGGCCAAACTTGACGCCGGCCAGCCGGTCGTTGTGCTGCGGAACGGCCAGATCATCGAGGGCCGACTCTACGACATCGGCGGCACCCGCCCGCTCCGGATCACCATCGACACGCCGAGCGGTCGCCGTGACTTCACCTCGAACGACGTCGCTCAGGTCTACCTGTACGCACCAAAGCGTGCCACCGACCTGGCGCAGGCCGCGACGGCCTCGGGAGCCATCGTGGTCGCCAGCAACCAGGCGTGGACCAGCACCGGCATGACCGTGGCCAGAGGCGAGCGCATTGCGTTCGTGGCCACCGGAGACGTCATGATCGCGGAGGGTGCGAGCTCCGGCGCTGGCGGAAGCCCTGCGGTCACCAACGCCAAAACCCGGTACCCGGTACCCGGCGCCCCGGTGGGCGCGCTGATCGCCCGAGTCGGCAACGGCACGCCGTTCGCCGTCGGCGCGAATACCGACCCGATCACCATGCCGGCCGCCGGCGTGCTGTTCCTCGGAGTGAACGACGACCACCTCGCCAACAACACCGGGTCGTACACCGTGACGGCGACGCGGCAGGACGCCGCCGCAAGTGGGGGCTGGACGGTTCCAGCGAGACGATGAACATGAACTTCAAGGGCTTGTCAGTCGCAGCCAGCGTCGTCGTGGTCGCGCTCGTCGTGGCGTCCTGCGCGGCGCAGCCGGACGTGGACGCGGTCGCGATTGGCGACGACGTCGCGGTCACGAGAGCCGACGGTGGTGTCGTCGAGGGCACGGTCACGGGCCGCGACGACGCCAGCGTGCAGGTCACAACCGGTGCCACGACGAAGTCGATTCCGAGGAGCGAGATCGTGGACGTGAGGGCGGTGGACGAGACCAAGCCGACCGCTCTTCCGCCGGCCGCCACGTTTCGCGAGTACACCGTGCCCGAGGGCACGAAGCTCCTGCTGACACTCACAACCTCGGTCAATTCCGGCACGAGCAGGGTTGAGGACCGGGTCGAGGCGACCCTCGCCGAGGCGGTCTCGGTCGGCAACGCGGAAGTGCTGCCCGCGGGAAGCATTGTCACGGGCACGGTGTCCGCGGTCGAAGGATCGGGGAAGGTCAAGGGCCTGGGTCGCATCACGCTGCACTTCACGAGCGTCGTGCCGGCAGGACGGGACGACCGCACGGACATCGACGCGACCTACTCCGAGACGGCCGCCGCGACGAAGAGTGAAGACGCGACGAAGATCGGGATCGGCGCCGGAGCCGGCGCAGCCATTGGCGGCCTGCTTGGAGGCAAGAGCGGCGCGGCGAAAGGCGCGGCGATCGGGGGCGGCGCGGGCACGGCAGTCGTGCTGACGACGGCGGGCGACGAAGTCGAGCGCGCGGCGGGCTCCAGGCTGACCGTTGTCCTCAGACGGAGTGTGGACGTGCGCGTACCAATCACGTAGGCCGGGTCAGAAGACGTCGTTGCGCCAGTACAGCACGTCGCTGCTCGATAGGCGCAGCGGTGGCGTCGCCGTACCGAGCCTTCTGATCATCACCGCCTCGGTTGCCGGAGCCTCCACGCGGATTGTGAGCTGCGGCGGCAGGAAGCCCGGGGGGAGCCACCCGCGGATCACCGGACGACGCTCGACGGGCTCCCGGGCAATCAGGGCCTGCAGCAGGGCGCCGACCCGCGCACCGGACGCGTCACGGTCGCCGCACTCTTCGAGCGTCCATGTGCCGCCTGCCGCACTGACGATCACATATGCCGCAGCTGTGATCCCCTCTTCGACGATGAAGAAGTGCAGCTGGCGCGCTCCCGCCGGCCCCAGCCCCGCGATCAGTCGCTTCCTGGTGAGCGCGAAACGCACGAGGTCGATCTCGCGATCGAGATGGAACCGGAGCGGGCCGACGCGCACACGTCCCATCGAGACGATGGCCGCCAGGTCGCGCTCCCCACCGCCGCGCACCATCGTCATCGGCGCGCCGTGACGCGGCGACTGCGCCACCTCGAGCGTCACCTCCGTCATGGGAAGGGCCTCGAATCCCTCCCGCACGTCGTCGTCAAGGCCGGCGTGGGTGAAAAGGAGCGCCATCTCGGCTCTCCCGCCGGTGGCCCGGTCGAGCAACGCCTCGAGCAGGACACGCGCATGACCGCGGCCACGCCGCGCCGGATTCGTGACGAGCGAACCAATGCCACAGATGCGTACCGCCCGCCCGTCGCACGTCCCGGCCAAGTCGTACTGCTCGGCGCTCGCGAGCAGATCCCCGCCGTCGACAAGCGCAAGTCGCCGCTGAAAGCGACTTCCCCATGCGGTCTTCGCCTGGGCCTCGCAGAACCTGCCGTACGCCCTTCGATCAAGAACGCCTCGTTGAGTGGCGTGGGTGGCGTCAAGTACGCGGTCGAGCATGGCCCCTCGAACGGGAATCACGTCCACCGAGAAGCCTCCCGATGAGCGACGGATCGGGGCTTCGCTTACGTGCGCTTGCGAGCGCCGACGACAAGCAGCGCTACGCCGCCGGCCACCGCTGCGATCCCGAATATGGGCGGCAGGGGGATAGTCCGCTGGCGATCGGCCGTGGCGTGAATCGGCCCGATGTCGAGGACCGTTTCGCGGGTCGTGTACGTGAAGCCCTGGTAGGCCAGCGCCGCCAGACCCACGACGATCAAGACGACACCGAGCATGGCAGCAGGTTTCATGTGAACCTCAGTCGTGCAGCACGACGCTCAACAGTGAGTTGTTGACCTTGAGCGGCCGGTCGCCGCTGTACTCGATGAAGCCGAGTCGCCTGAATTTGTTCAGAAAGAAATTCACGCGTGACCGCGTCGTCCCGGTCATCTCGGCCAGTGTCTCCTGAGAGATCTGCGGCACCACGCGGACCGGCCTGTCGTTCTTCCCGTAGCGGGCCAGCAGCAGCAAGGCGCGCGCCAGCCGCTTCTCGCTCGAGTTGAAGAGCTGATCGATCAGGTCCTCTTCGATCTTGATGTTTCTCGCCAGCATGTGGGTGATGAACCGATCGGACATGGCATGCTGCTTGTGGAGCAGCGCCAGCATCTGTCCCTTCCGGACCTGCAGGATCGTGCTCGGGGTGATCGCCGTCGCACTGCCCATGCGAAGCGGCTGGCCCGCGAGGCACCCCTCACCGAAGAAGTCGCCCGGGCCGAGCATGGCCACGACGGCTTCCTTGCCGGTCCTCGACACGACCGACAGCTTGACGCCGCCTGACTGGATGTAGAGGACGTGATCGCAGGCATCGCCCTGGGCGAAGACGGCTTCTCCCCGCGCATACTCCACCCTGGTCTTCGACACGCCCGCCGAATCGAGAAAGGCCTGCGCGTTGAAGGCCGGAGCGCCCCGTGCTGCCATGCTCGTGGCTTTCCTGAGTCCCATGGGTCAAGCATGGCACGCCGGTGGGCCGCAGACGTGTGCAGAAGAGCACAGACACCGCTGGCAGACCGGCCGTACGCTGGCCCCAACGGCAACTGCGGTCGGGAGGGTTTTCACCATGCTGTCGACACTCGTCATCGTCCTCGTCGTGCTGTGGCTGCTGGGGATGGGTACGTCCTACACGCTCGGCGGCCTCATCCACCTCCTCCTCGTGGTGGCGGTGGTGGTCGTGCTGCTTCGGATCATTCAGGGTCGAAATCCCATCAGCGGCTAGGCGCGCCGGAGCAGCCCCGGCCCACGTCGCAACTGCAGGCGGTGCCGAGCACCACCCTGACCTCATGTGTGCGACCGTCATCGACCGGGGGAATCGTCAGGTGGTCGACCACGACGCCGTCGAGCGTCGCCTCCCGTACGCCACGACAGCGCCCTTCGGGGTTGGAGACCGAGATGGTGTAGCGGGTACCGAGGAACCGCCAGGCGATCTCATACCCCGGCCACGTCGAAGGAACGCACTACGCCCCCACGTCCCCCGCGACTAGTCCATGCGCTCGCCGGCCGAGTACCGGTTCAGAAGCGTCATGAGTCGGGTGGCCTCCGCGGGAGGCGCGACGCCATTCGTCACGATGTCGCGGTTCTCGAGGCGCCGGCCATACAACGTGGCATTGTCATCCAGGTCCTCGCGCAGCGTGGCGCCTTCGAGCGCGACGCCGGCAAACAGCCCTTGCGAGCGCGACCACGACAAGATGTCCGCCTGCAGCTGGGAATCCGTCTGAAGCGTGGCCGTGCGTCCCACCGGGCCCGCCGCGACGGAGCCTTCGGCGCCGAGCGTGAACTGGCTCGACAGGAGCTTCTCAGCTCCCCGCTCGCTCATGACCAGCATGACGAGGTCCGTCGACGAGGCGCCGATCTGGAAGCCGACGCTTCCACCTTCGATGCGGACCGTCCCCGGCGCCGACCAGCCCTCTTCATCTCCGGTCCGGCACATCACGTACCCCTTGCCGTACTTCCCGCCGACGACGAACGCCGCGGTCTTCAGTTCCGGGACGATGACGATGCAGTGCGCCTTCTGGAGCAGGTCGTCCGGGATGCCCTTGTCGGGAGCGGCCATGATCTCCGAGAGGACGGTCGCCGCCAGTTCCAGGCGCTTTGCCGGTTCAGTGTCCTGCGCCAGGACCGATGTGAGGCCAAGGGTGGCCGCTACGATTGTCGCCAGTGTCATTTTCACGGTGTACCTTCTTTGCTGTCCCACGCCATCGGGGTACTGAACCTATCGCGTGATCCGGACCGAGCGCAGCATCTCGTGGAAGACGCCCTCGTAGCGCTGAAAGTCGCGCTCCGGGGCGGCAAACACGAGGAAGAGCAGGCCATCAGGACGCTCCAGCGTGACCAGCCAGTCGGTCTCGCGGCCACCGGCGGGCGAATCGTTCGAGAGATACGTGGACCGCGCCGACTCGCCATCCACACGGACGGCTTCGCGGTAACTTCAAGGTCCAGGCGATCGTCCTGCACCCGTGACTGCAGCCGTTCGCGGACATCGATGAACCGGTCCCGGGCCCCGTAACGCGCGGACAGAATCACCAGGGCCGGCCGATCGCCCGGTGCGACCGTCTGGCGACGCTCGCGGGTCGGCGCAGGCAGCGAGGCGAGATAGCGCGTGATCTCGTCGAACTCCCGGGAATTGGTGCTGCGATTGCGCGGCACACCACCGAGCGCGCGTACTTCCTGGTCCACGCGTTCGATACGGTTGTCCGGGCTCGGGTGGTTGGAGAAGAACTCCACCGGACCGCCGCCCTCCTGCTGATCCTCGATGATCTCAAAGAACTCCGCCATCGCGCGCGGGTCGTGTCCTGCGTCGTACAGGATCTGTGTGCCCAGGATGTCGGCCTGGGTCTCGGCCGTGCGCGAGTACTTCAGCAGGACCGAGTTCATCGCGAAGCTCGCCCCAAGTTGCGCGAGCACGCCTCTGGTGGAGTCACTGCCAATCATCCCGCCGAGGATCGCCAGCGGCACCTGCGCGGCGGCCGCCTTGCTGGCCTGGTTCGTGCCGTGGCGCAGGGCCACGTGCGCGGTCTCGTGCGCCATCACGCCGGCCAGCTGCGACTCGTTGATGGCCGCCTCAATCACACCGCGATTGATGTAGACAGGGCCGCCAGGCAGCGCAAAGGCATTGATGGATCGATCGTTCACGACCTTGAAGGCGTACGGATACGCTTCGCCGGGCGCCTTGGAGGCGAGCCGGCGTCCGAGCTCGTTCACGTAGCGGTCCACACGGGCGTTCCCGAGCATGGAGAGTTGCCGTTCGGCGTCCGCTGACACCTGCTGGCCGACCTCGACATCCTGCTGCGGGGAGAACATGTTCCAGCCGGGCTGCAGCACCGTTCGGCCGTCGGCCGCCACGATCGCGACGGCCAGGAGTGCAGCCGCAGCTGCGGCCAACGCCGAACCAGAACCTCCGAATCTCGACCTGTCCATTCCTGCCTCCGTCCACACCACACGCCCAAATCGCCCGTCCGTACGTCGGCCTCGTCACTTCTGATCGTAGGGACGGCCGCCGGAATCGTCTGTCCCCTTGTGAACAGCGCGTCTTCTTCCGGCTAGCCCCCCCGTGGCACAATGTGCACATGGCCACCCGGTCGAAACCCAGGAAGCCGTCCGTCGCGAAAGCACGAGGTGTGTTCGATCTGGCCGCGTATCTCGATTCCACCGGGCCGGCACGGGTGGAGTATCAACCAGGCGATGTCGCCTTCTCACAGGGCGATCCCAGTGGCGACATCAGGTATATCCAGCAGGGCACGATCAAGCTCTCGGTGCTGTCCCATGCCGGGAAGGAGGCGGTCGTCGCTCTGCTCGGCCCCGGCGACTTCTTCGGTGAGGGCACCCTGGCCGGCCAGTCGATGCGCATCGAGACAGCGACGGCGGTGACCGCAGCCGGCGTGCTCATCATCCCGAAGGAAGAGATGATCCGCCTGCTCCACGAGGAATCCGGGTTCTCGGATCGCTTCATCACACACATGCTGACGCGGAACATCCGCATCGAGGCGGACCTCATCGACCAGCTGTTCAACTCCAGCGAGAAGCGGTTGGCCCGGGCGCTGCTGCTGCTCGCGCGCTACGGCCAGGCCCAGCCCCAGCGGACGCTGCCGAAGGTCTCGCAGGAGACCCTCGCGGAGATGATCGGGACCACGCGCTCACGCGTGAACTTCTTCATGAACAAGTTCAAGAAGCTCGGGCTCATCGAGTACAACGGCGGCCTCAAGGTCAATCACTCGCTGCTCAGCGTCGTGCTGCACGACTGATCCGCCCGCGCAGGAACTTGTTCGCCTCCACGTCCACGTGAAGGCGGCGTCTCGCGGAGTGACACGGCGGACGGCCTAGCGAACGCCCGTTTTCAGGACCCCGAGCGCTTCCTGGCTTCGACGACGTCATCACTTCTGGCGGCCATGGCATGGCGCTCGACTTCGTGAGCGCCGCGCGCGACGGCGCCGGCGACGTCATCCCGGACCCGTTGGCCCTTCCGTGTGAGTTCACCGACAGCCTCCGACGCCTGTTCGGCGATCGCTCTCGCCGACCCGGCGACGCGCGCGCACCTCTGCGGCCAGTCGGGGCGCCATCCACATCGCCAAGCCGGCGCCGACGCACGTGCCCGCCAGCAGTCCCATCCAGAATCCGTGGTCCTGACGTTCCCGTGTTTGCATGTCCATGAGAGGCACTCCTGTCAGTACCTTATGCGGGCGTCCCGAGGAGGGATGTTCAGAACCGCACAGATGTCACCGCCGGGAATGCACACGTAGCCGGCAGCACGTGTACTCAATCGCACAGACACCTGGTCGATGACGGAAACATCCTGTTGGTATCCAGCAACGTGAACGCTGCTGAGACCAAGGAGGTTGTGATGCGTCGTTTATTTCCAGTGGTGCTGCTCTTGACACTCGTGACCATCGGCCTGCCGCGCGAAGCGCGGGCGGATGGCTTCCTCATTCCGTGGGCGGGCGTGAACTTCGGGAACGATCAGGAAGAAGGCGACGTGACGTTTGGCGCCGATGCCGGCTTCATGGGTAGCGGCATCGCGGGCCTCGAGCTCGACTTCGGCTATGCGCCGGACTTCTTCGGCGAGACCGTCGACAACCACGTGATGACGGGCATGGGGAGCGTGATCCTCGGCGTGCCGATCGGCGGCACCGAGGGCCCAGGCATCCGTCCGTATGTCGTCGCGGGCCTCGGCGTGATCCGGACGCGCGTCGAACTGCTTGGCGTGAGCAGCGCGACGAATGAGGCGGGCTTCAACATCGGCGGCGGCGTCCTCACGTACTTCGGCAACCACGCCGGCCTGCGCGGCGACGTCCGCTACTTCCGGAACTTCGGCGAGATCGACATCTCTGAGCTGGAGTTCGCCGGCAACTTCCACTTCTGGCGCGCGTCGATCGGCCTCGTGCTCCGCTAGGGAAGGATCGTCATGGACGCTTCGACCGGGCGCCTCGTTCTGATGGCACGTGGAATATGTCTGGTTGCGGCTCTCGCTGGAACCGCGTGCAGCGGGGATGTCTTGCGGCCTGCGGCTCCATCCAGACCGCTCGAAGTGATTCCGGAACTACGGACGGCGCCGGTTCTGCCGTCCGTACTGCGGGGGCGCGTCACCGAAGCTCCTCCGACGGCGACGACGGAAATCTACCCGGCGCGCGTGGTCGGGCCTCTTCCTTGAATGTGAGCCACTTCTCGCCGCTTCTGGGAGGCGGGCCCTCCGGCCGGGAGGCCCGCGGGCCCGGCGGCAGGTGTACCATGTGGAGGACGGCGGGCACCTGATACGCCCAATGCCTCGACAACCCATGGCCGTCCCTATTCCCGACGACTGCCCTGACAACGAGGAAATGCCTACCCGCAGAGCGGATGCCCTCGTGCTCTTCGGAGCGACAGGCGACCTCGCGTACAAGAAGATCTTTCCCGCCTTGCACGCCCTGGTGCAGCGTGGCGCCCTGCAGGTCCCGGTCGTCGGAGTGGCCAGAGGTGGCTGGACGCTGGACAAGCTGCGGGCGCGCGCACGCGAGAGCGTAACGACCCACGGCACGATCGATGAGGACGCCTTCGCCAGACTCTCGACGCAGCTCCGTTACGTCGATGGCGACTACCACGATCCCTCGACCTATGATCGCCTGAAGGACGCACTCGACGGCGCCACGCGGCCGCTGCACTATCTCGCCGTTGCACCGAGCGTGTTCGGCACCGTGGTGAAAGGGTTGGCGAAGACCGGATGCGCCGCAGGCGCCAGGGTCATCGTCGAGAAGCCATTCGGGCGCGACCTGGCGTCGGCCCGGGCCCTCAACCACATCCTGCACGACGTGTTCCCGGAATCGGCCGTGTTCCGTATCGACCACTACCTCGGCAAGGAGGCGGTGCTGAACCTCGTGTACTTTCGCTTCGCCAACGCGTTCCTCGAGCCGGTGTGGAACCGCACCTACGTCGCCAGCGTGCAGATCACGATGGCCGAGCGCTTTGGCGTGGAGGGCCGTGGCCGCTTCTACGAAGAGGTCGGCGCCGTCCGCGACGTCGTGCAGAACCATCTCCTGCAGGTGCTGGCGTTGCTGACCATCGACGCGCCAAGTGGCCGCGACCCGGACGCCATCCACGCGGAGAAACTACGGCTCTTCCGGGCGATACAGCCGGTGGATCCGACGCACGTGGTGCGCGGTCAATATCGAGGCTATCGGGCTGAAGCCGGTGTTGCCGCGGATTCGCAAGTCGAAAGTTTCGCCGCACTGCGCCTGCACATCGACACCTGGCGTTGGGCCGGTGTGCCGTTCTACGTCCGCACCGGCAAGTGCCTCCCCATCACCGCCACGGAAGTCATCGTCACGCTCAAGCGCGCGCCGCTGCCGATCTTCGGGGACATCACGCCGGCGGACCCGAACTACCTTCGCTTCCGTCTGAGCCCTGAAGTGGTGATCTCGCTCGGCGCGCGCGTCAAGTACCCCGGCGAGGAGATGCGCGGAGAGGCAGCCCAGCTGGTCGCGCGGCACTTGCTCACGGGGGAAGACGCGCCGTATGAACGGCTCCTCGGCGACGCCCTCCGCGGCGACGCGACGCTCTTCACGCGCGCGGACAACGTCGAGGCGGCGTGGCGGGTCATCGATCCGATACTCACCACCTCAACGCCTCTCCTCGACTATGAACCCGGCACCTGGGGACCCGCGGCCGCTGCAGCGATCGTCGCCGGCGGCGACGGATGGCACGATCCGCAGGCTGAGGCCACCGATCCGTGCTAGCCGCGTATTCAGATCGACGTAGCCGGCGGGCTTGAGCCCGCCGGACGAGCCCGCGGGGCTGAAGCCCCGCGGCTACGACTCGCAACGCGGCCGTTGTGCGACACCGATCTGAAAAGCGCTCTAGCCGCGTTCATTCGGAGGTTTGTGGTCCGAGCAGGGTCGACTCGATCAGAACGTCGACGCCCGCCGCAGGACGGATGGATCCTGCCGGCAGGTCCTCGCCGGCGCGCCAGAGCGCCACGACCGAGCGCTTGGACTCGCCCTCGACCAGAAACAACACCTCGCGCGCGCGGCTGAGCCGCGCCGCGCTCAGCGACACACGCTCGGCGGGCGGCTTCGGGGCGTCGAACACGGCCAACACGTCTGCCGCGGGGGCGACGTTCCATGCATGGCCGGGAAACAGGCCCGCCGTGTGGCCGTCTTCGCCAAGTCCTAACAGCACCAGGTCGAAATCGCCCACGCCCCGGAGGGTGTCAGCGTAGGCCGCCGCCGCACGGTCGGCCCCCTGTTGCGCGGGAATCACGTGTACCTGATCGCGTGGGATCGTCACGTAATCGAGCCAGTCCTCGGCGGCCTGCCTGCTGTTGCGTTCAGCGTCTTTCGCTGCCAGGCAGCGCTCGTCGCCGAAGTACACGTGCCAGAACCGCCAGTCGACGTGAGCGTCACGCAGCATCCGATACGCGCCACGCGGCGTGTGTCCTCCGGCAAGCACGATGAGGAAGCGCCCGCGCCCGTCGCGCGCGCGCGCGGCCGCGGCGAGAATGTATCGGCAGGCGGCCCGGTGCAATTCCGTGGGGTCAGACACCCCGATCCAGCGAACGGGTGTCGTGCGGGTGCCGGCAGCCGAGGGCGGATCGGTCATTCCGTCTTGATGACGTGGCCCCCGAACTCCTTTCGCAGAGTCGCCAACAGTCTGTCGGCAAACGAATCCGCATCGCGTGAGCGCAAGCGTGCGAGCAGGGCTAACGTGATCACCGGCGCCGGCACATCCAACGCCATCGCTTCGGCGACCGTCCAGCGGCCTTCGCCGGAATCGGCCACGAATGGCGCAATGCCCTCGAGGGTGGGATTCTGCTCGAGCGCGTTCGCCGTCAGGTCCAGGAGCCACGACCGGACGACGCTGCCCGAGCGCCAGATCTCTGCGATCTGGTGCACGTCGAGATCGAACTCGCGCTTGTGCTGCAGAAGAGAAAACCCTTCCGCGTAGGCCTGCATCAGGCCGTATTCGATGCCGTTGTGAATCATCTTCGTGAAGTGGCCGGCGCCGACGGGACCGACTCGGCCCCAGCCGCGATCTCGCGCCGGCGCGAGCGTGGCGAAAATCGGCCGCAAACGCTCCACCACGGCCTCACTGCCGCCGATCATCAGGCTGTACCCCCCGTCCAGACCCCAGATGCCGCCGCTCGTGCCGGCGTCGACGTAGTGAATGCCCTGCTCCGCCAGCCGCCGAGCCCGTCGCTGCGTGTCCTTGTAATGGGAATTGCCGCCATCGATGAGTATGTCGTCCGTGGCAAGCAGCGGAACCAACGCGGCGATGGTCCGATCGATCGGATCGCCGGCCGGAAGCATCATCCACAGCGTCCGAGGCGCGTGCAGGTTCGCGACGAGCGACTCGAGCGACGCAGACGATTCGGCGCCCCGGCCCTCGACGTCCACGCGCGCCTCGGCCTTCGCGTCAAAGCCCACGACGCGATGTCCGCCGCGCAACAGGCGCTGGGTCATGTTCGCACCCATGCGCCCCAGGCCGATCATACCGAGGTCCATACGCTGTCCTTGCGCCACACGCATCATACCTCTCGCGCCAACCGGCCTTCGTGCGCCAAACGAGCGACGAGGTCGCCGGACAGCTGCTCCTGTTGGCTGGAGGCGGCATGGCTTCTCCGAGGGGAGCGCGAGACAAGGCGGGGCGGACTCCAGTCTGGGACGGTGAGGCGCCGATCAAACGCGGCTCGCTGGGCCGGGGCCTCGGTCCCGGCCGCTAGGCGACACCGCTGCCACGGCCCTTCTGCTGTTCCGGCTCCCTGTCGTATCCGGCGCCAGGACCGCCTCGATCACCGATATCGGAGTCGGTACCGCCCTCGTGTCCTTCCGGCGCTTTCTCCGGTTTGGACGCAGGCACCCGGGCTCCTGGGCGCATCGCTTTCTTGGGGTTCATGGCCAATTAATGGCACACGGACGGGGTGCGGCTGTGTACAGAACAGGACAGACCTGCCCGCTGCTCCCACCGGCTTGCCCGACGCCTTGGCACGGCGGCGCGCAAGCCGGTAGCCCTACAGAACTCTCCGGCCCTGAATCAGGTTGAGCAGCACGACGATGACGGCGATCACCAGCAGGACGTGGATGAATCCGCCCATCGTGTAACTGCTCACCAGCCCCAACAGCCAGAGCACGCCCAATACGATCGCGATTGTATACAACATGTTTACGCCACAATCCTGATGACGATGCGCCGGTTCTGCGCGCGGCCGTCCCTCGTGTTGTTCGACGCGATCGGCTTCTCTGCACCATAGCTGATCACGTTCATCTTGTGAAGCGGGACGTGATGCTGCTCGTACAGATACCGCTTGACGGCTTCGGCACGATCGAGGCCGATTCTCTCGTTCACGTCCTGGGGACCGATGTTGTCGGTGTGTCCCTCGATCTCGAACCACGCTGCTTGTGGGTCGGCGACGAGATCCGTGATGAGCGCGTCGAGTCCGGCCTTGACGTCCTCCGGCAGTGTCGCCTTGCCGAACGCGAACTTGCCCTGGTCTTCGCTCAGGACGGCTTCGTACACCAGGCGCCGCGATGAACGATCGAGCGCGTCAACCCTCGAATCGGCCGTCCGGGCCGCGGTCGCTGCGTCTGCGGCCGCCGCATTGGCCTGCTGTGCCGACTGCGCCGCACCCCTGGCCACCGCGTCCACTTCGCCGATGCGTCCTTCGTTCTGGCGGGTGCGCTCCTGCGTCGCCTCAATCGAGCCGCCGAGGGCTTCAACTTTGTCGTTCACTTCGCCAACGCTCGTGCGAACAAACCCCTTCGTCGCGCAGGCGCTCATCCCACCGACAACCACTACAGCCATCGGCACAATCATCACGAATTTCAAGAACATCACAATCCTCCTACTTTTTGAGCATGCTCTGCCTTGCCGATCCGTGCTGTCTCGTTGTGGACACTCGGCCCGACGCAACATGTGTGCGCCATCACCGAGACACGCTGTCGGCGATTGACGCATCCCTGTGAACTGACGATGCCGGTGGCGGTGGCGGAACGGCCGGACCCGCTAGTGATCGGCGTGCGGGCTGAGGGACACCGGAACGACCGTCGCCGGCGGCCGGATGGGCGCGGACGTCGTCGCTAACTCGAGGAACCGGTCGGTCTGCAGGTGGCGGGTGATGCGCTGCTCCATCGGGCCCGGAAAGACAGGCGCCGACCCGACGAATCCGGCCTCATAGACCCTCAGCATCACGTCCCGGAAGACCGGGAGCGCCACGCGCCCGCCGGTCTCGTTCGAACCGAGAGACCGATTGTCGTCGAACCCGATGCGGACGGCGACGGTGATGCCGCCGACGCCATAGGTTGACCCCACAAAGAGCGCGTCCCTGAACTCGTTGGTCGTGCCCGTCTTGCCCATGACGGCAATCGGGAACGCGCGGGAGGCCAGGACATGCGCCGTACCCGTCGGGATGCGTACGACGCCTCGCAGGGCCTCCTGAATGAGCAGAAGCGGGCCGTCGGCCACGGAGACGGGCTGGCTGCGGCCCGTACTCGTGTCTGCGGCCGCGTCCTTCCCCCGAACCAACTGCCGAATGACGTGCGGTGTCGCAAGAATGCCGGAGGCCATCGTCCGATAGGCGTTAGCCAGCTCGATCAGACTGACCTCTGACGCGCCGAGCGCCGTGGTCGGAAAGCGCCGCAGGGGCGTCTGCACGCCGAGGCTCCGGGAGGTCCGGAGAACGGCGTCGATTCCGATCTGCGCGGTAATCCACACCGCGACGGTGTTTCTCGACTCGGCGATCGCGGTCCGAATCGGAATGAGGCCCTGGAACCTGCCGTCGTAGTTCGCGATCCACTTGGGCACGCCGACCCGCGTGTCCGGCACGCTGATCGGCTCGTCGGGGACGAGCGTGTCGAGCGTGAAGTCGCCGTAGCGCAGCGCGGCCAGATAGACGATCGGTTTCATCGCCGAGCCCGGCTGCCGCAGGGACTGCCGCGCCCGGTTGAAGTCGCTGTAGGACGCGGCACTGTGCCGATAGACCTGTCGGCCACCCGTTTCGGCGAGGATGCTCCCGTCGCTGTTCTTCAGCACGACGATCGAACCCTGGACAATCCCCAGGGCGCCGGGGTGTCGCGCCTCATAGCGTGCGAGCCCCTGTTCCAGCGCGTCGCTCGAGATGCGCTGGATGCGGGCATCCACGGTCGAGTACACCTGGATGCGCCCGTAGAGGAGATCGTCCACGCTGAGATCCTCGTGCCCGGCGGTGAGTTCCTCGAGGACGTGTTCAACGGCCGCCGCCGCGTGGAAGGCCTGCGGAGTCCGCCGCACTGCGGCCGGAAGGGGGCGTGCAAGAGCTGCTGCGAGTTGGGCGGGTGCGATGAAGCGCTCCTGAGCCATGAGGGCCAGGATCTGGTTCCTGCGCCGCAGGATGGGCCCCTCCGCCGCCGCTGTCGGTGCGTAGTCACGGGGCGCCTTCATGATGCCCGCGAGCAGCGCCGCCTGGTCGGCATCGTCGGCGGTGAGTGCGGACAGGGGGCGACCGAGGTAGTATTCGGCCGCGCGCGCGAAGCCGTACTGCCCCTTGCCCATGTACACCAGGCTCGCGTAGCGGGCGAAGAGCTCTTCCTTGGCCCGGCGCTTCGACCCGAACTGGCTGCGCATCTGCTCTTCGATCCAGAGGGACAGCCGGATCTCGTCCCGTTTCCGAAGCACGCGGTTGACGTTGCGCGCACCGATTACCGGCGACAGCGCACGCGACAGGAGGCCGACGTTCTGCAGCTCGTCGCTGTCCTCCTGCGACGTTTGACCCTGGAGAAACACCCCGCGCACGAGCTGTTGGGTGATCGTCGATCCGCCCTGCCGAAAGATCGTCTGGCCGTTCGCGATCCTCACCTTCCCGACGACACGGGGCAGACTGCGATAGTCCACGCCGTTGTGCGCAAAGAAGCGCTTGTCCTCCGCGGCAAGAATCGCGTCACGCACGACGGGCGGGATGTCCGTGAACTGGACGATCTGCCGGCGTTCACGGGCAAACGCGACAAGCGGCTGGCCGTTCGCGTCGTAGACGTGGCCAATCGCAGGGAACTCGAATCGCGTCAGCGGTCCGGGATCGGGCAGGTGTTCACGATCGACGTAGACGTAATGCCACGTCTGAAGGGCGATCAGCGAAACGCCCGCAGTCACAGCGAGCGCGAACAGCGCACACACGAGAAGCGCCGCGACGCCGGGACTCCACTTGAGGCCACCGAGGCGCCTGCCGAGATTGCCCACACAAAGCGCGCGTCTCATCAGGGTCTGAAACGGTACTGCGAGGGCGTCGATTCCGACTGTTCACTAACGCACCACCCGCCGGGTGCGCACCGTGCCAGGAGCCTGGGCCGGCCCGGGTCTCGCGAGCGGGTGTCGCATAGTGAACAGCGCGTCGGGAGGACGTCGGCCTACCATCGGCCGACCGTGACTTCGCTCGCACGTGTTACCGTCGTCCTGCTTGCGGCCGCGGCCTGGCCAGCCCCCCACGACGTGGCGGCCGGCGCCGTAAGCGAGCCTGCGGCCCGCGTGCTGCTCGACGTGCCGTACCTGCCTCAGACTCCCGAGCTGTGCGGGGGGGCGGCCGTCGCCATGGTGCTGCGGTACTGGGGCGAGCGCGACGTCTTCCCTCAGGACTTCGCCCCGCTCGTCGGCGCCGGCGCCGGGGGAATCCTGACCGGTACCCTCGCATCGGCGGTGCACGACCGGGGCTGGCAGACATTCGTCCTGCCTGCATCCGACGACACCGCCATGACCCGTCTCCAGGTGGAAATCGATCGGGGCCACCCCCTTATCGCGCTCATCGAGGTCGGCCCCGCCACCTACCACTACGTCGTCATCGTCGCCGTCACCGAGCAGGCAGTCGTCCTGCACGACCCGGCACGCGCGCCGTTCCGGGTGCTCGGCCGGGTCGAGTTCGACCGCGCGTGGGCCGGAGCTGGACGGTGGATCATGCTGGTGCTGCCACGAGCCAGTGACCGATCGGATGACGGCGTCGCACATCCTGAACCACACGCGGCGAGCGCCAGCCCCCATGCCGTCCGGACGCCCTGCAGTGCGCTCGTGGACCACGGCGTGACCCAGGCGCGCGCGGGCGATCAGGACGGGGCCGAGTCGAGGCTGGTCGCCGCGACCAGCCTCTGTCCCGCGGACGCGGCTGCATGGCGGGAACTGGCAGGCCTGCGCTTCGCGCAGTCGCGGTGGGCGGACGCGCAGGATCTCGGTCTCGCCGCCGTTCGCCTCGCTCCCGACGACGCCCACGCCTGGCAGCTCGTCGCGACCAGTCGATACCTGTCGGGCGACGCAATGGGGGCGCTCGACGCCTGGAACCGCGCGGGCGATCCGCGCATCGACACGATCACCCTGCACGGCGTCGAGCGGACGCCACAGCCGGTGGTCGTCCGGGCCGCCGGGTGGCAACCTCGGGAGGTGCTGACCCCCGACGTGTTCGGGCGCGGGATGCGCCGTCTGCGCGACCTGCCGGTCGCGTCGAACGCACGGGTCAGGTACGAGCCGGTCTTTCCTGAGACCGGAGGCGGCCTCGCCCATATCGATGTGTTCATCGATGAACGTCAGGCAGCGCCACGAGGATGGTTCCCACTCGCCGCACTTTCGGCACGCGCCCTTCTACTCGATGAACTGGTCGTCGACGTGGCTGGAACCCTGGGAGCCGGTGAGGTCGCGACTGCCGCGTGGCGGTGGTCGGCCGGACGGCCGCGCGTGGCGCTCGGCCTCGCCTTGCCCTCCCCTCGCGGGCTTCCCGGCACGATCTCCCTTGACGGGTCGTGGGAGCGGCAGTCGTACGCATGGACGTCGGCGTCCGGAGGCGTCACGTCGGTGCGTGAGGACCGGCGCCGCCTCAGCGTGCGCCTGTCCGACTGGTCGAGCAGCCGGCTGTGGTGGCAGACGGGCATCGCCCTGGATCGACTGCAGCAGCACGGCGATGTGGCGGAGCGGCCGTCCGGGGCCCGCGACTACCTCGCGCTCGAGGGCGCAGTCGATTTGCGTCCCGCCGCCGATCGTGTCGCCGTCGTCGCGGCCGGAGGTTGGTGGACGCCGCTCGGTGGGAGGGGCCGCTTCGCGACGGGTCGACTCCTGGCGGCGTGGCGATCGACCGACGACTCCATGCGCCCGTTCTGGTCCGCGCGGTCCGAGATCGAGGTCGCGAGCCCGAAGGCGCCGCTCGCGCTGTGGACCGGTGCGGGCACCGGCCAGGGACGTGGCGGACTGCTTCGGGCTCACCCGCTGCTGAGCGATGGCATCCTGACAGGACTGGTCTTCGGCCGCGGCGTAGGGCATGCCTCCCTGGAGTACGTCAGGCCCGTCGCCCGCGCGCTCGGGCGTGGCCTCGCCGTCGCGGGCTTCGTAGACGCGGGGCGGGCGTGGCATCGGCCGAACGGCCTCGGGGCCTCGCCCCTCTACGTCGATACCGGCATCGGCGTGCGCGTACCGGCACCCGGCCACGATCAGTCGATCCGGATCGACCTTGCGCACGGCCTTCGTGGCGGTGGGGCGACGCTCTCGGCGAGTTGGGGCAAGGCCTGGCCCCGGTGAATGTCGCGTACCCACCTGTGCTGTTCGGAACAGCGTTGAGGCTGCCCGGCCGACTAACCTGCCCGGTGTCCGGTTCGAGTGCCGGGCAACTCGTTTCTCTGAGGTGTCTTATGCGTATCCGAAGCGTTCTGGTTCCCGTCCTCGTCTGGTCGCTCCTGTGGAGTCCACTCGCCATGGCCGAGCAGCGACACGTTGTCGACCCCGCGATCATGCGTCAGGCCATCGCGGACCAGGCCGTGACCGACCAGCAAAACCGGGACGCCGTGCTCAGCGTGCTCTCTCAGGACCCGGCGCGCGAGGTAGCCGACCGCCTCGGGCTCAGCCTGATGCGGGCGGAAGGCGCCGTGTCCACCCTCAGCAGCACCGAACTCGCGGGACTGGCCGAATCGGCTCGTGCAGCCGAAGCGCAGCTCGTCGGCGGGGCCGACCCGATCGTCATCTCGGTGACGACGCTGCTGCTCATCATCATCATCGTCATTCTCATCGCCCGTTAGCACCCGGCGGTCGCGATCAGCCTGGTCCGGCGATCTCACGAGCGCGGACGACAAAGCGATCGGGCGCCGGCCCGACGTAGGTGAACGGGAAGCAGGTGATGAGCGTCAGGGTATGGCCGCCTGTCGGCTCGAGCACGTGGATATCGCTCGGGGAGACGACGGCCGTCGACTCCACGACGTAGGCGAAATCCGCGGTTCGCGTTCTCAGCGTGATCGCATCGCCGGCGCGCACGTCCTTCAGCGACCGGAAGAACGTGTCGCGATGCCCCGCCAGCACCACGTTTCCCCGTTCGCCAGGCAGCGCGGTTTCGGGGAGGTGGGCGACCGCACGTCGAAGGATCGCCTCGGACTCGCCGTGGACGACCATGGCCGCGAGCCCCAGTCGCGGAATCTCGATCTCGCCAATCGACTTGCCCTCCACCGGCGCCAGGGCCCGCCCTGCGCCCGCTCTCTCGCGCACCCTTTCGCTCTCGAATCGCCGTCGTTCCGCTGCTTGATACACCTTCTCGTCGGTGACGACCCAGGCGGCGTATCCCAAGGCGAGCAGGCCTGCTGAAAGGAGTCCGCCTACCACGACCCGCCTGGCGAGATGGATCCCGCTCATGGCTCCGTGACCCCATCGGCGACGTAGCCGGACCGTGCCCGGACGTGGATGCGGCCGTATCCTTCGGCGGACACCCTGACCTCGATCCGTCGGAACGCCCGTCCGGCGGCCGGCCCGCCAGGCACGAAGCCGAGCACGTACTGTTCCCTGAGGCTGCGAGCGACGTGCGCCGACACGGCGGCGATCTCCGCGGTCGTCCTGGGAAAGTACGCACGCCCCCCGGTATCCTTGCTGAGCCGTTCGAGCAACCTCCCGTCTTCCTCTTCTTCGACCGGAGGCGTGCCCATGAGTCCGATGGCGTAGATGACCGCGTCGGATCGCCGCGCGAGGGCCAGGACCTCGGCATATGTCCGCCCGCTGGCGTTGTCGCCGCCGTCGCTCACGATGATCAGTGCCTTCCCCGGTGCACGTCCAAGCTGGAGGTGCTGGAGGGCTTCGGCGACGCCGTCATAGAGTCCCGTCCGGCCTTCCGCCGGAATCGCGGACAGCGCGGCTGCGATCTCCCTGGCGTCGCCCGCGAATGGCCGGCTGGCCGGGAGCGCGAACGCCACGCGATCGTTGAAACCGACGCCGAACAGTTCGTCCTCCTGGTAGCCAGGCAAGACGAGTGCCGCGATCGCGACGAGGAGCGCTGATTGCTTGGGGCGCATGCTCTGGCTGCGATCAACGACGAGACCGAGGGTGACCGGTGAGTTGCCCTGATGGAACGCCGCGATCGGCTGCAGCCATCCGTCCTCGTACACGCGGAAGTGTTCCGGACCCAGCCCGGCCACGTGTTGGCCGTGGGCGTCGGTCACGACGACGGGAACCGTCACCAGCTCGGTGTGGACGCTGATGACGGCCTGGAGCAGCAGAAGAGCGGCGACAAGGAGCGGCACGGGGCCCTTTCTCGCACCGCGGGACATCGCTTTTCGCGGCGCACGGCCAGGTCGCTTACGCGGTGGGCGCGAGCGCCCGTCTGCCGAACACGATGAGACCAAACGCGACCCCGATCGATCCGAGGCCGAGCAGGATGACAAACGGCAGGAGACTGGCCGTCTGCGGCAGCTCCCTGGCGCTCCCGGTGTTCTCCGCGGTCTGCATGACGGTCGTCGGGGCAGCCTCCGGCGGGGGCGGGGTCAGCTGAATCGCGAGCTCCACGGGGACCTCGCGCTCGTCAGGCGTGATCGCCACGATCTGCACGGATTTCAGGGCATCGACGTCGGCGGCCTCGACAGCCAGCGCGGGCACCACGGTCTTCGCGGCCCTCGCGAGCTGCACGGCACGCACCTTCGGATACACGAACTCGTGTCCGGTGGTATCGCCCGGATAGAACCAGGCGCGAATCGCCTCCGGCGAGCCGCGGGGCACTTCGCTGAACCGGATGACCGTGTCCTCGGTCGCCGTGAGCCGGTAGTCGGAGATGGCCATCACGGTTGCGATGATCTGCGACTCATCGGCGTTGAAGATCTGGACGATGTGGCGGTGGCTCATCGAGTCCAGTAGCTTGAACGTGTACGTGCCCGGGGGCAGCACGTGTCCGGGTATCTCTACGGGCTGGCTGAACGTCAGCACCGTCTTCTTGTCCCATTCGTCTGCCCGAACCTCTGGCACCAACGCGAAGCCCAGGAGCGACACAGTGAGTCCCATCCAAACGACCTTCTTGATCATCACATCCATCCTCATTTCCGATTCTCCGAGTTGTGTCCGATCGCGGCCTCAGCGATAGCCGAACTCCCTGGCGAGCCGCTCATTCTCCTGCCACTGGCGGAAGTGGCCGGCCGACAGTCGATACGTCCAGTACGACGCCAGCGCACTGCGCTCGATCCAGCCGAGCGTGCGAATGAGCGTGCGGTGGTTGGGGTACCGCGGCAGCAGCACGCGCTCGATCACCCGTTCCGAGACGTTGTGGATTGCGGACAGCTGCAGGTTCGCGAGCGCGTCCATGAGGATCGTGCGGTTGCCCGCCACGTAGCTGACGGCCACATCGTTGCCGCGGCCGCTCAACGTGAAGCGCTGATTGCTCTCGCGCCACCCGTTCTCGAAGAACACCTGCGAGCTGCGCCAGTCCAGGCGCGTCGCTTCCCATGCCACGAATGCCGGCGCGTACGTCGTCGGGTCGAGAACCACCGCCCGGACCACGTCGGTCACGAACGACCCGTGCTCTGGATCCTGCGCGGACGCCGTCTGCGCCGCCAGCACCATCAGCACGGCAACGAGGACGCGACAGAGCTTCATGGCGTGCGAACCTGCCCGCGCTCGGTCGCATCAGCGCTCCGGGCGGCCAGGGCCTGCCGCTCGACTTCGTGGGCCCCGCGCGCGACGGCCCCAGCGACGTCGTCCCGGACGCGCTGGCCCTTCCGGGTGAGGTCGCCGACCGTCTGGGATGCCCGCTCGCCGAGCTTTCTCGCCGACCCCGTCACGCGCTCACGCGCCTCTGCGGCCAGGCGGGGCGCCATCCACATCGCCAGGCCGGCGCCGACACACGTGCCGGCCAGCAGTCCAATCAAGAATCCGTGATCCCGCGGTTCCCGCGTCTGGGTGTCCATTGGCTTGTACTCCTGTCAGTACCCTACGCGCGCAGCCACCGGGGCGATGTTCAGAACCGCACAGACGTGTCGGGGCTGCCGCTGGCATGCTGCGTGGCACTGGAGCTGAACATTGACTGACACCGCCGTTCGCCATGCCGACCTGAAGCACATGCTGACCACGCGCCGGGATGCCGTGCAGGACGACGTGCAGAGTCGTATCCGCAACGGACGCACCGCCAGGCCCGCCGACGTCGGTGACGATCTCGACGAGTCCGATGCCGGTGTCCAGGACGAGATCGCGTTCGCGCTCCTTCAGATGCGGGCGGAGGTGCTGGCCGGCATCGAGGCGGCCCTCCTCCGGCTGGACGCGGGGCAGTACGGATTCTGTCTCGAGTGTGGCGGCGAGATTGCGGCACGACGGCTGCACGCGCTGCCTTTCGCGGTGCGGTGCCAGGCGTGCGAGGAGCGACGCGAGCAGGAGGAGGGACGCGCCCGCCAGTTCGCGCGGCGTGGCTCCGGCGTCCCGATCTTCTCGGACGCCGTCGGGTACTGAGGACGACGATGTTCAGATTGATTGCGACGATGCGGCGGGGATCGGCCAGCGGGCTGGCCGCGGCTTGGGCCCGCTATCCGACGGTCGAAGCGGCCCGGATCGGCACCACGACCCTGCTCCGCGACGATCGCGTCCTGCGCGTCGCGATCGTCGACAACATCGTTCCGCCAGCCTTTGTCGAATGGGCAGAACGGTGAAGATCGTCAGCCTGCTCGACGATGCGGTGTCCCTGCTGCTCGTCCTGCTGGCGTTGCCCGTGGTCATTCTCCTGGTTGGCTCTCCCATCGCCCTGGTCGTCTGGGTTGTGCTCGCCATCGCTCGCCAACTTCTCAACTAGGAGAACGCTCACACATGACTGCAGGCGAGCGAGGGCGCATCATGACAGGCCCGTACCTGCCGCTCTACACCTATCTCGAGAACAGGTACGCGGATACCGTCGTGCTCACGTTCGCCGAGATCGGTGACCTTCTCGGATTCGCGCTGCCGGACGGCGCGCACCGCAGTCAGGAGTGGTGGACCCGGCCCGAGCCCGCCGCGACCGGGCCCAGGTACGAGGATGCGTGGATGCTGGCCCACAGAACCGCCCGGCCGAATCTGCCTGCAAGGCATGTGGCCTTCGAGCGAGTGCCCTAGCCGGCGGGCGGCCTGGGCAGGGTCAGCAGATAGGGCTCGTCGCGTAACTCGCGACCAAGGCGCGCGTAGCGCTGGCGCCAGGGTTCGAAGCCTCTGGCAATGCGGTCGAGCAACCATGCCTTGCGGGAGGACTGTTCCTGCGCCGCGGCCCGACTGAAGAAACCCGCACCGAGCTCCGCATACCAGCGGATGTTGTGCCGCCGCCGCATCTGGTCCTCGAAAAACCCCGCCAGCACCAGACACTGGGCGCCGGCGGTTTCCATCATCAGGTTGTCGTGCCACAGGCCCGAGTCGACCACGAAGTGATCGAAGACCGCACCAAGTCCCGTGGGCGCCGACAGGTCGATCTCCGCCTGCGTGGAGACGAGGGCATGGTGCGCCAGCACGCTGGCGTGGTAGAGCAACTCCGCCCGATCGACGGCGGGCCCTGAGACGTCCTTCAGGCGAAGGACGAAGAACTGCAGGGCCTGCCGCTCATCGGTCGCCAGCAGCTCCCCGAGCGGCCCGATCACGCGTAGCGCGCAGCGTCGCCTGTCTTCGTCTCCGGTACCTGCTCCGGCATCTGCGAGATGACCGCTTCGGTCGTGAGCAGCAGCGACGCAATCGACGCGGCATTCTGCAAGGCGGAGCGCACGACCTTGGTCGGGTCGATGACGCCCGCCTGCACGAGATTCTCGTACTGCTCGGTCTGCGCGTTGAAGCCCTCTTCGGCTTTCATGGCCTTCACGCGCTGCACGACGATTGCGCCCTCGTGGCCGGCGTTGGTGGCGATCCACCGCATCGGCTCCTCAATCGCCCGCGCGACGATCGTCACACCGATCTGTTCATCGCCTTCGAGCCTGAGGGTGTCGAGTGCGGCCGCCGCCCGCAGCAGCGCCACACCGCCGCCCGGCACGATGCCCTCTTCGACTGCCGCCTTGGTCGCGTGCATCGCATCTTCGACGCGCGCCTTCTTCTCCTTCATCTCCGTCTCGGTCGCCGCGCCCACCTTGATGATGGCGACGCCGCCTACCAGCTTGGCGAGGCGCTCCTGCAGTTTCTCCCGATCGTAGTCTGATGTCGTGTCCTCAACCTCGGCCCGCAGTTGCTTGACGCGGGCGGCGATCGAGGCCGGGCTGCCGGCGCCCTCGACGATGGTGGTGAGGTCTTTGTCGATCGTGACCTTCTTCGCCTGGCCGAGATCCGCGATCGTGACGGACTCGAGCCTCACGCCGAGGTCCTCGGTCACGGCCTTGCCGTTCGTCAGTACGGCGACGTCCTCGAGCATGGCCTTCCGGCGATCGCCATAGCCCGGGGCCTTGACCGCCGCGACCCTGAGCGTGCCGCGCAGCTTGTTCACGACGAGCGTCGCCAGCGCTTCACCCTCGAGATCCTCCGCGATGATGAGCAGCGGGCGTCCGAGCTGGGCCACCTGCTCGAGTACCGGCAGGAGGTCCTTCATCGCGCCGATCTTCTTCTCGTGAATCAGGATGAGCGGGTTGTCGAGCACCACTTCCATGCGCTCGGGGTCCGTCACGAAGTAGGGCGACAGATAGCCACGGTCGAACTGCATCCCTTCGACCACGTCGAGCGAGGTTTCAAGCGTCCGGGCTTCCTCGACGGTAATGACCCCGTCCTTGCCGACCTTCTCCATCGCTTCTGCGATGATGGTGCCGATCGTTTCATCGTGGTTCGCTGAGATCGTGCCCACCTGGGCAATCATCGAGCCGGTCACCGGCTTTGACTGCTCCTTGAGCGAGGCGACGACAGCCTCGACCGCTTTGGCGATGCCACGCTTGACCGCCATCGGGTTGGCCCCGGCGGTGACGTTCCTGGCGCCTTCGCGGTAGATGGCCTGCGCCAGGACGGTCGCGGTGGTCGTTCCGTCTCCGGCGAGATCCGACGTTCTGCTCGCGACTTCGCGGACCATCTGCGCGCCCATGTTCTCGAGCGGATCCGGTAGATCGATCTCCTTCGCGACGGTGACGCCGTCCTTGGTAATCGTGGGGGACCCGAAGGCCTTACCGAGGATGACGTTGCGGCCCTTGGGCCCGAGCGTCACCTTGACGGCGTTGGCCAGGCTGTTGACCCCACGGAGAATCGCCTGCCGGGAGTCGTTCCCGTACGTGATGTCTTTTGCCATGATCAGCGCCCGCCCTTGGCCATCGCGCCCGCATCGATCGCGGCCAGCACTTCGTCTTCCTTCATGATCAAGTACTCCACCCCATCCAGTTTGATCTCCTGGCCCGCGTACTTGCCGAACAGGATGGTGTCGCCGGCCTTGACGTCCAGCGCCACTCGCTCACCATCGTCGTTGACCCGGCCACGGCCGGCGGCGACGACCGTCCCGCGCTGCGGCTTCTCTTTGGCCGAGTCCGGGATGATGATTCCGCCGATCTGCTGTTCGCCCTCGACGAGGCGCTGAACGAGGATGCGGTCGTGTAGCGGTCTGACATGCATGGCTGCCGGCTCCCTCTCTGACGTGTGACGAGTCAACGAATCCCACTCGCGCGCAGCGGGCGGCACAGGCGCTTCGCCGGCGAGCGACTCGAGCAGTACCTACGGGTTCTTGGTGAGGCTGTAGCTCAGAGCTGGAGCAGATCCAGCGGGGGGCGGCAGTGCTCAGGAAGTCTTGCGGCTCTGACTATACACGGCGGTGGCGACACAAGCAAGCGAGGGCGGCTCATCTCGTCGCGGGGGCGACGCTGATCTGCAGCCGCTTGCGGAACTTGACGGCGATGCCGCCGACCGTCGCCGGCTCATACCGCCAGCCGGACGCGGCTGAGAGCACCATCCTGTTGTACACGGCGAGCGCGAGCGGCACGGCCATCGTCGCCGACTCGACGGTGCCCCGCTCGTTGATCAGGACCTCGACCACGCCCTCGGTCACGCCGCCGGCGGGCGCCGAGCCGGGATACCTCGGCACGTCCTGCCGGATCACGCGAGGCGGCACGACACCCGCCTCCTCGCCCGTGTACACCTTCAGGGACGGACTGGGCAGCACCGGTGCGACCGGCGGAGGCGGCGTGGCTGGAACAGGCGGGGGCGGCGGAGCCATGGCGCTGAGACTCAAATCGCGAAAGCCCTCCGCTAGCGTGCGCAGGTCCGCGAGCGGCGGCTGTTCCGCCGCGTTGGCGATGTCGGGATCGTCAAGGGCGGCCACGACGTCCGTGAAGCCGCCGGCGGCGGCTTCGAAATCCCTGTCGTCAAAGGCCGTCTTGGCCTCGCCGTACTTCCGCTGGACGATGGCCGGCAGGAGTCGGCCCTTCACGTCGGCGAACACGGCACGCACGCGGGGCGACAGATCGCCATCGGGCCGGTAGAGGGGATCGTTCGCGATCATGGCCTCGATGACGCGATCCGCCTCCGCCTGGCGTCCGATGGCCAGGAGGCACAACGTGCGGTACAGCTCGACCGCCTGGCGGTCCCCATGCGAACCGTCGCCGGTCGACAGCTGTTCGAGCAGCGTGAGAGCATTCTCGTACTCCGCCGACGCGTAGAGCTGCCGCGCCTCCGCGAACAGGTCCTGGGCGTGCAGCGTCGACGCACCCGCCAGGACGGCGGCCGTGACGAGACAGGCGGCGGCGGTCTTCGTGAAGTGCCTGGTCATGGCTTGCGCAGATCGACGCTCACGAGCGTGGGCGCCGTGAGGGCGACGGTTGCCTGGACGGCGCGTTCGCCGAACTGCGGATGGCGAAACACGACCGTGTGGGGCCCGATGGGCATCGCCACGTTCCCGATGGGCGTCTC
>Ga0326597_10001908_pt1 | contig 32199 bp, 31 predicted proteins | sample RVTome_12_FD_203789 | JGI IMG/M metagenome (GOLD analysis project Ga0326597, IMG submission 203789) | Soil microbial communities from uranium-contaminated site in the Upper Colorado River Basin, Wyoming, United States - RVT100D185 | ecosystem: Environmental > Terrestrial > Soil > Contaminated >...
AGGATGCCGCGTGTCCAACCACGCAGTCCTGTTGCGGCGCGTGCTGTGAACCCTGCGAGTAGCGGGGGTGGAACAACGGAACACCGCCCTGAGAGGGGCGGTGTTCCCGCGTTATGTGTGTCTCTCTCTGCGCAAGGGGATTGAATTTCCCCCATCCTTTCCGTACCATTCTTCGCACGTCAACCATCTCTCGTCCGACCATTTTCCAGGAGTCTCTCATGAAAACACCGCGCAATTTCCTCATCCCGCTGCTTGTCATGCTGGTTTTCGCTCCCGCATGCCGTCAGGCGGAGCACCGGCAGGTACAACATTACAGCATCGAGCAGTTCATGAACACCGAAGCCATCGGCGGGAGCTCCTTCTCGCACGACGATAGGCTCGTGTTGTACTCAAGCAGGCGCACAGGGATCTTCAACGCCTTCACGGTTCCTGTTGAAGGAGGAGAGCCCGCGCAGCTCACAAACTCCACCACCAACTCCATCTTTATCCTCTCCTTCTTCCCTGCCGACAACCGCATCCTCTACCGGAGCGACCAGGGCGGGAACGAGAACAACCGCATCTACCTGCGCAACGAGGACGGCTCAACCCGGGACCTCACGCCGGACTCCGCGGCACGCGCGGAGTTCGCCGGGTGGAGCCACGACCGGAAGAGCTTCTTCTATTCCTCCAACAAGCGCGACCCGAGGTACTTCGACCTGTATGAAATGGATATCGCCACGTTCAAGCCGGCAATGATCTACAAGAACGACACCGGGCTCGACTTCACCGTCATTTCCAACGACAAACGGTACCTCGCGCTGATCAAGACCATCACGACCAACAACAACGAGATGTACCTGTTCGACAGGCAGACACCGGAGATGAAGCATCTGAGTCCGCACACCGGTGACGCCAGCTATTCCCCCGAAGACTTCTCGGTCGACTCGAAGAGTCTCTACTTCCTGACCGATGAAGGGAGCGAGTTCACCTACCTGAAACGGTATGACATCGCAACGGGGACTTCGGAGAAAGTCGAGGAAGCGCAGTGGGACATCACCGGGGCGTATTTCTCCCACGGGGGCCGTTACCGCGTTTCCATCATCAACAACGATTCGAAGACCGAGATCAGGGTTTTCGACACACGGGCCAACGCGCACGTCCAGCTCCCGACGATGCAGGATGCGGACATCTCGTCCGTCCGGATTTCGGACAGCGAGAAACTGATGACGTTCTATGTGAACGGCTCCCGCTCCCCCAACAACCTGTACGTCTACAACTTCGACACAAAGCAGTCACGGAAGCTGACCGAAACGATGAACCCGCAGATCGACCAGGCCGACCTTGTGGATGCGCGGGTCGTGCGGTACAGGTCCTTCGATGGGACGGAGATCCCGGCCCTGTTGTACGCCCCGCATCAGGCACGCCGGGACAACCCGGTGCCCGCGCTTGTGATGGTGCACGGGGGTCCCGGGGGACAGGCGCGGGTCGGCTACTCGGCCCTCAAGCAGTTCATTGTCAACCACGGCTACGCGATCATCGACGTCAATAACAGGGGAAGCTCGGGGTATGGCAAGACGTTCTTCAAGGCAGACGACCGGAAGCATGGGAACGAAGACCTTGCCGACTGCGTGGAGGCGAAGAAGTTCCTTGCTTCCCTCGGTTACGTCGACACGAGCAGAGTGGGGATCATGGGCGGGAGCTATGGCGGCTACATGGTCCTTGCCGCGCTGGCATTCCGTCCGACGGAGTTTGCCGTGGGGGTGGACATCTTCGGCGTGTCCAACTGGCTGCGCACGCTCAAGAGCATCCCGCCGTACTGGGAGTCGTTCCGCAAGGCTCTCTATGCGGAGATGGGAGACCCGACGACGCCTGAGGGGGAGCAATTCCTGCGTGCCAAGTCGCCCCTCTTCCACGCGCATAAGATCATGCGGCCGATGATCGTGCTGCAGGGAGCAAATGACCCGAGAGTGTTGAAAGTGGAATCGGATGAGATCGTGGAAGCAGTGAAGAAGAACGGAGTCGTTGTCGAGTATGTCGTTTTCCCCGACGAAGGGCATGGCTTTGCGAAACGGGAGAATGAGATGAGCGGCTACAGGGCGATCCTGGAGTTCCTGAACACACACCTCAGGAAGCAACAGGCACCTGCGTAGTCTTACTTGAACGTTGGTGTGATGTCCTTCTGAGGAAAAAACCGGGGATCAATCGATGCAGGGAAGACCTTTTCCGGGTCTCGAGCTGGCCGGACTTGTCATCATGGTTGCGCTTGCGGTCTGGATGTTCGTCCGGGCAAAGCGGCGGAGCGCTCCGTTCTTGTCGGCCCTCTGCGGCTCGTTCAACCTGCTCACGAACCTTATCATAACAGCATTCATCGTTGCCCATCTGGTTGCCGTGTGTCGCAATGCGCTTGCCGGCCGCGGGCTTGGGGGCGCCGAAGCGTTTGTCTATGACTTCCACTTCTATTCACTAATCCTCGTCGGCGCGGTGATACTCGTTCCGGCACTGGTAGGTCTGCGACACTCATGGAGACTTGCGCTTGGCAACCGCGCTTCGTGGAATGCGGTGGTCCGGTCGAACGTCGTCCTTCTTGCAGTCAACCTTCCTCTCGCACCTCTACAGGGTTTTGCGGTGGGATTTTCTGCGTTCATCGCTGTGAACCTGGTGCTTCTTCTGGCCGGTCGCAAGGTGATGACTTCCTAAGGAAGTGTCACGTCCCTCTCTGTCCACCACGTCGGATGGCGCCTGCACCCCGTGCGCCGACATTCCCCTGGAACGGCTTAGTCGACTTGAGTCCCGGCTGTCTGCCGCCGTGTGTTGCCATCGCGTGCTCGTTGAAATCATCGCCCGGTTTGAGCGCGCGGACGAGCAGCGGCTTGTCGCCAACCTCCTTGCCGCGCAGGGCCTCGATGGCGGCACGAGCCTCGGACTTCACGGGCATCTCCACGAACCCATATCCCTGTGATTCCCCCGTCTTCTTGTCGCGCCCGATCGATGCCCTCCGGACTGTGCCATGCGCTGTGAAGAGAGCGCGGAGTTGGTCGTCGGTATATTTGGGTGGTAGGTTTCCTACATAGATCTGCATTCGATTTCCTCCGGAAAATATCAGATAAAGGAGTCGCTGTAGTCAAACATACAAACTCGCCGGAACATAATCTACTGCAACTGCGGACCACGCCAGCCAAAGGCCGACTTCTTTTGTCCACTACGACTTGATGATAAGCGCTATGGACAAATCATCATGTCTCCGTGCACTGCCTGTGAACCGGTCGACGTTGGCAACAAGGGCTTCACCGAACTGCTCAACCGGAAGGTCTGAGAACCTGAACAGCATCTCGGAAAGACGTTGCTCGCCGAAGAACTCGCCCCTCTCGTTCTGTGCCTCGGTGAGTCCGTCGGAATACGCGCAGAGTACGTCTCCTCGCTCGAGCTTCAGCGGCATCTCTTCGAATGTAGCATCGGGCGTGAGACCCAGTGCAACTCCACCTCTCGCCAGCGAAGTGACCTCTCCGTTTCTCACAATCATCGGAGGGATGTGCCCGGCATTGACGAGCCGAACGGCATTGCTTCCCGGCTGAAGCTCGATGTACATGAGCGAGGCAAAAATTCCCCTGACGCCATCTCGACAGAATATCTCGTTGAGCTTCCGGCCGAGCTCGGCCAGTGACGGGAAGTCCGGCGCAAGTGCCTTGAGCGTCGCCTGAAGCTTCGCCATGAGGAGGGCCGCGCGCAGGCCTTTCCCCGCAACATCACCGAGCGCGATGCCGTAGCGACTCTCCCCTGCCCGCACAAATTCCACGAGGTCACCTCCCACTTCGTTGGCCGGGCGCGTGAAGAGCCAGATACTCCATCCGGAAACGGAAGGGGAACGTTCCGGCATCAGGGCCTCCTGTACCGCGCGGCCAGCTTCAAGTTCCTCCTTCGCCACGAGCTTGTCCTTGAGCTCCAGCATCAGCACAAACACAATGCAGAGGATCGCGAGTCCATTGGTGTCGCTTTCAATACGAACACTCCCTTCACTAAAGATGACGGTGCGCGAGGCCAAGAGAAGGATCAATCCGACGACGAGGAGTATGCGTCGCGCCGGTGTGAGCTTGAAGAACATGCTCTTCAGCAGCCACCACGCGGTGTACAGCCACTTCTTCAGCAGACCCATCTCACTCAGGCGTTTCTTCCCCTGCTCATCGAGCATGAATTCCTTCAGCTCGCGGAAGTCACGCCGCATGGAGCTGAAGAAATCTCCGCGGCGTAAATCGTCATGGAGGGTTCTGAAGACCTTGGGGGCCGGTTCAGTGTGTGTCGTGTTGTGTGCCATGCCGGGGTGTACCGTTCGCTTTGAAAAGTGATTGTATTCTTTGGAACAAACTACTTGAAACCAACGGGAAGAACAAGCAGGAGGGACCGGTTGAAGCGCCACCCCGGGATTTTATACGGGCTGAGACCTCAGTTGTTGTGGTTTCAGCGTACGATCGGGAAGGAATGATGTCCCTACCGGTCGCGGATGCGCTCCACGATAACCGACCCATCGGCACCAAGCCGTCCGCGAACTTCCACATAGTTCCCCGTCGAAGGAGCTTTCTTCGCTTCGGTGCGGCCAACACCTTGCAGCGGGAGCCCGTCGAGTGACCAGCGGTCGGTGAGAGTGCCATGCAACCTGACTTTTGCACCGCGGGGGATGTCCGCTTTTCGTCCGCCGCTATCCATTGCTCCCTCTGCAATCCATGTCTCGATCATCGTACTCTCCTCATCGCTCAGGTATGGCGGTCCGTCGAAGGGCATGCGCGGGGATGCCTGTCCGCGGATGCGCCGCACCAGCTCGCTCGCAGGGACGTTCCCCGGAACGACGCGTGCACGGTCGCGGCTGTCCAGAATGTTCTCATACGAGTTCAACATCAGCCCTTCGGGAGGCGGACCCATGATACCGTTCGTATTGTGACACTTCACGCATCGCATACGGAAGACCGGCGCGACATCACTGTACGTAACACCACGTGTCTTGAACCCAGGCTTCTTCACGGCTGGTTCCTCTGAGACCCTTGGTGCACCCATCTGAGCACCGGCTTCGATCCATTTCTCGATCAGTTGCATCTCGGTCTCCTCCAGCCACGGCGGACCGCTGAGCGGCATCCTCGGTGTGCTGATACCGCGGATCCTTTTCACAATCTCACTCTCCGCCGCTTTGCCCGGAAGAACAACAGCCCCGCGACTCGATCCCTTCATCACATTCTCGTAGCTTGTAAGCTGAAGTCCCTTTGGCGCCTTCGGACCGTTATGGCACATAGTGCAGTTCGCTTCGAAGATCGGAGCCACATCCTCATATACAGGTCCGCCACCCGCGGTCTGCACACTCGAAGGATCGCCAATCTGGAGTGCAAATCCGGGAACCATCAGAATCAAGATGGAGAAGAAGACGGGCAGGACAGGTGCCAACAGATGTTTCATGGTCTCCTTTGGCTGTTGTTGTAAGGTAACTCAGTCAAAGATGAGTTCCAAGGCCGTGCCACACTATTGTCACACGATCCTCTATCCAACCCTTGCAGGAACCTGAGGTTTCTGCAACCCATGTGGAAAATGCGCCATGCAACCTGTGACCCGATGCAGAACAATTGTGTGGCTTACCGACACCACCAACCGGAGACTTGCAATTCAGTTCTCCACTCATAACATTGTATCCATCAACTCACTGCTGCTAGATAGTTACCATGTCGTTCATACTGTTCTTCTCGTTCTGGTTCGGTCTCCTCCTCCTTGCACACTGGTACGTGGGAAGACGCATAATCAATGCCGCAGCGCTGCGGGGATGGAAGCGACGATTCGGATGGCTCGTCGTGTTCCTGGTGTTCCTTCTGCCGCAGGTACCGTTCCTGTTCCTTGTCAACGGGCAACAGGCATCCTGGTTGGATGGAGTATCCTGGATCGGGTACGTTGTGCTGGGGTTTTTCTCCCTCGTGCTGACGTTCATATTCCTGCGCGATATACTCGTGCTGATGTTCAAGGTGGCTGAAAGGCTGGAGCGTGTGTTTGGAAACAAGGCCTATCGCTCGGTCGATCCTGAACGACGTCAGTTCCTCATTCACTCAACAAACCTCGGGATCATCGTCGGTGCATGCATGGTCACCGGGTACGGGCTGTACGAGTCACGACGGCGCGCAACAATCGAAAACGTCGCAGTGCCTCTGCCCCGTCTGCCGGATGAGTTCGATGGTTTCCGGATCATTCAGTTCACGGACATTCATGTCGGTCCGACGATCAAGCGGGAATTTGTGGAAGGAATCGTCGAGCAGATCCATGAACTCAACGGAGACCTTCTGGCGTTCACCGGCGACCTTGTTGACGGATCGGTCCCCTGGCTGCGGGATGATGTTGCTCCCCTGCGCGAACTCAAGGCCCGGCACGGGAAGCTTTTCATCACAGGCAACCATGAGTATTATTCGGGCGTCCAATCGTGGGTGAAGGAAGCCGGGCGGCTGGAGTTCGATGTTCTTATAAACGAGCATCGCATTCTTCGGCGGGGAGGAAGCCGGATCGTTCTCGGCGGCGTCACCGACTACTCCGGCGGCGACTTCATTCCCGAACACCAGTCGGATCCGGACAAGACATTTGCGGGAGCACCTGACGACGCTGTGCGTGTTCTGCTTGCACACCAGCCAAGAAGCATTCACGCAGCAGTGCAATCCGGCATCGATTTGCAGATTTCAGGACACACACATGGGGGTCAGTTCTTCCCGTGGAACCATCTCGCGACCTTGAACCAGCCGTACGTCAAAGGGTTGCACAAACATGGAGAGGCGTGGGTTTACGTCAGCCGCGGCACGGGATACTGGGGGCCACCATTGCGACTGGGCATCCCACCTGAGATCACGGTGATAACGTTGAAGAAGAGCTGAAGCACACCGAAGCGTCCGCATGACAAAGCCTGAACACGGGGTACAGCAATTCCCGATTCGCCTCTCAGTGGCAATCGGTGTCGTGATGCTTGCCGCGAAATGGTACGCGTATTTCATCACAGGATCGGCAGCAATTCTCTCCGATGCGGCGGAGTCGGTCGTCCATGTTGTTGCAGTCGGTTTTGCGGCATTCAGCATGTGGTTCATGTTCAAGCCTGCAGATGAGACTCATCCGTACGGTCACGACAAGGTAAGCTTCTTCTCCGCGGGAGTTGAGGGGCTTCTGATTGTTCTTGCAGCAGTATACATCATATATGAATCGGTGACACGGCTGATCTTTGGCGTAGTGCTGGAGAACCTCGACACCGGGATGTACTTCACTCTTGCTGCATCTATCGTTAACCTGGGCCTCGGTTCCTACCTCGTACGACAGGGGAAGCGGAGCAGGTCGTTGATTCTTGTCGCAAACGGGAAGCACGTCCTCACGGATTCATGGACAAGTTTCGGTGTGGTTGGAGGATTGCTGCTCGTGTTATGGACGGGATGGCTTGCGTTTGATCCACTGTTTGCGATCGCGGTTGCCCTGAACATCGTCTGGTCGGGGGGAAGGCTCATCCGCCAGTCTGTTGGAGGATTGATGGACGAGGCCAACCCCGAGTTGGAAAAGCTGATCCGCTCGATCCTCGACGATGAGACCGGCAGGCGCGGGTTGCAGTACCACGAATTGCGCTATCGTGAGAGCGGCAACTCCATCTGGATTGAATACCATGTCTTGTTCCCGGAGGACCAACGTCTCGACGATGCTCATATGTCCGCAACGGAGATTGAAGCGTCGCTCAGCAAATCACTGCCGAGGCCGGCGCGCATCGTCAGCCATCTTGAGCCAACCCGCGGACACGACGATGTCCACAAGGAGCGTCTGCATCACTGACTTCCGCGCCGGTCAAGTGCCGTGGTTGTCCCTTCTCTCACGCCTTTCTTCGCCCAGTAGTAGTACACGGGCAGCCCTGCAACGATCAGCCCTGCCCCGATAGCCGCGTCGCGTGGACTCTCAATCACTGTATTGACCACGAGTCCTGCAGCAAATACAATGAAAAGCACCGGCGTGAAAGGATAGCCCCATGTCCTGTACGGCCGGGCACGCTGCGGATTGCGCTTGCGCAGGATGATCACGGCATAACACGACATCGCGTAAAACACCCATGAGGCAAAGACGACATACGTGATGAGTTGATCGAACGTTCCGGTGACAATGAGAATGCACGCCCATGCACATTGCAGCAGCAACGACGCCACCGGTGTCTCCCACCGGGGATGGATGCGTGTCAGAAAGGAGAACAGAAGACCCTCCCGCGCCATGGCATAATAGATCCTGGCAGCCGTGAACACAAATCCGTTATTGGCTCCCAGCGTCGAGACGACGACGGCAAGTGCGACGAATGCCGCACCGGTAGACCCGAGCGCGACCGCGGCGGCATCTGAAGCAACAAGCGGCGACTGCGCCATCCCGCCGGGGGAGAGAACGTACAGCAACCCAATGTTGCCGATGAGGTACATTCCGACAACGATCATTGTCGACAGGAAGAGCGACCTGTGGATGTTCCGCTCGGGCCGCTTCACCTCTCCCGCCACGAACGTGATCTCGATCCAGCCGTCGTATGCCCAGAGGACGGCCATCATGGCAAGGCCAAACGGGCCGACCATGCTCATAAGCCCGGCGGCGGGGAAGAGTGGCTCGAAGTTCGACGCCGGGGCTCCGCTCAACAGGAAGCCGAGCGTACCGAGCGTTCCCAGCGCCGCAATCTTGACGAACGTCATCCCGTTCTGCAGCAGCGCGCCGAGTTTTGTCCCGAAACAGTTGATGGCTGTCAGTACAACGATTGAAGCGATGGCGACGGACTTGATCGCTGTTGAATCCATCGGAATGAAGTAGCCGACGTATGTTGCAAACGCCACCGCAACCGCAGCAATGGAGGCAGTCATGATCACTGTAAAGCACGACCACCCGTACAGAAATCCCCAGACCGGCCCGTAAACATTCTTCAGGTATACATACTGCCCGCCTGCTTTTGGCATCATAGCCCCCAGCTCCGCCATGCAGAGCGCTCCAAACAGACTGACAACCCCTCCGATAATCCAGACAAGGATGACCGGCACAGTTGACTGGAGGTGCATCGCAATTGTTGCAGGAACGATGAAGATGCCGGACCCAATCATGCTGCCGACATTGATCATCGTGGAGTCCAGGAGAGTGAGCTGCCGTGGGAGATCGCGCGGGGCTTCGTCAGCGCTCATGCAATACGGGAAGAAGATGTGTGATGGAACATCCCAACGAACACGACACCCGCGTCCGGGAGATCATTGGTTGAGCGCCTCGCGATACGCGCGCTTCAGGAGGGATTGGAAATGGTACACCCCGTTCTCGCATTCTGCAGAGAACCGCCCCTTGTTGTAGGCGCGGGATTCCAATCCTCTCTGCACATACCCGCAGATCTCCGCATCTTCTTGCTGGATGCTGTCACTGTATCGTATGTCTTCCTCCGCAACAGCCCGGGCTTTCTCCGAAGTCACATCATCGTAGTAGTAGTCGAAGATGACCGCGCATCGGTTATGGGCTGTCGGAAGAACGAGGTTCGTCTGCAAACGACCGGGAAGAATGTTCATCATGAAATTCGGCCAGACGTGGTAGTAGAACGCTGGGCTATCGCGCGACCCATAGAAGTTGTTCTTCTGCTGGATGGGGCTGTGCTGCAGAGAGTACCAGTCGAATGTCTCGGTGATGTAGTTCCCATAGTCGAGCAGGTTGCACAGCTCCGGGTGGACGTATGGCAGGTGATATCCCTCGAGATAGTTGTCGACGTACACTTTCCAGTTACACGCCACCTCATACCTGATGCGACGATAGAACTTCGTGCTCGAAATGGAGATTGGGCTGATCCGTTCCTTGATACCGTCAAAGATTGAGGCAACCGGCAGCCCGTTACCAGTCAGCCGGACAAAAAGCAGTCCTTCCCATGTATCGACAATTACAGGAACAAGACCGTAGTCCCGGGTATCGAACAACTCGGTGCGGTTGAAGCGTGGTGTCCCCCGCAGACTTCCATCAAGTCGATACGTCCATCCATGGTATTTGCACTGGAGCATCTTGGAATTGCAGTCCTCCGTTGCAATCGGTCCACCGCGATGACGGCACACGTTGTAAAAAGCGCGGAGCCGGTTGTCCTCGGCGCGAACGGCAATGATCGGGCTGTCTGCGACGGAGGCAACGATCTGATCGCCCACCGCATGAACGCGGGAGATGTGGCCGATCCCCTGCCATGACCGTGAAAAGATCGCCTCCCTGTCCAGCTCATGAAAGCCGGGATGCGTGTACCAGCTCGCAGGAATTGTCTCAGCCCTTTCAAGCGCTGCAATATGCAGTTCTTCTTCTGATATATCCGGTAATGAGGATGGATGAACCGTCATGGGACGCGCGGGGCTAGCCGAGTGAGTGGAGTCTCTAATGAACCAAATGTAGGAAACGGCAACTGCAATGGCAACCACAAGATGCATGCGAGCGGTGATTGAACGTGTCGGCCACTAACTGATCGCCCTCCTGTGTAACTTCCCTGTTTCGAGTTCGTTCAATGAATGTAGCGTGCGCCCATAACCTACCCAGAAACCATTCGGGGTTTGAAATGCAAGCTCTCCTGGGTTCATTACTCCTCACCCTCGCGACCTCAGCTGCTCTGGGCCAGCCAGAAAAGAGGCTGCACCTCAAGACCGCTGATACCGATATCATCATTGATGGCGTTATAGACGAAGCCTGGAGTCGGGCGGACTCGGTGTCGGATTTCTTCCAGCTCCAGCCATACTTCAACCAGCCTCCGTCACGACACACTGTTGCGAAAGTTCTCACGACAGATCGGGCGCTCTACTGCCTGATGGTCTGTTACGATGATGGGGAGAACATCCAGAATATCAGCGGTGTCCTCGACCAGACCGGTGGTGACATCGTCTCAATCATGCTGGACACATTCAACGACAGGCAAACAGCATACAAGTTCGCCGTCACCGCATCCGGCGCCCGGGCCGATTGCCGGTTACTCGATGACGCGCGGAACCGCGATTACAGCTGGGATGGGGTGTGGTTCGCCGACGCGAGAGTATACAATTGGGGATTCGTTGTTGAAATGAAGATCCCCTACAACTCCATCAAGTACGATCGGAACCTTGGCGAATGGGGGCTCGACTTCGACAGGTGGCGCCCGCAAAACGCCGAGGACCTGTATTGGTGCACGTACGAGCAAAACGAGGGGCAGCGGATAGCTCGGTTCGGCAAGCTCGTGTTCGATGAATTTCGACCCACAACGACCGGCTTGAGTTTCGAGGTGTATCCTGTTGCTATCTCGAAAGCGACGTATCTCCACGGCGGAGGATATGACGTCGACCCGGATGCCGGCATCGACATGTTCTACAATCCATCAGAACAACTCACGTTCCAACTCACGGCCAACCCCGATTTTGCGCAAATCGAAGCCGATCCGTTCGCGTTCAACATCTCGCGGTACGAGACATACTTTGAAGAACGACGGCCGTTCTTCACGCAAGGCAACGAGGTGTTCATGGCGGCAGGTAAACAGCGCAGTACCGGCTTCTATAGTCCGCTCGAACTGTTCTACTCCCGCCGGATAGGGAAGCAATTACCCGATGGCTCGGAGGTGCCTCTTCTGCTTGGTACAAAAGCCTTCGGACGGATCAGCGAGTGGGAGTATGGTGGCTTCCTCGCGATGAGTGGCGGGCAGGACTATGTCGATGATGGCGATAAGCTGACTGAGCCGAAAGCTTACTTCGGCTCGGCACGCGTTAAGAAACAGATCCTCGACAACTCTTCGATGGGATTCCTGTTCGTTGGGAAGAATACCGGAGGCAGGACGTTCGGCGTGCTCGACATTGACGGTGCATTCAGAGGCCCGACATGGCAGCTTGCGTACCAGATAGCGCGCTCTGTCGAGAATTCACGCGGCGATTACGCCGGCTCCGCCGGTTTCACACTGCTGACCCAGGACCTCCTCAGCTATGCACGGATACGCGCAATCGGCAAGAGCTTTGACATCAGCGAGGTCGGGTTCGTGCCCTGGACAGGGACTGCCGAGTTTACTTCGATATCGGGACCGATCTGGTTCCAGGACCAGGGATACATTCGTCAGATCCTCATCTACGCGGGTCCATCATTGTATTACGAAGCCGCTGACCGGTATACGGACCACTCCGCCGTGCTCGGGTTCAATATGCAGTTCCGTGACAACTGGGGGTATGAGATCAACCTGTCCCTCGGCCAGAGCAAGGACTCCGACATACGATACACTTCCTACGAGGGCAGCATCAGCTCGTGGTACGGGATATCGCCCCGATGGTCCGGCAACCTATGGGGTGGATATTCTCGAACGTACAACTTCTCCCGCAACTTTCTTGCGTTCTATTCGTGGATGGGTGCATACATTGAATGGAAAGCTCTGAATACGCTCGAACTCGGAACATCATACAACATGTGGATCGAGGGGAACCCGCAGGGGCGCATTGCGGATGTTACGTACAATGCCCGACCGTTCATCGCGTTCTCACCGTTTAACGATCTGGTATTGAGACTGTACGTTGACAATGTGTTTGTCAGATCATCCGACCACCTTGAACGGCTGCTCTTCGGATTCCTCTTCTCCTATAACTTCCTCCCGAAGAGCTGGATCTACCTCGCCTTGAACGAAGCTCGCGACCGCCGCGAACAGTATGACCTTGCTGGTAATCTTCTCCCGAGCAAGATGCACGTTGCCGACAGGGTCGGCGTCATGAAGGTGAAGTACCTGTATTACTTTTAGACGGGTCTTGAAACACACAAGCCTGTTGAATCGCCTCCCCTTCATTACCCACGCACGTAGGCCCTCTCGATAATCACCCGAAAGGGGGGGTCAGTCTCTTCGCAGAATCAAGTTCCCATGCTTGAAATTGTTCCGTCAATTCCACAGTATATGGATGAAGGAACAAGCATGAAATACGACGTAACCGATTTCAAGTCTGAGGTGCTGGAACGAAGCACGCAACTGCCGGTGGTAGTGGATTTCTGGGCGGAGTGGTGTGGACCCTGCAAGGTGCTCGGCCCTGTCCTCGAGAAGCTGGCACAGGAGAGCGATGGCCGGTGGGCACTTGCAAAGATCGATACCGAGAAACACCAGGAGGTTGCGGCTGAATACAACATTCGTAGTATCCCGAGCGTCAAGCTATTCGTCGATGGAAAGGTCGCAGGAGAGTTCATTGGTGCACTTCCCGAACCCATGGTCCGGCAGTGGCTGGGCAAGAATATCCCCGGCAAGTTCCAGAAAGACATTCAGAACGCAGTGCAGCTGCTGGTTCAGGACAAAACCGTCGAAGCGCGTGAACTGCTAGAGACCGTGGTGCAGAACGAGCCCGGGAATCTCCAAGCAAGGACGTTGCTCGCCAAGGCGTATATATACGAGGACCCCGGAAAAGCGGTCGAACTCGTAAAGGACATCGAACAGGACTCCGAACACTTTGAGCTGGCAGAGGCCATCCGGACGGTTGCTTCGCTGTTCGACAAGGGTTCGCATCCGGAATCGCTCCCGGACAGTCCTGCCAGACAAACCTGCATCGATGCAATAGCCAACCTGCGTGCACTCAAATTCGATGATGCCCTCGAGAAATTTATCCAGGTAATACGCACCGACCGCTACTATGACGATGACAGTTCGCGCAAAGCCTGCATCGCCATTTTCAAGATCCTGGAAGAAGAACACGAGACAACGAAGAAGTACCGGAGAGAATTCAGCCGGGCTCTCTACTAACTCCCCGTCGCCCTTAATCCCACATACATTTGCGCTTCATCCGCCGTTGAGTCCCAGTAGTCAATTATGTATGTTACGACTGAACATTCATGAAGCAACGTCACATGACTGAAACACAGGCGGCGCTCAACGTGCTCGACGAGCGCACAATGGACCCTGACCCGATAAAACAGTTCAGGCAGTGGTTTGAGATTGCTCTCGGTTCACAGCTCCTCCTTCCCGAGGCGATGACGCTTGCAACAGCCACACCGGGTGGCAAGCCATCCGCGAGGATGGTGCTGCTGAAGCATGTCGATGAGCGCGGCTTTGTGTTCTATACAAACTACGAGAGCAGGAAGGGAAAGGAACTTGCGGCAAACCCCGTTGCGTCTCTCGTGTTTTATTGGGCTGAGTTGAACCGGCAGGTACGGGTGGAAGGAAACGTGGCGAAGGTGTCGGCAGAGGAGTCGGACGAGTACTTCAGTACTCGCCCACGCGATAGCCAGTTAAGCTCCCTGACTTCTGCACAGAGCAAGATAGTAACCAACCGGGAAGACCTGGATCGACGCTTCGAAGATCTTAAGAAGCAGTATGAGGGAAAACCTATTCCACGCCCCTCTCAATGGGGAGGATACCGGCTGAAGCCTGTGAACATCGAATTCTGGCAGCAACGGTATGCCCGCCTCAACGACCGGGTGCTGTATGAACGGGGGAGTAATGGAAAATGGTCCGTAAAGCGACTCGCCCCATAAAAAAAACAACGCGCCCCTTGGGAAGCGCGTTGAGACCTCGGATGCCCTGCCTATTTATGATTTCGCGACGGGTGTAACGGTAGCTTCTTTTCCATAGACCATTGCGAGCACGACGCCGTATATAATGTACGCGATTATCCCATAGATGAACCACTGCACGGCAAGCGAGTAGGGGATGTTGATCATTGCATAGCTGCCGTACGCCATTCCGGAACTCATCCAGATCCCAATATAGAGTCCATACCTCACGCCTTCCACAGCTCCTTTGCCTTCATACCCTTTGGAAAAGATGAGTGTGAAGAAGAAAGCTCCAATGACAGCGAGGACATGATAGATCCACATCAACGATACCATGTCCTGCCGCCAAACATCTTGGATCGATTGATACGTCGATCCCAGGATCACCTCGTGGATGAGGTAACTCAGAATCTCCATCGCCACAAATACCACGACAAAGCCAACCCAGAATTTCTTGTTCATAAGGCCTCCAGATGATAATGAGATAAGTTACCCCCATTGAAGCCGCCGCTATGCTACAAAATCCCTTTGTGATTGTCAAGCAGCAGCCGTAATAGCCAAGCAATGTTAGCGCAAACATAGGCTCACAATGAAGTACAGGCTAAAGGGTGCGGTCCGGTCACCTTCGGGAAACCCCGGAATCTCCTTGATTGTAACAAACGGAGACAGTACAATATATCCAATACGCGAGGGTTGAGACCATGTCAGGGTTTGATGGTGACACGAAAACACTCACAACTAACACGGAAGGGAACCGCACATGATCGAACAGCTTACTATCGTGCTCAAGTCCCTGGAGACCTTCTGGCTCCAGGTAGTTGCGTTTCTTCCCCGATTATTGCTGGCAACAATTCTCTTAACCGCGGGATGGCTGGTTGCAAAGTTTTTCCGGAGGGCCGTCACCAAGATTCTGCGGCTCATTCGTCTGGATGATGTGGCGGAAAAAGCGGGCGTCGACGACTTCCTCTTGCGTGGAGGTGTTCGCTTTACCAGTGTAACGTTGGTTGCAAACCTCGTCTACTGGTTCATCATGTTCACGATCATCCTTGCAGTCCTTACCACCCTTGGGCTTCAGGTTGCGGCAACAATGATTGACCGCATTATCTTTTATGTCCCGAATGTGCTGGTTGCCGTTATCGTGTTGATATTTGGGTCGCTCTTTGCAAGGCTGGTGAAGGGCGCAACGATAACGTACCTGAACAACATCGGCATAACCGGCGCAGGCACCATCAGCATTATCGCGCAGTATGCGATCCTGATCTTCGTCGTATCGGTGGCGCTGGAGCAGCTTTCCATCGGAGGCCAGGTGCTCATCTCCGCATTTCAGATCGCCTTCGGGAGTCTCTGCCTTGCGCTTGCGCTCGCATTCGGGCTCGGAGGCCGCGATTGGGCGTCGCAGGTTATCAACAAGACATGGGGAAAGGGGATGTAGAGGGCCTGATAAACGATGATGAATTTGCAGCCAGGAAGCCATGCCGATGATTATCGACTGTCATACGCACATCAATAACTACCACAGCGAAGAGGTGGAGTCGCTGCCACAGTCTCTGGATAACCTCCAGCGGGACATGCGACGCAACCGGATCGATATTGCCCTCGTGCTGACATCATACAAAGTGACTCCCGGTCGGCCATCTACGCGTGACGCGGTGAACGCAACAAGGGCCATGAAGAATGTCTTTATTGTGGCGGGTATCAGCTATTTGAACTTCAAGGTCGACGATCTTAAGGAACTAAGAGAATATCTGGCTGAGGGAACGGTAAGGGGGCTGAAACTCTATCCGGGGTACGAGCCTTTTTATCCCAACGATCCAAAGCTGGATCCTGTTTATTCGCTCGCCGCAGAATGCAAACTGCCGGTGATGATCCACTCCGGAGATACTTATACCCCAAAAGGAAAGGTGAAATATTCACACCCACTTCACATCGATGAGGTTGCTGTCGACCACCCCGATGTAAACTTCGTCATCTGCCACATCGGCAACCCGTGGATACGCGATTGCATGGAGGTTGTGTACAAGAACGCCAACGTGTACACTGACATTTCCGGACTGGTCCTTGGCAACTTCAGCGACCGGTTCGAGAAGTTCATGTGCAAGCAGTTGCAGGAAATGCTGCTGTACGGTGTGGAGCCGGACAAGGTGCTGTTCGGTACGGACTGGCCCATCGCGTCGATGGAATCGTACCTGGAGTTCATGGAAGGGCTTGCAATACCGGAGCGGGAGAAACGTAAGATTTTATGCGAGAATTCTGCTCAGCTCTTTCATCTTCCGATGAACAGTTCTGCATTAAAGGCCGGATCCCTCTTTGGCTAAGGTCCACCGAGAGCCTCCTTCGGCAAGTGGAGGCATTATTTTGATCATCCAGCCTTTTTGCGGGATGCAAGAGACAGCGCGAGCATCCACACAACCACGATCGATAGTCCGAGCATTTCCCGCGCCTCTTCAACCGCGAGGTTCGGCATCTGCATGGATGCAAACATCCCCACCGGCTCAGGACCCCACATCACCCCCGGCACCAGCAACGCCGCCCAGATAAGGGCGACTGCGCCAACAATTGTTGGCATGTACCACTTGAGCTTGCCCGCTATGCTCAGGATGCAAGAGCCTGCGGCCGCTCCATAGATCGCCATCCATTGTATGGGATCAGGATCGTTGTATTGAACAGCAAGGGCAAAGAAGAAGATAGCTGCCATGAAACCGTTCGCGGCACGCCAGAGCCTGGATGTTATCCTCATAATGAGCTTCTGATTGAGATCAGATCAGTCCCGATGTTCCTTTGACTCGCGATACTCCATCGCAGCCTTCACGAAGTCACGGAAAAGGGGGTGCGGATTTGTGGCTCTTGACTTCAATTCGGGGTGGAACTGAACGCCGACAAACCAGGGGTGGTTCGCCAGTTCGATGATTTCCGCAAGGCCGTTGTCCGGACAGATTCCGCTGAAGACCATGCCAGCACGCGTTAACTGGACCTTCAAGGGATCGACGACGTCACCCGACAGGCATTGTTTGAATGCGTCGTTCACTTCGTACCGGTGTCGATGTCGCTCATGCACAAGTTCGGTCCGGTACGCCTTGTAGGCTTTTGTCCCCTTCTCCAGCCTGCATGGGAAAGAACCTAACCGCATCGTGCCGCCATAATCCTTGACGTGTTTCTGTTCGATCATCATGTCGATGACGTTCTGGTCCGTTTGCTTGAACTCCGTACTGTTGGCCCGTTCAAGGCCGCAGACGTTCCGGGCATACTCGATGACCGCGCATTGCAGTCCGAGACAGATGCCGAAGAACGGGATACCGTGTGTTCGAACATACTCGATTGCTTTGATCTTTCCTTCAATGCCGCGCTCTCCGAAGCCGGGAGCAACGAGCAAACCGGAAAGATTCCTCAGATGCTTCTCTCCGCCCTCCCGCTCGATGTCCTCCGCACGAATCCATACGAGGTCGACACCCACATTGTTTGCCGCACCGGCATGGACAAATGACTCCGCGATGCTCTTGTACGCGTCCTGGTGATCGGTGTATTTGCCGCAGATGCCGATCGCAATGCGTCCGGCGGGGTGTTTCACACGCTCCACAAATTTTTTCCATTCGCGCAGGTTCGGTTTCGGGCACGTCAGGTCAAGTTTCTCCAGGATGATTTCATCTACTTCCTGTTCGGCAAACACCAGCGGCACGTCGTAAATCGTCTCAACATCGCGCCCGTCGACAACGGATTCCACCTCGACATTGGTGAAGAGCGCAATTTTCTCCCGCACCTCTTTCGTGAGCGGCCGGTCGGATCTGCAGATCAACATATCCGGTTGTATGCCCAACTCAAGAAGCGCCTTAACGCTATGCTGCGTCGGTTTCGTTTTTGTCTCACCTGCCGATCCGATATACGGTACAAGGGTCACATGGATGGCCATAGAGTTCTTCCGACCCACTTTGAACATGAACTGTCGCATCGCTTCAAGAAATGGAAGGCTCTCGATATCGCCGACGGTGCCCCCTACCTCGGTAATGACCACATCGTATTCGCCTGATTGCCCGAGCCATTCGAAACGGCGCTTGATTTCGTCCGTAATATGCGGGATAACCTGCACGGTGGCACCAAGGTAGTCTCCGCGCCGTTCGCGGGTAATGACCTCATGGTAGATTTGCCCGGTGGTGGAGTTGTTCTTGCGTGAGGTGGTGATATCCAGGAACCGTTCATAATGTCCGAGGTCGAGGTCGGTCTCGGCACCATCATCCGTCACGTAGACCTCGCCGTGCTGAAAAGGGTTCATCGTCCCGGGATCGACGTTGAGGTACGGGTCAAACTTCTGTATCGTGACCCGGAGGCCGCGCAACTTCAACAGCAGACCCACAGAGGCCGATGTGATTCCTTTCCCAAGCGATGAGACAACGCCGCCGGTCACGAATATGTACTTCACCTGATGTCGGCGTGCTCTCAAGATGCGACCTGTCGTTGGGTGAGTTGGTCTGGCGTTACGATGCCGCCAGACAGGACCAGTTTCAGACCCTGCTCAATGGTAAGATTCAGATGTATGGCTTCACTTTTTGGAACGAGAATCAAAACGCCCGACGTGGGGTTGGGGGGATTCGGAATGTACACGTTGATGAACTTCGTCCGCTTCTTGTCTTCCGCGACAAATGACATCTCATTCGTAACAAAGGCAAGCGTGTACAGACCTTTGCGAGGGTATTCAACAAGCACCACTTCCCGAAACGTCTTCCCCTGCCCGCCGATACTCAGCGCCCCAACAAGGTCCTTGATTGCGCTGTACACCGAACGGACAAACGGGATGGCTTTCAACAGGTTCTCGAACCATGAGAACAAGAGCCGACCCACGAGGTTGCGTGAGAGCAATCCGACGACCATGATGATGACAAGCATCGCGAGAAAACCGAGGCCCGGGATCTCGCGCCCGATCCAGTCCTCAAGCTCCGGCGAAAGAATCCCGTCCATCGCATTGAGCAACGCCTTGAAGAACCAGTACGTCAGGCCGAGAGGGATGATCACAACGACGCCGCGCACAAAGGTGTCGCGTATCAGGCCGAAGAATGTTCTGTTTGTCTTGCTCATCCGGACATACGGACCAACGTCCGCACCCTATCAAGATCATCCGCGGTGTCTACCGGAATGCTGTCGTAGGTCGTGACCGTTCCTTTGATCCTGTGCCCGTGCTCGAGGATCCTGAGTTGCTCGAGTTTCTCAGCGCGTTCCAATGGTGTTTGACTCATCTCCGAAAACCTGATCAAGAATTCACGCCGGAACACATACAATCCAATATGCTTGAAAAAAAGATGATGGCGCAGGTACTCGCTTTCCGGTTGATCCCGGACGAACGGCACGACCGAGCGTGAAAAATACAGGCAGAATCCATCGTTGTCAAGAACAACCTTGACGATCCCTGGGTTTGTGAGTTCCGCCGATGATTCGATTCTCTTCACCAGTGTACCGGCTTCAAGCTTCTTGTTGCCGACAAACGGAAGCACAGCCTCATCGACCATTGCAGGCTCTATCAACGGTTCATCCCCCTGCACATTGACGATGATGTCCGCATCCGGGATGGATCGCGCAACATACGCGATCCTGTCGGTGCCGGTCTGGAGAGACTCCGGCGTCATGATCGCAGAGCCGCCAAACGCGTGGACGGCCGACACAATACGCTCATCGTCGGTCGCCACCAGCACGGCATCCACGCGCAGTGCTCTCTTCGCACGCTCGTATACATGCTGGACCATCGGCTTGCCATTGATATCGGCAAGAGGCTTTGCAGGCAACCGTTGCGACCCGTAGCGCGCCGGTATGATGGCAACGGTACGGAAAGGGCGTTCTGTCATCGATCGCCGAGTACCTTGGGAACCTTGAAGAACTTGTCGGTTCTTGCCGGCGCATTCTTCAACGCTTCTTCGCGATCCAGGCCCGGCTTCACGGCATCCTCACGAAACACATTCTTCAATTCGATCACATGTGATAGAGGCTCAACATCGGATGTGTCAAGCTTGTTCAGTTGTTCCATGTAGTGGAGAATGTCGTTCAACTGCCGGGTCAACTTCACCTTCTCGTCGTCCGAAAAGGAGAGCCGTGCAAGCGCTGCGACATGTTCAACATCTTTCAGGGTAACAGACACAATGGCTCCTCTTTACATATGATCGAGCGCTTAAGATGCATTAACGGCCTCATGCGACGATTGCTCGACGTAATGTTTGCGAATAGCGGTGTGGACCTCCTCCATGAGTTTGAGCTCTGCATCCTTACCGCGATCATTTCCTAGAAAAATTGGTTTCTCCAGAATCAGTTCCACGCGCCCCGGCTGTATGCTGATGGAATGCTTCGGGAGGATACCGAAACTCCCGTTGACAGTCAGCGGCACAACCGGAACGCCTGCCTTTACCGCAAGATTGAACGCCCCGCGCTTAAACGGCTGGAGTTTCCCATCCAGGGTCCGGGTTCCCTCCGCATAGAGCAACACGGAAGCTCCGCTCCGAATCTTCCCTGTGGCCTCCTCAAGGCTCCTGATCGCTTCAGCGCCCTTTCCTCTGTCGATCCCGACATAGCTCCCCCATTTCAAACCCCATCCGAAGAGCGGGATCCGTTCCAGCTCCCTCTTGTACACGATCCTGATCTCGTCCGGGATACCCGCGATGATAGCCGGGATATCGAACATGCTGGCATGGTTGGAGACATACACATAATTCCTTGACAGGTCTAGCTTTTCAAGCCCCTTCACGGTCACGTTCACCCCGCACACAAACAGCACCGACCTCGCCCAGCCGCGGGCGAGCGAATGAAACAAATATCCGCCCTGGTGGAACGGTAGGGTGAGGATCTCAAGTGCAGCAAAGAACAATGAAAGTATGACGGCCGCCCCAAAGCGCAGCACGCCAACGAGCGTTTGCATCACACACCGAGGGCTTCGACCATGCCTACGCGTTTGGCGATCGAAGGGTGACTGTAGAAGAGGAACTCCACCCACGGGTGTGGCTCAGGATCGCTCAGGTTCGTCGTCGCAAGCTTCCGGAGTGCAGAAGCAAACGCCCGGGGATTTCCGGTCACCCGCACCGCGTACTCATCCGCCTGACGCTCATGCCTCCTTGAAAGCATGTTACCAAGAGGTGACGTCACCAAGCCAAACAATGAGAGCCAGAGGGCGAGGAGGGGAAGTGCTGAAAGCTCCAAGATTGAAGAGAATCCAAACCATCCCAGCGACAACTCATACAACCGGGCTGTCACAAACAGTCCTCCGAATGTCGATACCACGCCGATCAGCATCCCTATCAGGATATGCCGGTACTTGTAATGGCCCAGCTCGTGCGCAAAGACAGTCTCGATCTCCTCTTCCGAAAACTCGTTGAGGAGAGTGTCACCGAGGATGATTCTCCTCGACTTCCCGATCCCGGTAAACCCGGCATTTGCCTTCTTTGTGTTCTTGCTGAGGTTGAACGAAAAGACCCCCTCGATTCTCAGCCCGGCCCTCCCACACAGGTTGACGATACGCTGCTTCACGGAGCCATCTTCGATTGGAGTGAACTTGTAGAATAACGGCATGATCAGCACCGGCGCGAGACGGGCCAGCACGACGGAAAAGAACGCCAGCACGCTCCCGACCGGCAGCCACCACCACGACTCATACTCCGACAAACAATAATAGAGAACGATGAGAACACCAACTGCAAGCGGCAGACTGATCAGCATCCCTTTCGTGCGCTCCCACATCCACCTGCCCAGTGTTTGGTTGGAGAGGTTGTAGCGATGCTCGACAACATATCCGGAGTAATAGCTAAGCGGAAGAGTCACCACCGTTTGCAGAAACCCGATGGCAACGCTGAATAGGGTGAGTGCAACGTATTCGTTGCCGCTGGTGTATCGGGCCAGGGTTGCCAGGTCGCCTGAGTATCCGGAGACGAGAAGCACCAGCAGCAGTAGAAACGAAAGCACCGACGATGCAACGCCGGTGATGAGTTTTGTGCGACTGTAATCTTTTGCTTTGCCGGGACTTCGGGATGAGCTGAAGGAAGATTCCACTACAAGCCCGTCGGATGCCATAGCATCAAGCTGATCCGGTGATTTCTAAATCGTTGGTTGAATTAGAATAAAGAAAACGGTTCTTAAAATCAAGGAGTGTGAAAGAAGACCAATCGCGGTCATCACTTCGATCTTTGCAGACAGGACAATGCCAGCAACGCAACGCCCGCATACAGCTTCGGATACGCGAGCAGGATCAGGGGGAACGATGCAAACTGCAATTCCTTGTACCGCGGTGGCAGTGCCATAATCAGAACCGACAGCCCGAACACAACCATTCTCATGTTCACCCGGCGCGCTTCACCGTACTGACGAACCAGATCCGCTGCAAGACCCAGCACGAGCGGCAGGAACAACACGAAGTGATATTCCTCCGCAAGCGGTGCCGTCACCACCCCGGCGGCAATTGCTGTCGAATAGGAACGGAGCGAACCTCCGGGTTCAGTACCCCCCGTTCTTCTGAAAACAACGAGAATCAGAATGATATTCAGTGTGTAGCTCAATAGTCTGACAACATTGGAGGGTAGTTCCAGAACGGGATACGGAAGCCACTTCGCATCGTAAGTAAAAAGATGGAAGACGAAGCCGTTGATAGTCTGAAATGCAACGTGAGCATCGGTGGGCAATGTCCCGAGCCTCGACACCACCGAGCTGTAAAACGTCTGCCATGCACCGAGCCCAAAGAGGGGGAGTGTTGCCAGGATCCCCAGGACTATCCACAATACGACAAGCCCGAATTCCTGGAAGCGCTTTGTGAACGCCAGCCAAAGTACAGGGACAAGGCCATATCCTTTTGCAAGGAATGCTACACCTACCGGAACGGTGGACATGTAACGATTCGCCCTGACAATCCCCACGAGGCTCATACTGAACAAAAGCAGAACAAGGGAGTACATCTGTCCAAGGGCGATATTGTCATAGATGGGCCGCCAGATGAACACCAGTGTCAGTAAACCCAGACCGAGGTTCTCTGTAGTGGAGATCCCGTAAAGCCCGAAGAGTATCTTGATCGAAAGAGCCAGAGCGGCCAGTGAGAGAATGCTCCACACAATCTTCGCGGTGCCCGCGGGGAGCCAGGCCAGTGGCAACATCACAAGCGCGTTCGTTGGAATGTTGTTGGGCATGTCAACCATGTTCTCGATGCCATACTCCCGCACCCTTGCATTGAAGTACTCGTAGTCATATGCTCTGCTGAAATCCTCTCCTTCGAGGATCATCCGTGCGTAGGTATAGTACATCGTGAAGCCGTGCGTAACTCTCGGAATCCACATCACGGAATACGCCGTGAACACAGAGGCGGAGACAATACAAGCGACAAGGAGATGCCTCCGGCTGGGGAACGACTTGAGCATGGAGCGGCTAGAATCTATCAAGGAGAGCGGAGATCGGCTGTTTATTGAGCGTGCAGACGCACGTATGACAACGATCGAGCTTGTAGCCTCGTACATCTTTCCTGATGTCACGCATAGTGCTGCTGTTAAGCAGGACCCTAAGAGCGGAATTCCTGATATTTCCGACGGCCGGTAGAAAGTAGCACGGGTGGACGTTTCCGGTGGCAGTAATCACTGCTGACACCATCGGGGCATTGCAGAAGTTTCGGGGGAATGGGGCCTTCCCGAGCAGAGCTTCGAAGTACTGGACAATATGGAACAACCGGTCGGGCGAATCGAGCTGAATGCCGTCGTACGCCGGGGACTTGCTCACCTGTTCCACGATCTGCCGGAATTCCTGTGTCTCTGGCTCACTCAGGCAAATGGCGCTCTTCTCTGCAACGGACCCGCGTACATCGCGACCAAAACCCTCCGACAGAACATCAGCTGCGAGAAAAGAGAGCCGGTCAACACCGAGAGACTTCGCGAATGCCACCATATCATTGAGGTGGCGGAAATTCTCCTTCTGAACCACCGTTCGAATCGAAACCGTTGCACGTTGTTCCGACGACAGTGCTCTCTTCACCCCTCTCACAATCACGTCAAATGAATCGATACCCCGAATTCTGTTGTGCACTTCTGCTGTTGGTCCATCAATGGAGAGGATGATCTCCTCCATGTACCGGTGAATCTCATCCAGTCTTTTGTCGAGCAGCAGACCGTTTGTGAGCAGGGTTTGCTTGATGTCGCAGTGAGCAAAGGTCTCACAGATCTCCTTGAAGTCACGCCGGAACAGCGGCTCACCACCGGAGTAAACGATGTGCCTCAGGCCGAACGCGTGCAACTCCTTTGCAAGCCCCCTGATCTCGTCAAGCGACAACTCGTCCGGTAACGCCTCCCGATACGAACAGGTGATGCAGCGGAGGTTGCAGCCCTCTGTGACATAGAGAATTGCGAGGGGAAGTGTTCTCGAAGAATTGGTAAGCGTATTGAGAAATGCCTTGGAGTTCATCAGAGTTGTGAAAGCCTGTTCGAACTTTGGGCCGAGCAGCCCGACGATAGAGCAGTTGTCAAACTAAGCCTTCCCTGCTGGATTGTCAAGGGTTGTGCGGTGGCCAACTCTCCAGGTATCCACCTCTAATTCAGCATTCGTGAATTTGAGAAAACCGTCCCTCTCTTTACCAAAAGTGAGAACTGGGCGTTGAGGATTGCCACACTCTCTCGCTCAAACCGATTTCAGAAGAGGGCAAAATCAGCACTCGGTTCGGTTACCGCGTGGCATGCGGTTTGCCCTCTCCCCTTCATTGGATATCCGTTTTCACATGCAAACCAGGGAGGCAAAACCATGATACGCAAACAAGACGCCCTTGATTATCACAGCCAGGGGCGCAGGGGAAAAATCGAAGTGGTCTCGACGAAGCCGTGCGCAACACAGCGTGATCTCTCGCTCGCCTATACGCCCGGTGTTGCAGAACCATGTCGCGAGATCGAGGCCAACCCGGCAGATGCCTACAAGTATACTGCCAAGGGAAACCTCGTCGCGGTCATCAGCAATGGGACCGCCGTGCTCGGACTCGGCGATATCGGTGCACTCGCAGGCAAGCCCGTCATGGAAGGGAAGGGCGTGCTGTTCAAGCGCTTCGCCGATATCGATGTGTTCGATATCGAGCTGAACACGCACGACAAGGATGAGATCGTCCGCATCGTCCAGGCTCTGGAGCCGACGTTCGGTGGAATCAACCTCGAGGACATCAAAGCGCCCGAGTGCTTCTACATCGAGGAGAAGCTGAAGGCATCCATGAAGATTCCGGTATTCCACGACGACCAGCACGGGACGGCGATCATTTCGGGTGCAGGGCTCATGAATGCACTGGAGATCGTCGGGAAAAAGATCCAGGATGTGAGGGTGGTGTTCAGCGGTGCCGGCGCCGCAGGCATCGCGTGCGCCAAGTTCTATATCCTGCTCGGCGTGAAGCGGGAGAACCTCATGCTCGTCGATACCAAGGGCGTGGTGTACAAAGGGCGCAAGGAAGGGATGAACCCGTACAAAGAGTTCTTCGCAGTCGAGACGAAAGCGCGAACACTCGCCGATGCGATGAAGGGTGCCGACGTGTTCGCCGGCGTTTCCGTGAAGGGAGTGGTGACGAAGGAGATGGTAAAGAGCATGGCCAACAACCCGGTCATCTTCGCCATGGCAAACCCGGACCCCGAGATAACCTTCGAAGACGCCATGGATGCTCGTGATGATGTGTTGATGGCCACCGGACGCTCGGACTATCCGAACCAGGTCAACAACGTGCTCGGATTTCCGTTCATCTTCCGCGGCGCGCTGGATGTGATGGCCACCGCGATCAACGACGAGATGAAGCTCGCCGCAGCCCGCGCTCTCGCCGACCTCGCGAAGGAAGACGTTCCCGACTCCGTTATCAAAGCGTACGGAGGAGAGAAGATCAAGTTCGGACGCAACTACATCATCCCGAAACCGCTCGATCCTCGCGTGCTCTTGTGGGAAGCTCCCGCTGTGGCAAAGGCTGCCATGGAAACGGGTGTCGCCCGCAAGCCTGTCGAGAACATGGAGGTCTACCGGGATTCGCTCGAGAGCAGGTTCGGCCGATCGAAAGAGATCATGCGTGTCATCATCCATAAGGCACAACGGTCTCCAAAGCGCATTGTCTTCCCGGAAGGCATGGAAGAAAAAATCCTGCGCGCCAGTCAGATCATCCTCGATGAGAAGATCGCTCATCCCGTCCTGCTCGGCGACCGCGAAGTAATACGTGAGAAGATCAGGATGCTCGATCTTGAACTGAACGGCATCGAGATCAGCGACCCGGTGAACTCCCAGAAGTTCGATGAGTATGTCAGCAAGTACTACGACATGCGGAAGCGAAAGGGCATTACGCTTACCGACGCTCGCAACCTTGTACGTCGTCCTATCAACTATGGTATGATGATGGTGCGTACCGGCGATGCGGACGGCCTGGTATCGGGGCTGACACAGCATTACCCGGACACGATTCGACCTGCACTGCAGGTGATCAAACCGCGGCACGGACATTCCGTCGTCGCAGGGCTCTACATGCTGGTTTTCAAGAACGACGTCCGCTTCATCACTGACGCAACGGTCAACTTCGACCCGACCGCAGAGCAGCTTGCAGAGATAGCGATCCTCGCTGCAGAAAAGGTGCGCAGCTTCGATATCGAGCCGAGGATCGCCATGCTGTCGTTCAGCAACTTCGGCAGCACGCAGCATCCCTCAGCCGAGAAAATGGCGAGGGCGGCCGACTTGGTCAAACAGCGTGCTCCTCATCTGAAGGTGGATGGGGAGATGATGGCAGATACGGCTGTCGTCCCGGATATCATCGAGTCTCTGTATCCGTTCAGCACACTCAAAGGCGGGGCGAATCTCCTTGTGTGTCCAACGCTCGAAGCCGCAAACATTGCAACGAAGCTGCTCACAAGACTGGGTGGCGCAGAAACGTACGGGCCAATGCTTCTCGGCATGCGCAAGCCGGTGTACCTGCTAATTCCCGGCAACGAGGTGGCAGACATTGTGAATATGACCGCGATGGCCGTGCGTGATGCGCAGGAGCTGGAAGATGCGGAAAGCCTCACCTCGCAACCCAGAGCCCCTCAATTGACGACGTTGTACGAGTAGCCGTTCACCCTCTCTTTGTCCAAGGGGAGGGAAGCAAGGGGGTCAGACTGTATCAATGACTCCCTTGCTCTTCTGTTCCCATTCCCTGAACAGACGCACGTCTTTTGCCAGTGACCGCCAGAGAAATGTCAACATCGCAGCGTCATCAATGACTCCCACGAATGGAATGTAGTCGGGGATGATATCGAAGGGGTTGATTGCGTAGGCCGCAACAAGAAGGAGAACAACGGCGCTGCGCCATGGGAAGATCCTGTACTCGCCACTGACCATCGCCTTGAACATTCGCACCATATCTTTCATGAGCCTCTCCCTCGTGCACCGGGCCGCAATTCACTCGCCGGAAATAGAAAAGGAGAGCAACCGAAGCGGCTCTCCTTTCTGCAAAAAAGACTGAGGATGATCAGAGTTTGTGTGCAACACCAATGGCCAGGATACCCGCCCCGTATCCGATCTCGCCATACACTGCCCATCGTGGATTGAAATAGTAACGGCCGCCGCCGTAGAGCCCCCACAAAAGGTAACTCCCTGACGCAGATCCAAACTGAACCCCCGGGCCATCCCACGACGTGGAAACAATATTGTAACCAAGCACCAGGCCGCCGTATGCATCCCACTGACTGTTGTTCTCCAGGAAGTGGTATGCCCCGCGTGCACCAATGAGGATATACGTGTAAGACCACTCACCACCAATGAAATCCTGGCTTGACCCCGCAAATCCGACGATCCCTCCCAGCGAGATTTTTTCCTCAAGACCGTGCTCATACCCTACCGTGATCGGTGGAAGTGAGGCATCGCCGTAAATGCCCGCAAGACCAAACCCGAGTCCGCCGTGCACCAGCTTGTTGCCTTTTCGATATGCGTTCTGTCCGATCGCAAGACTCCCTGCCACAATAACGAGCATCGACACTAAAAGTAGCTTCTTCATACGGGTCCCTTGGATAATGGATCTGTACTGTGGATTAAGGATGCTGCAAATATAGCGCTGACCAAAGGGAATGTCAATACTTTTCGTGACGTGCCCGTTCGCGCCCGCCGGGTCACCCCTGCGGAAGCCGCCTGTTGCGATAGAGTGACAGGCCTACCGCAACAGTCAAGACCCCAAGGATGACAAGAAGGGAGATCGCAATTGGTATGTGGAAGAAGTCTGCAACCAGCATCTTCACGCCCACGAACATCAAAATGATCGAGAGACCGTGCTTGAGGTAGTAGAACCTGTTCATAACTCCGGCGAGGAGAAAGTAGAGGGCACGCAGGCCGAGGATGGCGAAAACATTTGATGAATAGACAATAAACGGGTCGCGCGTTACCGCGAACACCGCAGGGATGGAATCGACGGCGAAGACCACATCCGTTGTCTCCACGGTAATCAACACAAGAAACATGGATGTGATGTACACCTTTCCTCCCTTCCGGATGACGAAGTGTGGCGTGTCGTATCCCGTTTCAACAGGAAAGAACCTCTTTGCCAGGCGGATGAAGATGTTCTTTTCGGGATGCACCTCTGTGCCACGCTGCACCATCATCTTCCAGCCGCTGAAGACCAGGATTGCGCCGAAGATGTACAGTATCCATTCGAACCGCGCAATCAGCACCACGCCCGTTGCGATGAAGATCGACCGCATGACCAACGCTCCGAGGACTCCCCAGAACAGCACCTTGTGCTGGAGATGTGAAGGTACGCCAAAGTACGAGAAGATGACAATGAACACAAAAATGTTGTCCACGGAGAGGGACTTTTCAAGCAGATAGCCCGTGAGGAACTCAAGGCTGACCCGGGTGGCCTCATCTACACTGCCGGTTCGGGACTTCACCCAGAAGAACAGGGCTATGTTGAACAACAGCGAGAGTGTCACCCACACAACGCTCCATACTGTCGCCTCCTTGATGCTGACCGCGTGCGCCTTGCGGTGAAAGACGCCAAGGTCGAGCGCAAGCATCGCGATGACAAAGAGGTTGAACAGAAGGAAGAGGATGACCTCGTTCTCAGGCATGTCCGGGCTCGCGGGTCTGGTCGATCCGTTGCGTCAGCCACCGCGCAACGTCGTTGAGGCTCTCCTCGCTGATCTGATGCCCCATCGGGTACTCTTTGTACGTCACCTGCGCGTTGGAGCGGGCAAAGAGATCACGCGCCCGACGGGCGAACGCAACCGGGATAACGGGGTCGTGTATCCCATGCGTAATTGAAAAGCCCACTCCCGACAGTTGGTCCCACAAATACGTGAGATGGGTCCCCTCGGGGACATACCCGCTATTGGCAGCAACACCCCGGAACAGCGCCGGGCGGGATAACGCAAGCGCGTATGACATCACCGTGCCCATACTGAAGCCGAATAGAAAGAGCCGTTCAGGGTCGACAGGATACTGCTGCACCGCATCGTTGACGAATGTGATGAGCTTGTCGTAACTCGACTTGAACATCGTCGGTTCGGGTGTGCCAACCTGTTCCATGTCGTACCATGCGAACCCTCCACCGTACTGGAACGGGTACGGCGCGCGGACGCTGAGGATCAGCAACCTGTCATCGAGATACGGTGCAAGACCGAGCAGGTCGTTCTCATCAGCGCCACGACCGTGGAGCATGATGACCGTAGGATGTGAGGCAGCACGTGGCGATGTTGGCGGTTGCACGCGATGGGCAAGGAAGGTGGCTTTCATCAAACCTGGAGGGGAGTGAGTGAGGATTCAATCGCGATCCGCTCTGATTCCAGCCATGGGGGAAGCGTAAGTGATGTGCCGAGCTTCTTGCTGTCTTCATCGACGAAGAAGCCTGGCCCCCATGTTGCGATCTCGAGTATGTGTCCATCCGGGTCATGGAAGTAGATGGAGCGGAAGTATTTCCGGTCAAGCACAGGTGTCACCTGCAGGCCGGCACTGCGGAGCTTATCGCGCCATTCGAGTTGCGCCTCGTCATCCTTCACGGCGAGGGCGAAGTGGTGCGTCATCCCCACACCGACATTGCCCCGGCGCATCTGACGGTGGTTGTAGCCGAAGTATGTAATCACAGTGCCGGGTTTTCCCTCGTCGACCCCGAAATAGTAATGCGGTGCGTTGAGGTCGTCGTAGTTGAGTGTCTTCTTCACAAGCCGCATGCCGAGCGTCTCCGTGTAGAAATCCGTCGTCCTCTCAATGTTCGATGAGATCGCGGTAACGTGGTGAATCCCCTGGAGTCTCATTTCGGGAGTGATGTACCCGACCGAATCCGGCCATGTCATCTGCTCGATAAGTTCCTCATTGCGGACTCCGCGGCGGAGTTCCTCCGGCGGTGCTATCAACGTGGCTCCGAGCTTGTCCGGCGGTTCATCAACAGTCCAGCCAGGTCCACGGGTTGCGATTTCGAGGATCATACCGTCCGGGTCGGCAAAGTAGATCGAGCGAAAGTACTTCCTGTCGTACGGCCCGGTCACGTGCACTCCATGGTCAACCAGCCTGCGCTTCCACTTCGTCTGTGCCTCAACAGAGTCAGCGATGAGCGCGAGGTGGTGAGTTGTTCCGATGCCCCAATGGCCCTGCGGCACGTTCCTCCACTCGAAGAATGTAAGTAGCGTTCCGGGCGTCCCCTTCTCATCGCCGAAATAGAGATGATATGCATCCGTGTCATCGAAGTTCACTGTCTTCTTGACAAGCCGGATGCCGAGGACCTTCGTGTAGAAGTCCACCGTGAGCTGAGCGTTGGTGCAGACCATCGTTATGTGGTGAATGCCTAGTATCAAGATGTGGGATATGAGATTTGGGCGGTTCGATCAGGCTATTTACGTAACAAGATACTCAGAGCGGGGACAAGCAGCAAGAGAAGGTGTGAGGATCAACAAAATCGAGGCAAGTTTGAAATGCAAAGCGGGCCTATTGTGGGTCAAGGTATCACTCACTTCAATAGGTTATGCGTCATCGCGTTGCCGCGTCTGTCGGAATCATGGTCGATGCACTTTACGAAGAGAAATTGCTTGGAACGTAGACGAGGCGATGCTCAATGGCCAACAAGGCCAGGGCCGGTGAGGTGCAGGTTGACAAACAGCATGACCAGAACGAGGGCGATGATACCAAGTATTTGCACCATCACGCAAACTGGTAGGTGAATTGCAGGCCGAACATATATGCAAGTGCCAGTTGAATTCCCCTTACGTTACGGTACACGGGCAACTGGCCGAATAGCTTCAGCGATGATGGGCCATCTGTGTAGCCAATACCAGGCATGAAGTCGGAGTAGGTTCCTCCTGTGCCGATAAGAAACCTCCTATTGGCAAAGTCTTTCTGTGCAAAGCGTGAGCGAAGGGCAACGAACCCGGAGTAGTTCTCGGTGATTGACTTCTCCGCCATCAGTGTTGCCAGGATTTCGTCCCCGAGTCGGTACCCATCGAAGTTCGTTCCAGCATAGCGATAGGTAGATGCGAGGAAGAACTGCAGCCCGAGCTGAGGAAAACCATGAGATACAAAGAGCCATCCAAGAAGCGCGGGGGCACCGGTGCCCGGTTGCAGATCGATCGAGAGTTGCGAGCCATCTTGTTCTTGCGTAAAGCTCCCGGTCGGAAGGCTGGCTCCGACACCAAGCGCAAACCCTGTCGGCTCCGGGATTGTTGGCTGCAGGATTGAGTACTTCACAAGAACAAGGAGATCACCAACGCCGTTGCCTCTGAACGATGCGGTGCGGTCGGTCGTTGAGCTCCCCGATCCTGTTGTCACGGTGAGTTCACGCGTTTTGTCGCTGTAGTTGATGGAGCAAAG
>Ga0326597_10001909_pt1 | contig 32193 bp, 27 predicted proteins | sample RVTome_12_FD_203789 | JGI IMG/M metagenome (GOLD analysis project Ga0326597, IMG submission 203789) | Soil microbial communities from uranium-contaminated site in the Upper Colorado River Basin, Wyoming, United States - RVT100D185 | ecosystem: Environmental > Terrestrial > Soil > Contaminated >...
AACTTGATCGCGTTCGAGAGCAGGTTGTGGATCACCTGGAAGAGTCGGTCCCGCGCTCCGCGGATCGGCGGGATGTCGCGGCGCCTCGTGATCGTGGCCCGGATGTGATGTTCGTCGAGAATCGGCCGGAGCGAACGCAAGGCGGTCTCGGCCAGTTCCAGGAGGTCGACCTGGTCGAGCTGCCAGCGCTCGCCGCCCGACTCCATCTTGACCAGATCCAGGACGTTGTTGACCAGCTGCGTCAGCCGATCGCTCTCCTTGATGATGATCTCCAGGAACTCCTTCTGGGTTTCCGGATCCTCGTCCTGGAACTTGGTCAGGATCTCCGCGTAGGCCCGGATGGACGTGAGCGGCGTCCGGAACTCATGGGAGATCGATGACAGGAACTGGTCCTTGAGCCGATCCAGGCCGCGCAGCTCGTTGAGGGCGACCTGCAGTTCCAGGGTGCGCTCGGTGACCTTCCTCTCGAGCTGGCCGTTGGCTTCCACCAGCTGCTTGCGCATGTCCCGCAAGGCTTGCTTCATGCGGGTCAGGGCGGCGGCCAGGGCGCCCAGCTCGCCCTTGCTCGGCAGGTCGCCGAGGACCGCGTCGAACTCTCCCCGGCCGATCAGATCGGTGGCGCTGATCAACCTGGTGATCGGCCTGAAGAAGGAGCGCACCATGAAGATCGAAGCCAGCGCCCCGAGGACGATCGCGCTGAACACCAGGCGCAGGATTCGTGATTGCGAGGCGGCGATCTGGTCCAGGAGCGGTTGCCGCGAGAGCGCGAGCCGGACCGAACCGATCGTGCGGGACTGTTCCCCGCCGCTTCGAACCGGCGCGACGAACTCGGTCATCGGCTCGCCGTTCTGGGTGAAGAGGCGCAGTGGATTCTCGCCGGCCCGGCCGGCGCGGAAGTGCTTGCCCGAAGGCGGAACGCTTTCCGGACGCAGGAACCAGATCGCCTGGGTTTCGCCCATCGAATCGAACACGGTCGCATAGCGGGCGTGCGGGTCGTCCTCGAGCCGGCGCAGCACCAGGGAGAGCCGTTCCTGGTCGTGATGCTCCAGGCCGGACACCGCGTCGCGCGCCAGGTTCAAGGCGTGGAGCATCCCGGTTTGCTCGTGCATCCTCAAAAGCGCCCGGCGGCTGTCCCGGATCATCACCGCGCCCATCAGGGCGGAGGTCACCGAGATCAGCAGCACGAAGGCGAGTGCCAGCCGAGAGCGGAGCGAGTACATCCGGAGGGACTTCAGCATGCGCGGCCCGTGAAGCTCAGCCTGTCCATGAACGGGAGGAAGCAGGAGGCTTATCGGCGGGTCGGCTGCCGCGGCTTGACCCGATTCGCGAGTTTTCGGGGGTGCCCGCTCAGTTGAAAGAGAGGGTCGAGAGAAGCTCGTGGAAGGCCTCGAAACCGGCCTCGTCCACCGGCGCCAGCTGAACCACGTACAGGGAGTCCGAAACCAGCACGGCCCCGGCGCGGAAGCTCTGCCCATTGTTCTCGAACGAACCCACCAACCCTTCCAGGCCGGCGATGCGCCGCGGCAGGTGGTGGACGCTCGCGCCGCGCGCGCGCTGGTCCCACTGGCGGCGGAGATCCTCGAAGGTGTAGTCGTAGGGAACCTGGCGCGAGATCACCTGCAGGGTCGCCGGGCTCGTCGCGCTGGTCAGTTCGGCCAGAACGTACCGGTTCGACATCTCGAGGATCTCGGGCGCGCTGGCTTCCACCTTCCAGCCCTCGGGAATCCCGAACGAGACTCCTTCCAGCAGATCCCGGAAACGTCCGTCCTCCACGACCGTGCGGGTTGGGACGGCACCCACCCGGGTCGTCAACTCGCCGTGCGAGAACTCGACGATCTCCAGGTCGATCATGCCCAACCCCTGCAGCACGCCCAGCAGACCCTTGGAGAACCCGCCGCCCTTCAGGCTGGTGGTCCCGAACCGGATGTGGGTGGGGTCGACCGTGCCGCGGCCGATGGTTCCGTCCAGCGCGTACCAGCTTCCGTCGATCGAGACCTCGGTCCAGGCGTGGCCGCCGAAGATACCGCCCACGTAGACGATTCCCATGGCGACCCGAGAGGGAATCCCCGCCGAGCGACAGAGCGCGGCGAGCAGCACGGCGTGCTCCGAGCAGTCGCCCTGGCGGGTCTGGCAGACTTCCAGGGCGGAAGCGAAGGCCACGTCCAGGCTTTTCTTGTCGATCGTCTCGTACACCAGCCGCTCGAGCTTCTGCGCCGCGGACCAGGCATCGGTCTCGCCGCCCACGCCGCGTTGCGAGAGCTCCAACAACATCGGATCGTCCGATTGCAGCAGGGCGTTCGGTTCCAGGTACTCGTGAAGCGCGGGATCCGGATTCTCCCCGTGACTCAGGGGGCGCTGCTGGCGCCGATCCGCGGGCGGCACTCGCAGGTCGATCCGCAGCAGCGCCGTCTTGTGCTCGTCGTCCTTCGAGACGATCGTCTGGCGTTCATCGAAAAGCGCGGGCAGATTGCCGTCTGGCTGCTTGACCGTCACCCGGTAGAGGATCGAGGTCAGCGAACGCGGCCGGGGCAGGCGCAGATTGGCCGTGATGGTCGACTGCATGAACACCTCGGCCGTGGCACCGGAGTCGCGCTCGAGGAACTCGGACACTTCCCGGCTGTCCGAGAGCAGGGTCTCCATCTGAAGGCCGATCATGCTGGTGCTGGACTTCACCATGGCGCCGTCGTCGTCCACCCAGGAAACGGTCTCCGGAAGGCCGGCCAGGTCCGGGACCTCCACGACTCGATGCAGCGTTCGCGGACCCGACGGCAGCTCGATTTCCTCGTCCGATTCGACAGTGACCGTCACGCCGAACACCTCGCCCATCGAGAAGTCGAACTGGTGGGTTTGGATGCTGGCTCCGGGTTTGAAGCCGGTCCGGGCCAGGCGGCGCTCCAGCTCCAACGCGCTGGGAACATCCTCCGGCCAGTCGATGCTCGAAGGGACCTCCTTGCCCATGGTCCGGGTCGTGAACTGCAGCTCGCCGTCCCGCACCTCGCCCTCGTACACGGTTTCGAAGTTCGACATCAGCGTGCTCTTCTTGATGCGCGTGATCTGTCCCCGGGCGTCCTCCACGGTGACGGTCGTCTCGGCCAGCTCGATCTCCTGGCCCATCCGCTTCATCCGGAACAGCGATGTGGTGGTGATTTCCCGAGCCGCACGATCGGAGTCCATCGGCTTCACCGAGTTCTGCAGGTAGCCGGCCTTCTGGCCGTTCACCAGGATCACGTGCCAGGATTCCTGGCCCCGGGACGCGCCCGCGGGCAGCAGGCAGGTGAGGAGCAGGGCGACCTTGCGGAGGTTCATGAGCGTCTCGTCTGAGATCCGTGATCTCTGTGATCGTGTTGGGGGGAGCGAGGCCGGAATTGTACTGATCCGGACGGTATGCTGGTGCCCTCATAGCAAGATTGAAGCGCCGGAGCCGGTCATGAGCAGCATTCGCCCCGATACCCGATCGAAGATCACCGCGCCCTCGGTGCTGGCGTCCAAAGGGCAGGCGAAGACTACCGCGCTGACCGCCTATGACTGTCCCACCGCCCGGCTGGTGGATGGCGCCCGGATCGACATCGTGCTGGTGGGCGATTCGCTGGGTCCCACGGTGCTGGGGCTGGAATCGACCCTGCCGGTGACGCTTCACCAGATGATCGCGGCCGCCCGGGCGGTGAGCCGCGGCGTGACGCGAGCGCTGGTGGTGGGTGACCTGCCCTTCGGCAGCTACCACGAGTCGGCGCGCCAGGCCGTGCGCTCATCGGTGCGCTTCGTCCAGGAAGGCGGCGTGGAGTCGGTCAAGATGGAAGGAGGGCGCGAGCGGACGGCGGCCATCGCCGCGGTGGTCGAGGCCGGCATCCCGGTCATGGGCCACATCGGCCTCAGGCCCCAGGCGGTGCACCAGATGGGTGGATTCCGTGTTCAGGGCAAGACCAGCGAGCAGGCCGAACGACTGTTCGAGGATGCGCAAGCGGTGGCCGAGGCCGGCGCCTTCTCTCTGGTCGTGGAGGGAGTGCCCGCGGAGGTCGGGGCCGAGATCACGCGGCGCGTGCCGATTCCGACCATCGGCATCGGGGCGGGACCGGACTGCGACGGCCAGATCCTGGTGTTCTCGGACCTGGTCGGCCTGACCGCCGGACACGTGCCCAGATTCGTCCGCCGCTACTGCAATCTGTCGGCGATCGTCTCCGAGGCCCTCGCCGCCTACCGGCAGGACATCCTGGACGGCCGCTTTCCCTCGGAACAGGAATCGTATTGAGCGCATGTCGAAACGACTCCGCAAAGTGCTGGTGGCGAATCGCGGCGAGATCGCGGTCCGCATTCTGCGCGCCTGTCGGGAGGAGGACATCCCGACCGTCGCGGTCTATTCCGACGCCGACCGCAACGCGCTGCACGTGCGACTTTCGGACGAGGCCGTGCGGATCGGACCGGCCCCCGCGTCCGAATCGTATCTGAAGGGCGACACGCTCCTGGAAGTGGCCGCCCGCACCGGTTGCGACGCGCTGCATCCGGGCTACGGCTTCCTCTCCGAGAACGGCGACTTCTCCGACGCCTGCGAGGCGGCCGGCGTGACCTTCATCGGCCCGACCGGCGAGGCGATGCGCGAGATGGGCGACAAGGTGCGCGCCCGGGCCAGGATGCAGGCGGCCGGCGTAACGGTGGCGCCCGGTTCCCCCGGCGCGGTGAGCGATCCGGCGGAGCTCGAACGGATCGTGGCCGAGATCGGCCTGCCGGTGATGATCAAGGCGTCGGCCGGCGGCGGCGGCAAGGGCATCCGGATCATCCACGCCGCGAAGGAGCTGAAGAGCGCCTTCGAACTCGCCCGTTCCGAGGCCGAGAAGTCGTTCAAGAGCGGCGCCGTCTATGTGGAGAAGTACCTGGAGCATCCGCGGCACATCGAGGTCCAGGTGCTGGCCGATCATCACGGCAACGTGGTGCACCTCGGGGAGCGTGAGTGTTCGATCCAGCGCCGCCATCAGAAGGTGCTCGAGGAGACCCCGTCCCCGGTGGTCGACCCCGCGCTGCGCGAGCAGATGGGCGCGGCGGCGGTCCGGGCGGCCCGGGAGGTCGGCTACCGGAACGCGGGCACGGTGGAGTTCCTGCTCGATCAGAACCGGCAGTTCTACTTCCTCGAGATGAACACCCGCCTGCAGGTCGAACACCCGATCACCGAGATGATCACCGGGATCGACATCGTGCGCGAGCAGCTGCGGATCGCGGCCGGCCAGGCCCTGTCCATCCAGCAGCAGGACGTCACGCGCCGGGGGCACTCGATCGAGGTGCGCATCTGCGCCGAGGATCCGGACAACAACTTCCTGCCCGCGGTCGGCACGGTCAAGCAGCTCGATCTGCCGGGAGGCGGCCGCGTGCGGATCGACGCGGGGCTCTATGAGGGCCTGCGCGTCGGCGTGCACTACGACCCGCTGCTGGCCAAGCTGATCGTCCGGGCCAACGACCGCGAGGAGGCGATCGCGCGGATGCGGCGGGCCTTGCGCGAGTTTCACGTCACCGGCGTCAAGACGAACATCGGCTTCCTGCTGCGCATCCTCGAGAGCGCCGGATTCCAGAGCGGCAACTACGACACCGGCTTCATCGAGCGCCACCGGGAGAAGCTGTTCGCGCCGCCCACCGAAAACGAAGCGCTCGAGGTGGCCTTGCTGGCCGTTTCGCTGGCGCACGAACTCAGAAAGCTGCGCGCCGTCCGATCCGCTGAGCCGGGCGGGGCGGCCTGCCGGGACTCCGGCATCTCGGCCTGGAGGCGGGCCTGATGAAGTACTTCGTACGGGTCGGGCAGCGAGAGCTGGAGGTCCTGGTTCAACCTGCCTCCATTCAACCTGAATCTGGGGCTGAATCTGGGGCTGCTCCTTTGGGGCTTTGCCTTTCGGTGAACGGCCGGGCGTATCAGGTCGAGACGTCGGCGGTCCAGGAAGGCGAGAAGTACTCGGTGTTGATCGACCAGCGCTCGTTTTCCGTCTCGATCGACGGCGACGGCCGGGAGCTTTCATTGATCGTCAACGGCCTGGCCTATCAGGTCGCCGTGGAAGACGAGCGCGAGCGCGTGATGCGGGAGATCGCGGGGCCGGGCGGGGCGCAGGGTGGCGACATGGAGAGCGTCATGCCCGGCATCGTGCGCAAGATCGAGGTCGAGGTCGGTTCCCGCGTGGCGGCCGGCGATCGACTGCTGATCCTCGAAGCGATGAAGATGGAAAACGAGATCTGCGCCGAATGGGACGGAGTGGTCACGGCGGTGCATGTCTCCGACGGTCAGACCGTCGATGGGGGCGACCTGCTGGTGTCGCTGGCCCCGGCCACGGGGTGAAAACGAACCCTTAGCAGCCCGATCCGCCCGCCTCCTCGAGCAGCGAGAGCGCTTCCAGGACCGCCCGCCGATCCGAGACCGCGCCGGCCAGCGTGATGACTTCGAGCAGCTCGTCGCGGGTGGCGCCGCAGTGGCGCGCGCCGAGGAGATGCGACTTGAGCTGGCGGGGCAGCGCCAGGGCCGTCAGGGCACAGACCGCCATCAATTCGCCCAGCCGGGCATCCAGCCCGGGGCGGGAGAGGATCCGGCCGTAGGCGTCCTCGATGACCGCCCGCTCGAATTCGGGCGAGAAGGAACGCAGCCGCCGCCGCACGTCATCCGCCTGGTCCCGATAGATCCGCTCGAAGGCCGCGCGGCCGTCCTGTGCACCCGGTGCAACGGGTGCGACGGGCCGGCCGGGCCGGTCCGCGGCCGGGGTCGAGATAGCGGACTCGGCGCTCTCGAACGTTCCCGCCACCTCGATCAAGGCATGAAATGCCTCGATCGCCCGCGGGAAGCCGGCGAAGAGATGGGTCCTGAGTGCCGCCTCTCGCAGCAGCTCCCTGGGGGCGTTCCTGGCCAGAGCCGCCGCGTAGACCTGCTTCAGGTCCTCGAAGCGGCCCAGCGAGGCCAGCGCCAGCGCGAGGCAAACGGCCCGCTCCGAAGGGTCCAGGCGGCCCCCTTCGAGCAGGCTCTGGAGCGCGCTCGGCGTCGGGTCAGAGGCGTTGCTGGGCTTCAGTTTGAACTCTCCGGCGGTCGCTCGAGCCGGTTGGCGGCGGTTTCAACGGCCTGATGGGTCTGTGCGTAGACCCTACCTGGCCCGCGGCACCCGTCAAGGTGGCCCAGCTTGACTCGTTCGATCGGCAGACTGTAAGGTTCGGGATTCGCCCGATCCCTCCCTAGCATCCGCTTTGAGGATTCCCACATGATCTCCAGTACTTCGCTCGTTCTGTTCCTGTCACTGCTCATTCCGCAGGAAGCCCAGCAGGAAGCCCAGCAAGGCGGCGCCGAGAAGCCGAAGCCGGCGCAAGAGGGCGAGCAAGGGGAGCAGGAAACCACGACATTCGAAATCAAGTTTCCGGAGTCCTGGCCCAGCACCGGCGGCACCTCCCGTCGGATCGCTCAGATCAAGGAGTATCGCAAGGGGAGCGACGGGTGCGAATACGTCACGAGGCTGGAAGACCGCCATCTCCTCGATCTCAGCAACGTGGACTTCGATGCCGACGTGGTGGCCCGGATCAACGGCCACGATGTCACGCGCTCGGAATTCCTGCTCTGGCATGGCCTGTATGCCGGCCTGAACGGCGTCACGACCAATCAGCTGAAGATCCTGGTGGACGATGCGGTCAAGAAGATCGTCGCCGACGATGGGGACCCGAAGCGGTTCGAGGTGACGGATGAAGAGGTCGAGGCCAAGATCCGGGAGGAAGACGAGGCTGCCCGGGCTCAGGGGGAAGAGGCGCTGAAGTTTTACAAGGAGCGCGTCGAGAGCACCCTGGGCTGGGACCAGTACCGGGTCTTCGTGCGCAACCACGTGGCTTCCGAGAAGCTGTTGCTGCCCAGGATCATCGCGGCCGGCACGGGGCCGGCGGCGATGGAGCAGGGGTTGCCGCTGGAGTCGGTGGAACTGCTGCAGGACCAGCAGAACCTGCTGGCGTTCTTGAATGACTCCTACCTCAAGGGCGAGCCGTTGCCCGACATGTTCCGGAACCAGTTCCTGAAGATGCTGCAGCAGAGCATGATCCAGGCGGCGGACATCCGTCTGGCGCTGGAACATGACCTGCCCGAGGGGGTCTTCATGACCGTCAACGGAACACCGGTCCAGGTCGACGAGGTGCTGCGGTACGCCTCGAGCGAGGAAAAGACCAAGCAGGAGGCGCTGCAGTTGTGCCTGCTGTACCGAGCCATCGATGACGCCCTGGAGAGCGCCGGTGCGACCATCAGCTACGAGGAGTTCAAGCCGCTGTTCGAAGCCCACGAGGCCGAATTCGTCGGTACGCTGTTTCCGCTCGCCAGCGTGGCGGCCATGCGCGGGTTCTACAGCCTGGATGAATATAAGGAGTACTTCCGGCGCCGGACGGCGTTCGAGCGGATGCTTTCGGACGAAGTCACGGACGATGTGCTCAAGGCGCACCATGCCGCGGCGGGCAAGCTGTTCTATGAGAGCGGCAAGGTGGACTGCGACATCTTCTGGGTCTCGTTGATAGAGACCGAGAGCCGGTTCGACCTGAAGGGGCCCGCGGCCTGGAAGAAGGCGAGGGAGCGCATCGATGGCGCTTACAAGGCGCTCTCGGAGGGCCAGCCCGTCGACCAGATCCGCGAGGAGTTCTGTTCACCGAACAAGGACTTCGACGTCGAGGCGAAGCCGCACGTGCGGAATGAGCTGCGCCAACTGCTGGGCGAGTCCGAGTACCAGATTCTGCGCGACGGCTATTCGATCGCCGACGACGTCTTCTACAACCGCGTGGAAGGCGACGTGGTCGGACCCTACCGGATCACCTCCGCACAACAGCCTGGAATGCGTGAGAGGTACGGTTACGTGCTGATCCGGGTCAAGGCCTTCGCGACCACCGCGGAGGCCAAGCCCTTCGATGTTCAGAAACCGTTCGTGAAGTCCGACTACCATGACCTCCGCCTCTACCACTTCGGCCACGAATGCCTGAAGAACGCCGACCTGGAGATCACGCGTCGCGAAGAGTGAGGCGCTCCCCTTGCGCCTGATCCGGGACGGAGCCCGTCACCCCTACGACAACATGGCGCTCGATCAGGCGCTCGTGCCGGAACCGGCAGTCCTCCGAATCTATGGATGGAAGCCGGCCGGCCTCTCGCTGGGCTACTTCCAGAAGGCCTCGGACTACCCTCAGGATTGGCTCGATCAGGAGCGGCTCGTGCTGGTGCGGCGGGTGACCGGCGGGGCCGCGATCCTGCACCGGCACGACGTGACCTTCTCGCTGGTGGCCGCCTTCGACTCGGCCCTGTTTCGGGGCCCCGTGGAGGCTTCCTATGACCGGCTTCATCAAGCCGTGGCCCGCGGCCTCCTGAAGCTCGGCGCCGAAGTAGAGGCGCGGCGGGATCAGCGCGCGCGATCCGACTCCGGCCGCGCGGGCGAGCCGGCGTGCTTCAAGAAGGCGACGCGGTTCGATCTGATCGCGGACGGCCGCAAACTGGTCGGCTCGGCGCAGCGGCGCACGCGCGCCCGGATTCTCCACCACGGGTCGATTCCCCTGCGGCCGAATCCACTCGCTCCGGAAGCCGCCTCGCTGGAACAGGTGCTCAAACGTCCGGTCGATTTCGAGGAGGTGGCCGGCGCGTTGGTGCGGGGGTTCGAGGACGAGCTGGGAATCCGCTTTCAGGAATCGACGATCAGCGATGCGGAATGGTCCCGGGCGCGGCGGCTGCGGGTGGAGCAGTTCGGGCGTGAGGAGTGGAACCGCCGGCGGTGAGGCCGGCCGGCGGCCGGTTTCACCGGCGCACGGCTTAGGGCCCGCGCAAGAACAACTTCCCATTTTGGGCGAGCAATCGTCGTTCCTCGCAAGGCGCGACGACGACCGTGTATTCGAGATACTCCAAGGAGGAGCAACACAGCCAGGGACGGCGAGCCAAAATGCGAAGTGATTCTAGCGCGGGTCCTTAGTCTTCGATCAGCTTGCCGTACGCCTCCGCATCGAGCATCTCGGCGGGCAGCTCGGCCTCCTCCATCCGGACCTTGATCATCCAGCCCTTCTCGTAGGGGGATTCGCCGATCAGCTCGAGTTGATCCTGGAGTTGCTCATTGACTTCGACCACCTCGCCGGAAACCGGAGCGTTCAGGTCGGAGACGGCCTTGACCGATTCGATCTCGCCGAATCGTTCGCCGCGGCTGAGCTGATCGCCCAGGTCGGGCAGGTCGACGAAGACCAGGTCGGTCAGATGCTTGACGGCGTAGTCGGTGATCCCCACGACCACGACGTCGCCTTCCTGCTTGGCCCACTCATGCGTTTCGAGGTAGCGTCTGTCGTTCGGAATCACGAGATCTCATGCTCCTTGGGAGACTGACCGGGGGAGACTGGCTGGAAGGCCTGGATCTTACAAGCTGAACGCACCCCGGCGAGCGATTTCGGCCCGGCGGACAGCTCACTCCTCGAACAGACTGGCGGCCTCGTCCCAGTCGACCCGCTCGAGCTCCTCGACCTGGAGCGGAGGGAGCACCTTGAACCGCCGTCGTTCGGCCGCGGAGGAGAAGTCGTCCTTCACGGGCCGGCGGGCGCCTCGTCCGGGCACGGGCTGGCGGACCTGGATCCGGCGAGCCATTTCGAGCAGCAGTTCGTCCGCCGCCCCCTGGAGGGCGAATCGGCCCGGGTCGAGGGCTCGGGCGCGGGCGAATTCCTGGCGGGACCGGTCGAGCCGGTTCTGCCGCAGATAGATCCGGCCCAGGAACAGGTGGGCCCTGAAAGTGGGGCCCTGCAGGATCATCGAATGGTGGATCAGGGCCGCCGCCCGGATCAGGTCCCCGGTCGAGAAGTGTTGGATGCCCCGGCGCAGAGAGAGGGTCGCGAACAGTCTTCGCCAGGCCAGAACGAGTGGGCGCAGTGGTCGCATACTGATGGTCGGTATAGAGTTACAGGCAGCGCAGGGCAGCCGGTCGAGATCCAGGCCGAACGCCGACATGCTAGCACTAACAAGCCGCCTGGAGCAATCCCCAGCAGCCTCCGGATTGCATGCGCTTCTTTCAAAAGTCGGGGCCCCCGAGGTGACGAAAAGAGATGATCCGCCGTTCCCGTGCCGGGACTGGTGCACCAGCTGAGATCTTGCAACATGCCTCTCCGCGGCGAACTCAACAGCGTCGATCTGGCTCACGTCTTCCAGATGCTGATCCTGAATCAAAAGGCCGGCACGCTGGAAATCGTGTCCGAAGGGGTCAAGCGCCCGCTGTTCTTCACTTCCGACGGAATCAGCATTCCATATGACGAGGGGCTCTTGACCAGCCGCGCCAGCCGGGCCCTGGTGAGGAACGGACTGATCGACGAGGCGCAGCTGGAGCGGGCTCGCTGCAACATGGGCGTGCTCGGCAAGGACGTCCTGAGCACCCTGGTCGAGATGAAGCTCCTCGAGCCCGAGGACCGGGTGGCGTCGCTGCGGGCCGAGCTGGAAGAGGAGGTCTATGAGCTCTTCTTCCTGCGCGACGCCAGTTTCGAATTCCGCGACGGCGACCTGCCCGAAAACGTGGCCGCGGCCGCGGGCGAGCTGGCGCTGTCTCCCAACGGCCTGATCATGGAGGCCGCCCGCCGCATCGATGAGTGGGAGTACATCAGCACCCTGGTGGCGTCGGGCGGCGACGTCGTCGAGGTGCGCTCCGACCTGACGCGCCTCGACGCGCGGGAGAACGATGCAGACGCGGAGCTGATCCATGCGGCGATCGATGGCGTGCGCACCGTGGATGAGATCATCGAGGCCACCGAGCTGCCTCGATTCGTGGTCTTCCGGAAGATCGCGCTGTTCCTGGACGCGCACGTCGCGGGGGCCGTGGCGCCCGAGGATCTGATCGCGCGCGCTCACGAGCGCATGGCCTCGGGACGGGTCGAGTCGGCCGTCAACCTGTTCGAGCGGGCGATCTTCCTGGGCGACTCACAGGTGGATGTCCTGGCCGGGGCCGGCCAGGCCCACGAGACGCTCGGGCACATGATCCAGGCCGCCGACCGTTATCTGAGAGCCGGCCGGCGCGCGGAAGAGAACGGCGACCTGGACGCGGCGCTCAAGCTCTACATCCGCATCCGCCGGCTCCTGCCGACGCAGGTGGAAGCGCGCGAGCGCCTGTTCGCCCTCCGCAAGCTGGCCGAGACGCACCTCGAACGAAACTGCTATGACGCGGAAACGGAAGGGTTCGAGCTGGCCAGCATCCTGTACGCGCTCGGCCGCCCGGAGGAGCTGGCGCTGGTGCTCGGGGGGCTGCTCGACCTGGCGCACGATCGCGCGGACGCCGTGGAGAAGGTCAGCGACCTGTCGGCCCAGCTTGGTCAGACGGCCTACGCGATCGACGCGTTGCTGCACGCCGCGGAGCTGAGAGCCCGCGGGAAGGACTTCCGGGGGGCCATTATCTGCCTGAAGAAGGCTCAGACCCTGGACCCGTCCCGAGCCGATCTGGCCGATCGCGTCAGACGCCTGGCGGACTCCGCCTGGAACAGGCGGCAGCGTCGGCGGTCGGTGATCCGGGCAATGGCCATGAGTGCGGGCTTCCTGCTGCTGTTCGCCGGCTATGGCCAGTACTCGCGCGCGGCCCTGGACTCGTACTCGAAGTATTCGCTGGAGGACTTCCTGGTGACCGGCGACTTCGAGCGGGGCAAGGACCACTACCGTGCGATTCAGTGGCGCTACCCGCTCACGATTCCGTTTCTGCTTTCCTTCGAGATGGTCCGGGAGCTTACGGTCGCCGAACGGCACTTCGCCGAGATCGAACAATACCGCGCGCGCGTCGAGGCGGAAGAGACCGAGGGCGATCTGCGCCAGGCGCGGGTCTTCTTCGAGGCCGCGTTGAACGCGCGACACACCGGCAACTTCACCGAGGCGGTGGAACTCCTGCGCAAGGTGCGCAAGCTGTCCGGCCAGGGCGATCCGCTCGAGGCAAAGGCGGCCATCGCCGACCTGGAGGCGTACCTGGCGACCGCCAGGAGGCTCAAGAGCGAAGCGACCTTCTATCGCAACGCGGGCCGGTTCGAGCAGGCTCACGCGCTGCTGGCCGAACTGATGGCCGGCTACGCGAACTCGCCGGAGGCCCACGGTGTCGGCCTGCCGGTGCAGATCAACAGCGAGCCTCCCAAGGCGCGGATCCTGTTGGGCGGCAAACCGGTGAGAATCGGCACCGACAACGTCCATGTGAAGGCGGAGACGCCGTTCGTGCTCGACCTGCCCCCCGACGTCGAGGTGGAGCTGACGCTCGAGCTGGACGGCTACGTGCGAAAGCAGTTGCGGGTGCGCGGGTCGAAGCAGCAGACGATTCACGCGCGGCTTTCGCGCAGCGTGGATCAGGCCACGATCCTCCCGTTCGAGCTGGTCCAGCCGCTGGCCACGGACGGGTCGCGGATCTTCGCGCCGTTGGCCTCGGGGCGAGTGGCGGCGTTGGACGCGGCCAGCCTGGAGGTCGACTGGATCCGGGAACTGCCCGAACTGGCCGACGTGACCGGTCCGGCCACGGCGGCCGGCGGCCGGCTGCTGGTTCCGGTCTCGCTCAAGAAACTGGTGCTGTTGAGTCCCGAGGACGGGTTGCTGCTGGGCGAACTCGAGGTTCCCGGCCGGCCCGATTCACAGGCGGTCTCCTCCGGCGATCGGGTGGCCGTCCGGACGATGGGCGGCGGGGTCGCGGTCGGACCGCTGTCCGGGCCGGCGCTCGCTCCTCTGGCGCTTCCGTCGGCGGTGACGTCGGGGCCGGTGGCGCTGAAAGATGGCCGGTTCGCCGTTGGCTGCCAGGATGGCAAGGTCTGGATCTGCGCCGGCAATGGATCGCTGACGTCACTCTTCAATCCGTCCCAGGCGTCCGGTCCGGCCACGGCGCTCCTGGCCTCCGGCGAGATGCTGCTGATGGGCGACGAGGCCGGGTCGGTGCATGTGTTCGAAGCGGGACGGCCGGATCGAGTGGAAACGATCGCGGCCCTTCCCGGCCGCCCGATCACGACCATCGCCACGGCCGGCCGGGCGATCATCGCGGGCAACGGGTCGGGCTTCGCCCGAATCGATCTCGATCGACTCGAGGTGACCGCGACGGTCTCGGACGGAAATCTCACCGTGCTCGGCAGTTCAGAATCGCAGATCGTTTCCTCCCGGGAAGATGGGCTGATCCTGCTCCATCGTGCCGAGGGGCTCGAGGAGATCGGGCGGTTCGACGCCGAGGCCGGACTTCACCTGAGCGGCTTGCTGCTCGGGGAACGGGCCGTGTTCCCGGCCGGCGGCGGCAAGGTTGTCGCCATTTTCCTCCCAAGGCGCTAGGGGGGCAGCGCCGATAAGGATTGTTGTTCGAGGGCGGCGGCGCCCGGTCGATTTGTCACGAGATGCCCATGGGAATCCTGTCGAGCTCCAGGGAGCGGTCGCGTCTGTCCAAGCTGCAGAGCCAGCTGCAGGCGGAGCCACGGCCGCACGGTCTGGCCCAGCTGGCCCGTGACTACCTCGCGCTGGGGGACGGCGCGGCCGCAAGAGAGGTGTTGGAATTCGCCAAGGCCCTGTTTCCGGAGTCCGAGGAACTCAACCGGGTTTCGAACCTGTTCATCAGCGGGGAAACACTGAGCCGGCTGAGCAGCCTCAAGGAGCAGGCGCGGCGGACGGGCACGGCCCAGGCCTACCTCGAACTGGCGGAGGCCTATCAACAGCTGGGCAACCAGGAGCAACAGATCTCCACGCTCAGGCAGATGCTCGAGCTGTTCGCGGAAAACTGTTCGGCGCTGGCGCAGCTGGGTACCGTTCGCTTCGAGCGGTTCCTGTCCAGCCTGGCGGCCACCGATGGCCAGGCCGCCGAGAGTCTGCTGGTGCGCGCCATTTCGGCCGATGTCGAGGCGCTCAAGCCGCGCTTCGTGCTGGCGGATCTCTACTTCCGGGTGGGTGCGATCAGGCGGGCCGGCGAAGTTCTCGAGGGCCTGCTGGCGCTGTCGCCCGGCCATGAGCGCGCCCTGCGGATGCGGGCCCGGGTCGACGAGATTCCGCCTGAAGAGCAGGATCCGCTGGAGGACTTCCGGTCGCTCCTGAACCAGGTCGAGGAGCGCCGGCAGCTGATGCACCCGGCACCGCCCTGGGAGGCCCGCGCGCCCGCCGAGAAAGGAATCCGTGAACTCGTCGAGGTGCCCGGCGCCGAGATGGAGCGCCTGAAAGAGCAGACCGGCGCCCGCTGTGCGCTCGTGCTGAGCGGCGCCGGCACGCTGGTGAACATCAACGCGACGGACGATCTGGAACGGATGTCGAGGAGCCTCTCGGCGCTGTGCCACCGGACCGCCCGGGGCATGCAGCTCGGCGCGGCCGCGGGCCTGATGGTGGAGGGCGCCGGCGGCTCGCTGGTCATGGAACTCAAGCACGAAACGGTCATGAGCCTGGTGCTCGACCGGACGCGTGACGCGCGCTCCGCCGCCGTGGCGGCGCGGGACAGCCTCGAGCGCTTGTCGCGAGGCGCCCCATGAAAGCGGTCATTCACGAGCTCAAGGATCGCGTCGGGGTCCGCGGCGCGCTGGTCATGATCAAGGACGGCGTGGTCGTGGCGGCCGACCTGTGCGACGAACTGGATGACGATTCGGTGGCGGCGTTGGCTGCGGCCGTGGTGAGTCAGACCGTGGAGGCCGCTGAACTCCTGGGATTGGCGCAAGCCACGCGCATCACGCTGACAGCCAGTTTCGGTCGCCTGGTGTTCATTCCCTTCGACCAGCTGATGCTCGTGGTGGTGACCGAACCGGGTCTGGATCTGGAGCTGACGATGCTCGAGATCGCGGGGCCGGCCCGGCGCATCCTTGAACTGTCCAAGCTGACCATGCCTGTTTAGAACCGGCCCGTCGCCCGGCCCGCCCGGTTCGACGGATCGGGCAGATCGGGCGCGCGCGGCCTCGAGGAACGGATAGATGGTACAGATCAACTTCGCCCGCAAGGAGATCAACTGCAAACTGGTCTACTACGGTCCCGGAGTCTCCGGGAAGACGACCAACCTGGAGATGGTGCACGAGCGGACACCCGATGCCAACCGGGGCGAGCTGACTTCGATCTCCACCGACGGCGACCGGACCTTGTTCTTCGACTTCATGCCGCTCGACCTGGGCGAGATCGCGGGGATGAAGACGAAGTTCCACCTGTACACGGTTCCCGGCCAGGTGTACTACAACTCGACCCGCAAGCTGGTGCTGCTCGGCGCTGACGGAGTGATCTTCGTGGCCGATTCCTCGCGCGCCAAGCTCGAGGAGAATCGCGCGTCGCTCGACAACCTCCGCGAGAACCTGGCGGAGATGGGCAAGAACCTGGCCAAGTTCCCGGTCATCCTGCAGTGGAACAAGCGCGACCTCCCCGACGCCATGCCGGTGGAGGAACTCGAACAAGAGCTGAACGGCATCGGCGCGCCGTCCTTCGAGGCCATCGCCTGCCAGGGCGTGGGAGTGTTCGAGACGCTGAAGGAGCTGTCGGCCAAGGTGCTGGCCAGCATCAACTCCTCCCAACCGGCTCGTCGTCCCAAAAAGCCGGCCGAAGAGCCGCCTGCACGGCCGGTGATCAGCCAGGACGATCAGCAGATCGGAGCCACGATTTCCGAAGGCGAGGCGCCGCCGCCCCTGGGCGGCTTCCAGATCGAGCGCAACGAAATCCAATTGGAACCGGTGGCTCCGGGGACGGCGGAGACGGCGGGGACGGCGGCGAGACCGCCGGCCAAGGCGCCCCACCCTCGAGTGGCCAGCAATCCGCTGGAGGAAATGGGCGTGATCGCCTCAAAGGCCGCGCCGAGGCAAGCGTCTCGGACCGCGACCCTGGATCGACCGCAATCCCGGCGGACCGACTCGAATTCCGCTCCGGAGACCGAGGCCGGTGCTGAGACATGCACGGAACTCTCCGAGATGATGGCCCGGCGGGCGCCCGAGCATGCCAGGGCGGAACCGGAAGTGGAGAGCTTCCGAAGAAACGTCAGAGTCATCGGGGGCCGACCGGGAGGCGTGTACAGGCGCCGCCAGGACGGTCGGGCCGTGGCCATCGCCGTGGCGTGTACGGGCAGTCTGCTGGCCGCCGCAGCCATCTACTACTACCTGTTCGTGGTCTGAAGGACGTCAAGACATGATCGAGAAACAGGGCACCGCGACCGACGGCTCGTTGCGCGAAAAACGGCTGGTCTTCTACAAACAACACATCGCCGCGCTCGATCGGGTCATGGATGAGTTCCTGCGCAAGGCCGGGGCTCGATCCGCCTACCTGATCGATAAGGACGGCCACCTGATCACCAGCACGGGGGCGGATGGGGACTTCGACGCCGACACCATCTCGGCGCTCGTGGCGGGCGCCTTCGCGGCGACCAAGGAGATCGCTCGTCTGCTCGGCGAGCGCGAATTCTCGGCCCTCTTCCACCAGGGCCAACGCGACAACATCCAGCTCTCGCTGGTCGGGGATCGGGCGATCCTCACGATCCTGTTCGACGACTCGACCACTCTCGGCATGGTGCGCCTGTACGTCTCCGAGGCGGTCGACCGCCTGGTGGAGATCTTCGACCGGGCCGATCATGACGGCAGCGATCAGGATCTGGACCGCGAGCAGCTCGCGCCGGAGTACGGCGACTCGGCGAAAAAGATGCTCGACAACCTGTTCGATGACCAGGCCTGAAGTGAGCAGGGTCTGCGTCCCCTGCCGAGCGGATCGAGGTGATTCGAGGCCCGCGTGTCAGGGCGGACGTTGCGGCTGAGGCGATGCGCGTCGAGTCACGCAGGGGAATCGTCATCGTGAATCTGAGCGCGGAGCCGGTGATGCACCTGCTCGATGTCAGACGCAGACCCCTTGAGCGGGCCCCTTGACTCCGGCACCATTTGTCGCACCATTCCCTCCGCCCTTATCGGGGGGTGGCCGGAGTGAGCCGGATTGACGGCCGTGGGGGGGGCTGCAATCGGCGCACTCCCCTCCGCGTCCGCTCATTGCGGCTTCAGCCGATAGGTCCCCTTGACCCATTCCGACCAGGCCTCGTCGAACCCCATCACGGTCAGGCCGTAGAGATCCCGCAGGCAATCGCGCACGTCCACGTCGGTCTTCAAACGGCGGATGAACTCCGGCAGCTTCTCTGGGCTCTGCGCCATCAGATAGTCGGTGAACGACCAGGCGAAGAGATGCTCCCGGCCGCTCAGCATGTCGGCCCGCTTGTTCCGCAGCTCGGCAAACGGAATCGTTTTGCCCGCGAGCACGGCCCTCTTGACCAAGGGTTCCCAGTCGCCGTCCTCCAGGTCCTCTTCGCCCTGTTCGGTGTTGCATGAATTCCCGGCGGTCTGGAACAGCCGCATCTCGCAGGCGCTGGCGAGTCCCTCCTCGAACCAACCCGCGGTGTTCACCAGCCAGAACTTGAGGAACAGGACTCCCAGCATCTGATGGCTGATGTTGTGCACCACGTGGCGATGGAAGTTCCGATCGCTGCCGAAGACGCTCTTGTCGAACCAGGTCACGTACACCGACGGATCGCCGACCGCGCGGCTCGAGCGATCGGTGGGGGCCATCGCATACTCATCGGCGGCCTTCATCAACGTGCGCAGGTCGCCGAGCAGGAAGACCTGGTGCTTGAGCACGCGGGCCTCTTCATCGGTGTAGCCGATCAGCTCCTGGAACCAGCCGTAGAACTCCTCCAGGCGCTCGGCATAGAGATGCGCGCCTGCATGGGCACTGAGGACGAGAGTTTTCGAGATCCGGACCCGTTCCAGGCCGAAGATCAGGTCGAAGTGCTCGGTCTGGATGTGGATCAGCTCGTTCCGCGGCCGCAGGTTCTTGTCGATGGCGGCGCAGGATTCCATCCAGGCATCGATTTCGGCCGCGAGCGCGTCGAACTCCCGCTGGACCGCGGCCGCCTTGCTGGGCGCCAGGCACCTGGCACACGGCAGGAACGGCAGGCCCCGGCCCTTCTTGTCCCTGGAGATGTGCCAGGAACAGCGCAACGTCCCGGCCTCCAGCTCGGCCAGCTCGCGCTGTTTGATCTCATTGGGAACGCGCCCGGTGGTGTCGCATTTCGGGCACAGCTTGTCCTCGGCCGCGGCGGTCGCCGCAAGCGCCAGCAGGAGGGTGAACAGCAGAGCGCATCGACCGCCCGGGACCATCTGCAGCCTCTCGCATTCTCTGGCGCGGATCAGGGGGTGGCAGGATCCTGTCCGCGCAGCATGGAGTTCCCATCATAGAGCTGGCGCCGGTCGATCTCCGCACTTTGTTCGAGTTCCGCCGGGTCCAGGCGTCCGCCCTGGGAGAAGAAGCCGACCGGATTGTGCCAGACGAGCCGTTCGATGTCGGCCTCCTTGATGCCCGCCTGGCTGAGCTTGACGACCGTCTTCGGCACCATCAGCGGATCGCTGATGCCCCAGTCCGCCGCGCTGTTGATGCTGATCCGCTCCACGCCGTATTCCTGGACGATCTTGACCATGCGGTTCTCATCCATCTTGGTGAAGGGGTAGATCGAAAAGCCGGACAGACAGCCGAGTTCGCGCGTCAGCTTGATGGTCTCCTCGTTGCCGTGATCGAGCAGCACCCGCTCCATCGGAAAGGACAGGTCCGTGAGGATCGCGATGCAGCGCTCGAAGCCCTTCTTCTTGTCCCGGTGGGGGGTGTGCACCAGCACCGGCAGGTCGTGACGGGCCGCCAGTTCGAGCTGGGCGATGAAGTACTTCTCCTCCTTCCGGGTCTGGTCGTCCAGGCCGATCTCGCCGACGCCGACCACGCTGGTCTTTTCCAGGTAACGCGGCAGGATCTCGAGCACTCCGTGGTTGACCCGATCATCGTTCGCCTCGCGCGGGTTCAGCGACATGGTGCAGAAGTGGTGGATGCCGAACTGCCGCGCCCGGAACCGCTCCCAGCCGATCAGGGTGTCGAAATAGTCGATGAAGCTGCCGACCGAGGTGCGATTCTGGCCCAGCCAGAAGGACGGCTCCAGAATCGCGCGCACTCCCGAAAGGGCCATCTTCTGGTAGTCGTCGGTGACCCGGCTGAACATGTGGGCGTGTGGTTCGAAGATTCGCATGTCGGATGGCTCCTATGCTTTCACGATGCGCTGCAGGACGGCGCGGATGGCCGGTCGCGGCTCGCGCGTGAGCCGCTCGGAGACGAACGGTTTGAGATCCGCGCGGTTCAACTGCAGGCAGCCTTCGGCGGCGGCCAGCCGCTGTTGATCGTCGCCGTGTTCCAGCCCGCCCACGATGCGCGCCACGCTGCCCTCCGTCGGGGCAAACGCGATCAACAGGTTGGTGCCCGGCCAGACGGCCCTTCCTGCGGCCTCGCGCTCGGTGGCCAGATCCTGGAGCATTCGAGAGAGTTCCGGGTTGGCCTGCGTTTCGACCTGAAGCAGCGCGGCCGGCGGCCGGCCCAGGAAGGCCGCCTTGAGGATCAGCCGGTTGAAACCGGCCTCGCCGAAACGCTCATCCTCGGCCGCCCGCGCGGGCAGGTTCGAGTCGCAGACCGCGGCGGCGAAGTGGCTCTCCACGTTGCTGCGCAGCGCCTCGGAGAGCAGCGCCAGGCTGCCTTCGTTGATCGGCAGCAGTGTGATCGCGCGCAGCAGGATCGTGCGCTCCTCCAGATCGCCGTGGCTGTAGAGTTCGGTCAGGAGCGGATCGCCGCCTTCGGCCCGCTCGAGCAGGCAGAACCCGGCGGCGTCGGCCAGGCGCCAGGCGTTCAGATCGGCCCGCGCGGCCCGCCGGCCGTGAATCGGCACTTCCAGCAGGCCGCCGCCCAGTGGGGCGGTGCCGATTCTGCGCGCCAGCGCCGGCAGCAGCTCCGCCACCGCGCGGGCGCCTTCCGTCCCGACCCGGACGAAGGCCTCCGACCACCAGCTGGATGCCTGCGGTTTGGATCCGGCACCCAGCGCGGATTCGAGTCTGGCTCGCATGGCTCTAACCCTTCAGATGTTCGACGGCGTTCCGAAAGAGCCGCGCGCCGTCGCCTTCGTCCGGGCCGGCCTCGTGCGCGCTCGAGGTTCGCCCGGTCCAATCGGGGTGATGCAGCCCGAACAGCGCGCGCTCGGGATGCGGCATCAAGCCCAGCACGCGGCCGCTTTGATCCACCAGCCCGGCCACGTCATCGATCGAGCCGCTGGGATTCTCGGGATAGCCGGGGCGGCCGCCTTCCGCGGTGACGTAACGAAAGGCCACGTGCCCGCCTTCCACCACCCTGCGATGGGTGGCCTCGTCGAGCGGCACGTAACGCCCTTCGCCGTTCGCCATGGGCAGCGCGAGCCGTTCACCGGCCTTCAGGAAGACATTGCGATCGGAGACCGAAGCCAGGTGGATCCAGCGGTCCTCGTACTTGTTGGAGACGTTGTCCGTCAGGGTGACCTCCTGGATGCCGATCGGCGCGCTGATTCCGGGCAGCAGTCCGGTCTTGACCAGAACCTGGCAGCCGTTGCAGATGCCCAGCACCAGACCGCCGCGCTCCACCAGCGCCAGCAGCTCGTCCTTCAGATGATACAGCAACTCGACCGCCAGCACCTTGCCGCCCGCGATGTCGTCGCCGTAGGAGAAGCCGCCCGGAATCGCGAGCAGATCGAAGTCGGCAAGCTGTGTGCGCCCGGCCAGCAGTTCGTTGACATGCACCCGGGTCGCCCGGGCGCCATGGAGTTCGAAGGCGAACGCGGTCTCGACGTCACAGTTGATCCCCGCCGCTCGCAGGACCAGCACGCGCGGCTTCATTCCGGGCTCCTTTCGTCCGAACCGGCCGGTGATCCGAAGTCCAGCGGGGTGCGGAAGGCCCGTTCCAGCTCAGAGACGGCCTCATCGATGATCTGGCTGTGGTCGAGTCCGAGCACCGTCAAGCGTCCCGTCGCCGTGCTCCGGCCCAGCACGGCGTGGGGCACGTGCTGCAGAACCTCTGTCACGCGCTCGAGCTGTTCGGGCGCCACCTCGAGCAGGAATCGGCTGGGCGACTCGGAGAACAGCAGCAGATCGTCGCGCTCCACGGATCGATAGGGCGATCGATGGGGGGATCGATCGGGCGACCGCTCGGGCTCGCCGGCGCGGGGGACGGCCTCGAGTTCGATCGACAGGCCCAGTCCGGAACTGAATGTCATCTCCGCCAGCGCCACGGCGAGTCCGCCGTCCGACAGGTCGTGGCAGGCCAGCACCAACCCCGAGCGCGTCAGCCGGGACAGCGCGTCGAACACGGCCCGCGCGTGCTCCAGGTCCACCTCCGGAACGCTGCAGCCGAGTTCGCCGTGGAGCTGGTACCAGCTCGAACCGCCCAGCTCGGCCCGGGTTCGTCCGACCAGCAGGATCACGCTGCCCGCCCGCTTCAGGTCGCTGGTCACCGACCGGCGCACGTCGTCCAGAAGCGCCAGCGACGAGACCAGCAGGGTGGTCGGAATGGCCTGCCGGCCGTCCTCGGTCCGGTACTCGTTGTTGAGCGAGTCCTTGCCCGAGATGAACGGGGCCTTCAACGCCAGCGAAGCGTCCCGGCAGGCTTCGGCGATGCGCACGACCGCACCGAGGATCTCGGGCCGCTCGCACGAGCCGGCGCAGAAATTGTCGAGCAGCGCCACCCGGTCGGAGCGGCCGCCCACCGCGATCACGTTGCGAATCGCCTCGTCGATGCAAAGCAGCGCCATCTGGTAGGGATCGATCTCGCCGGCAGCCGGCTGGATCCCGCAGCCCACGGCGATGCCCCGGTTCGAATCCAGGCGGGGACGCACCACCGCCGCGTCCCCGGGCGTCTTCTGGCCGGGGCCCACGAACGGCTTGACCACGCTGCCGCCCTGGACCTCGTGGTCGTACTGGTGCACGATCCAGGCCTTGCTGGCCACGTTCGGAAGGCTCAACAGGTCCAGGAGCGCCCGGCCCAGGTCGTCCGGGCAGGCGATCTCGGGTTCGCGGCTCGGACGCTCGGGCACCCGGGCCTCGCGCTCGACCCGCGGCAAGCCGTGATGCAGGAACTCCAGCTCCAGATCGCCGACCTCTTGGCCGTCGAACCAGAGTTCCAGGCGGCCGCTGCCTGTGTACTCGCCGATCACGGTGGCCTCCACGTCCTCGGCGGCGAACAGGTCGAGCAGGCGTCGCTCGTTCTCCGGGGGCACGGCCAGGACCATGCGTTCCTGCGCCTCGGAAATCCAGATCTCCGTAGCGCTCAGCCCGGCGTATTTCAGCGGCACCCGTTCCAGGTGGATCACCGCCCCCAGGCCTTCCGCGGTCTCGCCCACGGCCGAGGAGAGACCGCCCGCGCCGCAATCGGTCACGCAGCTGAACAGGTTCTGGTCCCGGGCCGCGAGCAGCGCGTCCTGCAGGGCCTTCTCGGTGATGGCGTTGCCGATCTGCACCGCGCCGGAGTCGATCGTCTCCGACTCGGAATGCAGTTCGCGGGAGGAGAACGTGGCCCCATGGATGCCGTCCCGGCCGGTGCGCCCGCCGGCGACCACGACGCGATCGCCGGGGCGGGCGCGCTTCTCGACCCTGTCGGCCGGCAGCAGGCCGACCGAGCCGCAGAACACGAGCGGATTGCCGGTGTAGCGGCGGTCGAACAGGACGGCCCCGTTGGCGGTCGGGATTCCCATGCGGTTGCCGTAGTCCCGCACGCCGGCGACCACGCCCTTCAGCGTCCGCAGGGGATGCAGCGCGCCCTTGGGCACCTCGCTCGCGGGCAGGTCGGGGGGGCCGAAGCAGAACACGTCGGTGGAGACGATCGGGCGGGCGCCCAGGCCGGTTCCCATGGTGTCCCGGAGCACGCCGCCGATGCCGGTCCCGGCCCCGCCGTACGGCTCGATGGCGGAGGGGTGATTATGGGTCTCGACCTTGAAGGTCACGTGGAAATCGTCGTCGAAGCGGACCACCCCGGCGTTGTCGACGAAGACCGACACGCACCAGGGCAGATCGAGCTGTCGAGTGGCGTCGAAGATCGTCTGCCGGAGCATGTTCTCGTAGGTCCGCCCATCGATCCGGATCCGGCCGGCCAGGGTCTTGTGCTTGCAGTGTTCGGACCAGGTCTGGGCGATCGTCTCCAGTTCCACGTCGGTGGGGGGCCGCCCCAGCACGAGAAAGTGCTCTCGAATGGTCTGCATCTCGATCAGGGAGAGCGAGAGGCCGCCGGCGGTGCTGACCGCGAGCAGTTCCTGATCGTCCTCGGGCAGCTCGACCTCGATCCGGACCGCGGCCGGGCGAGCGGTTTCGAGCAACACACGCACCTGCTGATCTCCGTCCACCTGGATCTGTTCGATCGCCTCGTTGCCGAGCGCCTTCGCCGCGGCCTCGCGGAGCCTTCCGGCATCCAGGCGGCCGTCGATGAGGAAGGCCTGGTAGGTGTGGGCTCCCAGGATTTCGAACCCCGCGGCCCGCGCCGCGCGCAAGACGCCGTCCGCGGCCGGGTCCATGACGCCCGGCTTCTTCACCACGTCCACGCGATGGGCAAAACCCGAAGGCAGGGCCGCCTGTTCGCCGGCCTCCAGGACCACGCCGGTTTCCGCCACCGGATCGATCAAGACGGAGCGGGCCAGCTCAAGGGCCGCGGCCCGCCCGCCGGTCAGGACGAGCGCATAACCCCGAATGCTCCGGATGCTCCGGACGGGCTCCGGTGCAATGGGTGCGGCGGGTGCAGCGTCGGCGGCCGCCAGGAGTTCCGCCCGGGCCGCGTCGCCGCGCGCGTCCGAGAGCCCCTCCCGCACCTGGACCTCGACACGAAATGTGCTGTGCTCTGCCTGCTTCGGTGCCATGCTGAGAATCTAGCAGCCGTGCGGCCAGACCGGTAGAGCCGAGCCCGGCCGGGTCCCGAGAAGGCGAGATTCGGGAATCCTGGCCTCCGGTTTCCGGTCCAGTAGTATCCTGGATCGGAGGATCGGCCGGCGCCAGGCGGCGATTTCGGAGACGACATGGCAGCGAGCAAACCGGACCCCACCCAGACGGCTCTCGATTTCGAGCGCCCGATCGTGGAACTCGAGCAGAAGATCAGCGATCTGGAGGAGCTGGCCGAGCAGACACAGATGGACTTCTCCTCCGAGGTGCGGCCGCTGCGCGAGTTGCGGGACAAGCTGCTCCGGCAGATCTTCGGTTCGCTGACTCCCTGGCAGAAGGTCCGCCTCGCGCGCCACCCGCTCCGGCCGGTCACGGGGGACTACCTGAAACTGATCTTCGAGGAAGTGATCGAGCTGCACGGCGACAAGACCTTCGCGGACGATCGGGCGATCATGACCGCGCTGGCCCGGCTGGGAGACGAGCGGGTCATGCTGATCGCCCATCGGATCGGCAAGACCACCGACGAGCGCGTCGCCGCCAACTGGGGCTGCGCCCATCCGGAGGGTTACCGCAAGGCGCTCCAGAAGATGAAGCTGGCCGAGAAGTTCGGCCTTCCGGTGGTCACCTTGATCAATACCAAGGGCGCCTATCCGGGCATCGGCGCCGAGGAGCGGGGCCAGGCCTCGGCGATCGCCCGCAACATCCTGGAGATGTCGAAGCTGCGGGTTCCGGTGGTCTCCTGCGTGATCGGCGAGGGCGGCAGCGGCGGGGCGCTCGGCATCGGCGTCTGTGATCGGCTGCTGATCCTCCAGTACGCCTACTATTCAGTGATTTCCCCGGAGGGGTGCGCGGCGATCCTCTGGAAGGACGGGAACAAGGCGGAGCAAGCCGCCACCGCGCTCAAGATCACCTCGGAGGATCTCCGCGACCTGGGCCTGGCGGACGAGATCGTGCCGGAACCGATGGGCGGCGCGCATCGCGATCCGTTCAAGACCGCGCTCTCGCTGCGTGATTCCATCCTCAAGGCTCTCAAGGAGTTGAAACAGAAGTCGATTGCCACGTTGCTCGAGGAGCGGTATCAGCGGTATCGTGTCATCGGCAATGCCGAAGAACTGATCCAGGCGGTCCGGGAAGCTCACGCGCGCGGAGGGACGACGTCAAAGGAGCCCACCGAGGAACCGCCCGTCGCGGTGCCTTTGGCCCCGGAGCCGGATGAGCAGAACGAGACTCACAATCCCAGCGCGTGACCGTAGAGTGAAACCGACAGGCCATCCCTGGAGGTTTCCGTGGCAGTTGTTCCGATGACACGATTGAGGATCGGTCAATCCGGTGTCCCCGGCGGTGCGGACCGAGGCGAAGCCGGTCCCAAGCCCGGCCAGCAAACCGCCCGGCAGCAGACCGCCGGGCAGCAGACCGCCCGGCAGCAGACCGCCGGGCAGCAGACCGCCGGGCAGCAGACCGCCGGGCAGCAGACCGCCGGGCAGCAGACCGCCGGGCAGCAGACCGATGGAGAGATCATTCGGGCCTGCCAGGCCGGTAATGAGGAGGCCTTCGCGCAGCTGGTCCAGCGCTACAGCGGCCGAGCGTACTGGGTGGCCTATGGGCTGCTGGCCCACCAGGAGGAGTCCCGCGACGTCATTCAGGACGCTTTCCTGCGGGTCTACCGCGCGATCGACCGGTTCGACTTCAACCAGAACTTCTACACCTGGCTGTACCGGATCGTGGTCAACCTGTCGATCGATCGGTTGAGAAAGCTCGGCAAGTCCCGGGCCGTCGCGCTCGAGGACGTGGGCGAGCCGGCCTCCGCGCCCTCGGCGGAGTTCGCGCCCCACCGGCGACTGGAACTCTCCGAAACCACGCGCGAAGTCCACGACGTCCTGAAGAAGATGCCCGAAAAATACCGAACGGTGATGGTGTTGCGCGAATTGAACGGGCTGTCCTGCAAGGAGATCGCCGGGATCGTCCGTTCGTCGCATGCCACGGTGCGCTGGCGCCTGCATATGGCCCGCAAGCATTTCAAGGAGGTGTGGGAACGGCGACAGGATCGCAGTGAACGCGCGGAGCTTCATGATGAGCTGTAGTCGATTCATGCGGCAGATTCCGCTGGCCATGGGCCAGGATCTGGGTCCCGAGCAGATGCGCTCGTTCGACGGGCATTTGCGGCGGTGCCTCGCGTGCTACCGGGAATTCCGGGATTACGCGGACGCGCTCGCCCGCCTCGATCCGCTCCGGTCGCCTCCCGATTTCGATGCGCCCGACGGGCTGTGCGAGGCGATCATGGACGAGGTGCGCGAGCACGAGCCGGGGCCCCTGGCGCCACACCCCACCCCGCTCTGGTCCCGTTCATCCCGCACGCTGCGCTACGGTCTTCCTCTGGCGGCCGCCCTGGCCGTCTTCCTGCTGGCCGGCATGTACGCCGCGCGGTTGGGCGGGAGTGCGCCGGTCCACCTGCCCCAGATTCCCAGGCAGCTCCTCGATCCCAAGGTGGTCACGGTCAACCGGTTTCAGGATGAGCCGAATCAGCAGCCGAGTCAGCAGCCGAATCAGCAGAGGGATCAGCAGCCCGATCAGTTGGGTCCGTCCTACCTCTTTCCCGAACAGCACCAACCGGGCAGGCTCCGGCTGATCGGTCCGGCTTCCTCACGCAGGTCCGAGCCGCTCCCGGCGGTGGTTGTTCCGATCAGCAAGCGGAATGATTTCTGACCCGACGACTCTCCGGCGGTTCTTGTTCGGAGCACTCTGTCTGGCGGCGCTCAGTCCCGAGCTCAGGCCCGCCGATCCGCAGACGGTGGAAGCGCGGCCGGTCGATCTACAGGCGGCGGTCAAGCGGGTCCGTCCGGCCTTCATGCTGCTGCATGCGGAGCATCGCGAGCTGAGGTACGGGATCGCGATCTCCGAGCCGACCACGACGCCCTTCTCGGGGATTCTGTTCGATGCCCGGGGGTACATCCTGACCATGGGCCAGGCCATCCAGGGGGCCGAGATGATCTCCGCCGAGGATCACCAGGGTCAGATCCGGCTGTGCGAGCCGATCGGCTACGACCCGGGCAGCGGCGTGGGCGTCCTCAGGATCAGCCCGCCTGGCGCCCCCGACGCCCCCGGTGATTTGGAGCACGCGCTGCCGGAGTTCCTGGAGGCCGAGCCGCCGGAGGTCGGGCAGCCGATCTTCTCGCTCGGCAATCCCTGCTACCTGGGCACTTCGCTCTCCGTGGGATATGTGACCGGCACCGGCCGGACGCTCGAATCAGAGGGGCACGAGTGGAGCAATCTGATGCAGCTCTCGCTGGCCGTGAACCCCGGGGACCAGGGCGGCCCGCTCGCCGACCGCGAAGGCCGCGTGGTCGGCATGGTCCTGACCCGCTACCGGCCGCCGGAATTCGGCAACCTGCGCGAGGTGGAAGTCCTCGGAATCTCCTTCGGACTGCCGATCGGCGACGCCTTGACGACCGCGCGGCAGCTGGTCGAAATGTACGACCGGCAGGCATCGCTGGAGGATGCGGGCGAACGCCAGCCCTGGGTGGGCGTGCGCGTGAGCAATCTCGAGAGCCCGAGCCTGCTCGCCCAGCTTCGCCTCGAACCGAAGCGGGCCGTGCTGGTCGAGAGCGTCTTCCGGGATTCACCGGCCGAGCTGGCGGGCCTGGAACGCAACGACGTGATCGTGGAGTTCGACGCAAAGCGACTCGCCGGTCTCCAGCACTTCGGCGAGCTGATCGTCAAGAGCGGTGCCGGCTCCCGGGTGCCCGTCATCGTCATCCGGGCCGGCGAGCGCCGCACCCTCGAGCTGGTGATCGGTCAGCGGCGGGCGGCCGCAAAGCGATAGGATCCCGACGCGCAGCAGGCGCCCGGGTTTTCCTCCTCGGGCCCAATGCAAGAGAGCGTACGATCCCGGGATCGTGAATGAGCGTTGGAGCTGATCGCATGAAGGCGTCTGCGTGGGTCCTGGTGCTTCTGGCCGGTGCATGGCCGGGTTGTTTCTCGAGGACCGTGGCGGAGGATCCGCTGCCGGGTCCGCTCCAGGATGCGGGCATCTTCGCCATGGAGAACGGCGAGGATCGGCTGGTCAAGGTCTCGGTGCTGGTCGACGGAAGCGTGAGCCAGGCGATTCCGTGGTTCAACGACAGCGACCGGATGGTCTCGTGGCTCGCGGAGGAGGCCAGCATCACGACCGGAGAGGGCGGGGCGTTCGTTCTCGGCTGGCCGTCGTATGGAGCGGAGCTCCGCGGCGCCGTCATCGGGCAGGGGGCCGGCCGGTTGGAATTGATCGAGTGCGCGTTGGAGCCGTACGCCGGCCTGGGGGCGACGACGCTCAGAATCTCGGCCGAGCAGGAGGCGCCCGGCTACACCCGGGTCAGCATCGAACAATGGCCGTTCTCGGGCGGCCTGGAAGGCGAGGCGCGCGCCCAGGAACATCTCCGGGCCTGGTCGAACGCGTTGGCGGTCCTGCGGTCGGCGGTCCAGCGCGGGCTGCCGACGACCCCTGCGCCCCCGCCTGCCCTGCACCAGCCCGTCCTGCATCAGACGGATCAGATGGATGGGGCGGATCAGATGGATGGGGCCCGCCGCCGGAGCTGACCGCACGCGGCGTCGATGTCCCGGCCGCGGCTGCGCCGCACCGTCGTCTTGATTCCGCCCCGCTCGAGGATGCGCGCCAGCTTGTCTACGGCGGCGTCTTGAGGCCGCGCGAACGGAAGCTCGTCCACCGGGTTGAGCGGAATCAGGTTCACCGAGCAGCGGACGCCGTCGAGCAGTTCCACCAGTTGACGGGCGTGGGCCTCGCTGTCATTGACGCCGCCGAGCAGGACGTACTCGAAAGTGATCTCGCGGCCGGTGCGCTGGAAGTAGCGCTCGGCCGCGGCCAGCACGTCCAGAAGCGGCACCCGGTCGAGACCGGGGATCAGCCGGCCCCGCAGTTCCTCGTTGGGGGCGTGCAGCGAGATCGCCAGGTTGATCTGGCGGCCGAGCTCTTCCAGGCGGTCGATGCGCGCCGGGATTCCGATCGTGGAGAGCGTGATCCGCCGGGCCCCGAAGCCGATGCCTTCCGGATCGTTGAGCGTCTCCAGCGCGGTCTTCACCGCGTTGAAGTTGTTCAGCGGTTCGCCGCCGCCCATCAGCACCAGGTTCGTGAGCGGCTGGTCCCGCCGGGCGAGCAGCTCCCGCGCGAACAGGAACTGCTCGACGATTTCGCCGGCCGTCAGATTGCGCGAGAGGCCCGACAGGCCGCTGGCGCAGAAGGCGCAGCGCACGCCGCAGCCGACCTGCGTGGAGACGCACAACGTTGCGCGCCGGCCCTCGGGGATGATGACCGTCTCGATCGACTGGCCGTCCCTGAGTTCCAGCAGGAGCTTCGTGGTGCCGTCTTCGGAGTCCCGGCGGAGCGCGATCCGGCTCGAGCGGACCTGGTAGACCTCGGCCAGCGTGCCGCGGAAGCTCCGCGGTAGATCGGTCATCTCGTCGATCGATCGGGCGCCGCGGGCGAAGGTCCAGCGGCGAATGCTGCCGGGAAAGAACGAACGCGCCCCGGGGAGTTCCGCCAGGCTCTGGAACTCGGAGATCGATAGGTCGGTCAGGAAACGTGTCGGGGCCACGTCAGGCGCTTTCGCGGCGCTGCTCCGGCAAGGGTACGATGGTGATCGCGGCCTTCTTCTCGATGAAGGCCCGGGTGGCCACGAAGCGGGCCGGCTCGTCGCGGCCGGGCAGCCGATAGGCCACGTCGAGCATGCGCTCCTCGATGATCATCCGGAGCGCCCGGACGCCGGTGCCCTTGCGCAGCGCGATCTCCGCGATCGCCTCCAGCGCGTCGGCGGTGAACTCCAGTTCGCACCCTTCGAGCTCGAACAGCTTCTGGTATTGACGGGCAATCGCGTTCTTCGGCTCGGTCAGGATCGACACCAGGTCTTCCACGGCGAGCGGATTCAAGGAGGCGATCATCGGGAAACGGCCGACGAACTCGGGGATCATGCCGAACTCGATCAGGTCCTCGGTCTGGATCTCCCGGAGCATCTCGCCGATGCCGAACATCGGGTCGGCGGCGGTGCCGCCGACGTCGGGAGTGAATCCGATCGCCTTGCGTCCGATCCGGCGCGCCACGATGTCGGTCAGGTTGGTGAAGGTGCCCCCGCAGATGAACAGCACGTCCTTGGTATCGACCTGGATGTAGTTCTGTTCGGGGTGCTTGCGCCCGCCCTGGGGCGGCACGTTGGCGACGGTGCCCTCGAGCAGTTTCAGCAGGGCCTGCTGCACGCCCTCGCCCGAGACATCGCGGGTGATCGAAACGTTGTTGGTGGTCCGGGCGATCTTGTCGATCTCGTCGACGAAGATGATGCCCCGCTGGGCCTGCTGGATGTCGTAGTTGGCGGCCTGCACCAGTTTGAGGACGATGTTCTCCACGTCCTCGCCCACGTAGCCGGCCTCGGTCAGGGTCGTGGCGTCGGCGATCGCGAAGGGCACGCGCAGGATGCGCGCCAGCGTGCGGGCCAACAGGGTCTTGCCCGATCCGGTCGGGCCGATCAGCAGGATGTTCGACTTCTCGAGCTCGACGTCGTCCTTCGCTTCGCCAGCGCTGTCCGGCTCGGCCGCGCCCGAGTTGTCGGCCGCCGAAGACAGACGCCGGTAGTGGTTGTAGACCGCCACCGCCAGGACCTTCTTCGCGTGGTGTTGGCCGATCACGTATTCATCGAGCAGGGCCTTGATCTCGGGCGGGCCGGGCAGCTTTCCGGACAGGGCCGGCGAGGGAGCCGGCTTCTGCTGGGAAGCCGAGGGGCGGCGGCCCGCATCCTCGAACAGGATCGTGTTGCAGAGCTCGACGCATTCGTTGCAGATGTACACGCCCGGCGGTCCGGCGATCAGGCTGGAAACCTGCCGCTTCGGCTTGTCGCAGAAGGTGCATCGCTCCGAATCGCGTGTCGTGCGTCCGCTCACTCTCAGGCTCCGACCGGCTTCAGGGGCTCGACCACCTCGTCGACCAGTCCATACTCCTTGGCTTCCGCGGCGGACATGAAGTAGTCACGGTCCGCGTCGGCCTCGATTCTCTTGAGCTGCTGGCCGGTGTGCTCGGCCAGCAACTTGTTCAATTGTGCCTTCATTTTCAGGATTTCGATCGCCTGAATCTCAATGTCGGCTGCCGTGCCCTGCGCGCCGCCCCACGGCTGGTGGATCATCACGCGCGAGTTGGGCAGCGCATGCCGCTTGCCCTTGGTGCCCCCGGCGAGCAGCAGGGCGGCCATCGACGCGTTCTGTCCGATGCAGTAGGTCGCCACATCACACTGAACGAACTGCATTGTGTCATAAATCGCCAGTCCCGCCGAGACCGAACCTCCGGGAGAGTTGATGTAGATGTTGATGTCCTGGCTCTTGTTGTCCTTCTGGAGGAACAGCAGCTGGGCGATCACCGCGTTGGCGACCGTATCGTCGATCGGGGTGCCGATGAAGATGATCCGATCTTCCAGCAGGCGCGAGTAGATGTCGTAGGCTCGCTCGCCTCGGCCGGTCTTCTCGATCACGTACGGGACGGGGTAGTAACTCTGCATGGAGGTTTCCTTCGGCATCGTTGACCTTGCG
>Ga0326597_10001910_pt1 | contig 32191 bp, 34 predicted proteins | sample RVTome_12_FD_203789 | JGI IMG/M metagenome (GOLD analysis project Ga0326597, IMG submission 203789) | Soil microbial communities from uranium-contaminated site in the Upper Colorado River Basin, Wyoming, United States - RVT100D185 | ecosystem: Environmental > Terrestrial > Soil > Contaminated >...
CGAAGAAAAAGACCGAAATCCGGCCGGAAAGCCGCCGCCGACGCCAGGAGACTAGGATGTTCGCGCTTACAGTTCGGCGCAAGCGTAAGAGTTGATCTCCATGCCGACCGCAATCTCGATCACTTTCGGGGTCGTCCAAGCCATGATACGTAACCTCCCTTGATTGGATGCCAGGAAACGTAACCCTAATATTCCTTGAATGGTTCAAAAAAGCAAGGTCCAACTGCCAAGTCCTTGCCGGCCGCCGCGTCCTGCCGAATTTTCCACCCGCGCCGGCGCGCTCGGCCGGACCATCAGCGATCGAGGATCAATACTTCTCCACGGTTGAGGAAAACGTTGTCGCCACACCACCGACGGTAACGCCCGGTGATCTGGGCATCGGAGACCGGCAGGCCCAGCCGACGCAAATGCAGAAGATAAAGACGCAGGTACACCGGTCGATAGGCGCAAGAAAACATGAACGTGGGCAGCAGCGGCGACTCCTCCATGACGACGATGGATCCCCGCTTCATGCCAGCGCCGGCACGTCCGCCGGACCGCCCGATAATGACAACGGTGCCGGCCAGCATGTTGACACCGGTAAAATCGCCGCCATTGCCGCCAATCGCGATCAGGCCATTGCGCATGCTGTTGCCGATCTCGTTGCCGGCGTTTCCGAAGACGATGATCTCGCCGCCGCGCATGCCGATTCGGCTTCCCCGATAGGCGCTGCCGACCATGTGACCGGCGTTGCCTTTGACAATGATCCGGCCGCCCGACATCTCGGGGCCGACCCAATCGCCGGCATCGCCATTGACGACGATTTCACCGCCGGCCATGCCGATGCCGAGATGCTGGCCGACGTTGCCGTCGATGACCATGCGGCCGGCGACCATGCCGGCGCCGATCAACTTGACGCGGCGGAGGTCTCCTTCCATGCGGATCTCGCCATCGTTCGCACCGGTAACTTGGAAGAAATCGCCGACGCAGGCATTTTGGTTGCCCGATAGCACAGGCAGCGCAGCCACGGCGCGGGGGTTTAGCCCGGCCAGCCGGTCGGTGCTGATGCATTCGGTTTCAAGGGGCACATCCGGCGTGACGCGAAGCGAGAGCTTGAGGCTCATGGTCGATCCTTCAGCGCCCGGTGAAGATGGATTTGGTATTGTCCAAGTTTGCCGCCGTAGTTGCCGGCGGTGATCTGCAGAATGCCGTTGCGGGCGGCAGCCCTTATGCCGCAGCGGGTGGCTTCCTCCACCGCATTCAGGTCGAGCCCGTCAATGACGATTTCCAGCACGCACCCGACGCCGGCCGGCAACACCGTTGAAGGCACCGCACCGGACAGGGTGGGGCAATAAGCCTCGTTGGTGGAAGCGGCCAGCGCCTTGTAGCGCGAGCCGACCTTGGAACCGCTTCGCACCACGCCGTCGGGAAACGGCAGGATGACGTCGGGCACTTCGCGCATCGCCGCGACGGCGGCCGTCGCGGCTTCGAGCGCCGTTTCGACAGTGTCCCCCAGGATCAGAATGTTGCCGCCGCCCACGGCGGGCTGGACGCCGAAGCGGTCCTCGACCAGGAACTCGCCGTCCATCACCGGCACTCGCCAAAACCGCCGTCCCGCAAGACGTTTCGCGATCTGGTGACCGTCGCCGAAGAACCGGAGCTTGCCGCCGACAACCACCGTTTCTTGAGCGTCCAAACCGTTGAAACATGCCGTCGTCGGACACGTCATGACGCACTGACCGATGCGTTCGACCAGGCGCTTGCCCACCCCGTCGGCATCGAACGCGAACAGCAGCACGCTAGCGCCAGGGCGCCCGTCGGGTGTGTCGGCGGGCGGAATCCGGCGCTCGATGGCGGCCTCGCACTTGCAACCGATGACCGACGTGGCGAACCCGGTCATCGACTGCGCGGCCGTCGTGACCCAATGGTCGGTGTCGGCGGTGATGATCACCCGCGCGGCCCGCATCGCGAACGCTTCGGCAAAGGTGTCGACGATCTCGGTTGAATTGATGTGCATGGCCCCGCGCCCGGCGTTCATTTGATGAGGGGAACGAATTGGGGATGGTGCAAGTAGCTGTCCGCAACCGGGTAATTGTCAAACTGTATGGAATAAAAATCCTCAAAAAACGGCCGAATGATCTTTTCGATGGCCGTATCGTAGGCGGGGGCGACGTGCAAGGTGCGGCCCTGATGGTCGGTGCGAAACTCGAAATCCTCGATGATGCACTTCCCGTCCTTGATGACGTACCGGGGCGCGCTGAACATGATCTCCTTGTCGTTGTCTTCCTCATAGATGGTGATATCCGCGTCGGCGCCGACGCCCAGGTGACCTTTGTCCTTGAGGCCGAGAAGCCTTGCCGGCCCGGCACGGGTGATTATGGCGATCTCTTGCAGGGTGTACTCGCGCTCCAACAGGTGCGACCGCTTGATCCGCGCCCGCACCCGCCTGTTCAACTGCTCGATCTGCTGCTTGCGGAATTCGCGGTCCATGAGCAGCCGGATAAGGCGAGGGTAGCTCATGAACGATCCGCCGTTCGGATGATCGGTGGACAGGACGATCCGCCATGGATCCTGCGACAGCAGCAGCAGCTCCAGCCCGACCGACCATTGCAGGGCATGGGTATAGACGTGCTCCTGATACGCGAACGGCAGAATGCCGCAACCGCTTTCGCATTCCGTGTCGGCGTTGATCCACCGTTTGTCGCTGCTGAAACGGCGTAACAGGTACGCCAGCGGCGCGTCGGCGGTCATGATGGTCGAACGGCCAAACATGACCTGTCCGACGTCGACGCTGATGTTAGGGTGGGTGTTGATGTATTCGATGATCTTCGGCGCCTCCGAGGTCGGGTTTCCGCCGCGTTTCCTGTCGCCGCCCGGCTTTCCGCCGTAGCTGTGAAACTGGATATGGGCGAAATGGGCACGGCGTCCCTCGACGGCGCGCATGGTTTCCAGCGTCGTTTCCACGTTGCCGCTGTGGCCCAGATTGTTGCAGTGGATGTGCGCCGGGTGTGGCAGCTTCAGGTCGTCGGCGGCATCGACCAGCGCTTTGACCACTTTGCGCGGCGTGATGTCGAAGCCGGCGATCTTGTCATCCAGGTGGGTGATGACGGCGTTTCGCTGGCCTTTCCATGGTTCGTCGCCGCCCGGATTGACCAGCTTCGGCGTATATCCCTTGCTGGCCGTAATCCACCAAGCCAAGGCATTGCGGAGGTCGTCATGGCGATTTTCCTGAAGAAGCCGGTAAAGAAACACGTTATTGCCCATCAGAACGAAAAAGCCCTTGTCGATGACCGGCGTATCGTTCAGCTCGTCGAGGGCGTGGCGGGCACCGATCGGCGGCACGGCCGCCTCCATGGCTACCGTGTAGCCCAGCGTGGCGTATCGGTATCCGGTCGTGAAAGTGGAGGGAACGCTGCCGCCGGTGCCCGAGCGGGTGAATTTCGTTCGTGGATGGATGTCAAAGCGATGGTTCTCCGGCTGCACTTTGCGCGCCAGGTTGACCTTTGGACCGGCTATGTGGCAGTGGATGTCGACGCCGCCAGGCATGACGACCATCCCCTGCGCATCCAGGCGCTTGGCATCGGCCGGCAAGTTCTCGACAATCTTGTCGTTCATGATGCATATGTCGCGCACCTCGCCGTCGATCCCGTTGGCGGGGTCATGGACCCTTCCGTTGACGATACGGAGCTGAGACACGATTTAACCGATCCGTTCAGGTGATGGTCGAATTCGAATGATCGTCCGACGGTTAGCGTGCAGCCGCCGGTTGCCGGCCGATGGACGCGTTTGGTTTCGCGCCGGCGGCCAATAGCGCCTGCATTCGCTCCTTGATCGCGCGTAGAACGTGCTCGTCGCTCGGGTAGGGCGATTCCAAAGCCGGGCGGAGCGTCAGCGGCACGTCATCCATGCGGTAGACCGTTCCCGACGTGTTGATGCCATAGGTGGCGGTGGTAAACACAACGCGGGCGATCCGCGACGTGTAGGTCTCGCTCGGATCCAGCAGGATAACGGGAATCTTGCGCAAATGCTCGATCGCGGCGCGGGGGAAATTGGCCGCGGGATCGCTGGCAATGATCAGCGCGGCATCGGCGTCGCCACGGGCTAGCAAGTCGACGCTGGTGAATTCCCCGGGGTTGAAGCGCGGGTAACCGCGGCTGAAATTGACGCCGAAGGGAAAACCCGTCTGCCATGAAACGACGTTGTCAGCGCCGGTGACGTTGCCGTGCCCGCGCACCGGCTTGGCGACGAAATGGGTGAATTCGTTTAGGTCGGACGTAAGCGCAAGGATGGCGCCGGAATTGAAATGGCGCCCCGCGGTCATGGTCAGCCCCATGCCGAACAGCAGCGCTCCGAATCGGCACTGTTTCATTCGTTGCGCCAAATCCTCGAGGGTGGCGAGCGACACGCCGGTCTTCGCCTCGATCGACGAATCCACCCGACGGCCCCGGATCAGGGCGCGCAACGTCCATAAGGCCTCAAAGTCGGTTCCCGGCTTGATTTGAATGAAAATGTCGGCCACCGGGGCACTTTTGGTGCGCCGCACGTCGACCAAAACCACAGTGCGGTCATGTTTGCCATTGGGGATGAACATGCCCTTGGGCGTGACCGCATAGCGGGTGAACAGCCGAGGGTGTGATTCCGCCGGATTGCCGCCCCAAAAAACAACCAAGTCGGCACGATTGCGGATTTCACCGAGCGTGGACGTGCTTTCGCCGACGCCTTCGAAGGCGATGCCGGAAGGTCCATGGCAGACTGACGTTGTGGTGTCGACGGTGCCGCCGACGAAGTCGGCGATGGCGACAGCCTCGCGCTGAGCCTCGCAGGTGGTGTCGCTGAGGCCATAAACTAATGGGAAGCGCGCATTGGCAAGAATGCGGGCGGCTTCCTCCACCGCCTCGGCCGTGGTCGCCGGCTTGCCATCGATCAGCGCCGGCGGGCGACCATTATGGCCACCGTGTTCGGTAAACCAAGCCCGCCCCAGTATGCACGTGTTCTTGACCTGGGTGATGCGCTGCTGGGTCAGGTCTACGGTCAGAATTTGGTCGTCGCACACGCAGCCGCAAAACGTGCACGTCGCGTTCTTGATCACGCGTATGTTCGCCGCGCCGCCGGATTCATCCGCCGTTTCCGCCGCTTTCCCCGATCCGGCGTCCCGATCACCGGAGAACTGGCTGTGTTTGCCCATGGCATTCACTCATGTGACTTCGTTGCCCGGCCCGCGGTCTTCTTTAGCCGGTTTTTGCTTTCGCCTCTACCGTAACCGACAGGTTTTTGGAAATGGGCATGCCGCTGCCGGCTGTATCGCCGCCCATCAGGCACGTGGAGTGCGGGCCATAGGGCAGGAACAACAGCCCGGAAGGAAGGTCTTCGGGTTTTCGGGCCGTGCACGTTACCACCGTCTTGCCGACAGCGTTGCTGAGTTCGACCTCGTCGCCTTCCTTCAAGCCCAGCCGCACCATGTCTTCGGCGTTCATTTCCACCGTCGAGGTGATCTCCTGATAGGCCGGCTTCAGTTTACCGACGCTGATGGCGACGCCTTGCTTGGCCGTTCGCCCGGCGATCAGGGTCATGACTTCACCCATCGGCAGCGACCTCCGCATCCCAATACGGATTGTGGGTGACACGAAATCGCAAGGACAATTCCCCTCCTGAAACCCGTTAAAGGCGAAAGGCAAGGCGTCGGTTATTCCACCCGCAACCGGAAACGAACCAACCGCCATGCGCGTCACAGCAGCCGTTCAGGCGATGGGAACCCAATTAGTCGTATTTGATATAGGCGAAGCGGGGATCCGATGGCGTGCCTTCCAACGCACCACCCTCCTGACCGGGTCGCCACTGCACGACGTCCTCGATTTTCCTCGCCAGCTCGAAATCCTTGTCGGTTATGCCCCGGGCCGCGTGATTCTGGAGCCGCACCTCGACCCAGGCATAGGACGCGGTTATGTCAGGGTGATGCCACGCGGCTTCAGCGAGATGACCGACCGCGTTGATCACCATCAGCGTACCCTTCCAACTGTTGGTCCGGTATTTGCGGCGTATCCAGCCGGACTCCAGCCGCCAGTTGGGAAGGTCTTTCTTAAGGCGCGCCTCGACCGCGGCGTCGCTGTAAGTTTTTTCCTTGCTACGCTCGTTCATTGGAGACAATTGAACTTGACACGTGTATCGGGAACCGCGTTGAGTCGAACCGTGAAGGATAAACCATTTAATGGTTATTAACAACACGACATCTGACATCGCAAGCGAGTCCGTGCGGAGAACCAAGTCCGACCGTGTCACGATCGTCGTGCCCGCCCGCCTACACCTCGGTTTCCTGGATTTGAACGGCGATCTCGGCCGCCGATACGGCAGTTTCGGAATTACGCTCGACGATATTTACACGCGACTTCGTGTCGAGCACGCCGACTCGTTTTCGGCGAGCGGCCCGTCGTCGGCGCGCGCCTTAGAATTCATCCGAGAATTGCTGCATCGTTTGGGCTGCGACGACTCGCTGGCGGTGACCGTCGAGGAAGCGATCCCCGAGCACGTCGGCCTCGGTTCGGGAACGCAATTGGCGATGGCTGCCGGCGTCGGCGCCGCGCGGTTATTGGGCCTTGAGCTGAGCGCGCGCGACGTTGCCGGTTATCTGGCGCGTGGCAAGCGTTCCGGCGTCGGCATCGGCTCGTTCGAGATGGGAGGGGTGATCTTGGATGGCGGCCATGGCGACGGCGACAAGATACCGCCCGTGCTCGCCCGCTACGAATTTCCGGCGGCGTGGCGGATCCTGGTGATTTTCGACCGCCGTTTCAAAGGCAAGCACGGTGCCGACGAAGAAAACGCCTTCCTCAATTTGCCGCCATTCCCGGCCGAATTGTCGGCGCATTTCTGCCGCCTGCTGTTGATGGTGGGCCTGCCGGCGCTTGCCGAGGCCGACCTTGACGGCTTTTCCCGAGCGGTGGCGGAAATTCAATGCGCCACCGGCGACTTCTTCACGACGGTGCAGGGCAATCGTATCGCCAGCGAGTCGGTGGCCAGCGTGCTGGAGTGGCTGCAAGCAGAAGGGATCGTCGGGGTGGGCCAGAGCTCCTGGGGCCCGACCGGTTTCGCGTTGATCGGCAGCGACGCCGAGGCCAAACGCCTTACGGCGGCGCTGGTCCGGCGTTTCGCCGACGTCGATCATCTGGATTTGATGATTTGCCGGGGTCGCAATACCGGCGGCCAAATCGACGTCATCGAGAGGATCGAGTCACCGGCGGAACGCCGGGGCCTTTATCACCGCGCATAAGCGAGCAGCGAGTCCACGGCGGGGGCCATGGAGCGACCATTCATTCTGCACATGTTAACGCCGCTGAAGCACGTCAGCCCGTTCGACGTGAACATGGCCTTGGATGCGGGCTACGATAGCGTGCTCCCGTATACGGACGTCGAGTTGAAGGAGGTCGCCGGATTGGTCCAAGACGCCATCTTCTCCCGCGCCCCCAAAGATGCGAAACGCACCGCCGTGTTCATCGGCGGTCGCGACGCCGTTCTCGCCCTCGACATGCTGAAGGCGGCAAAGAAGGCAATGTTCCCGCCGTTCCAGATCTCGGTATTCGCCGACCCCTCGGGGTCGTTCACCACCGCGGCGGCGATGGTCGCCTGCGTAGAGGCGAAGTTGAAGAAGATCGACAAGACGGGGCTTGCGAACCGGCGGGTGGTCGTGTTCGGCGCCACCGGCGTCGTCGGGTTCGCCGCCGGCGTCATCGCCGGCCAAGAGGGCGCCAGGGTCACGCTCGCTGGATATGACGGCACCACGCGTGTCGCGAAACGGGCAGCGGAAGCCAAGGAGCGGTTCCAGATCGAGCTCGGCTTCGCCGACGCCCGCAGCGACGCGTTGAAGAACGGCCTGCTCAAGGATGCCGAGATAATCCTGTGCGCCGGACGCGCCGGCACGCAAATCCTGAGCCGGTCACAGGTCGCCGCCGCGTTGGCGCTCAAGGTGGTTGCCGATGTCAACGCCGTGCCGCCGGCGGGCGTCGAAGGCGTCAGCGTCGCGGATGACGGCGCCGAGATGGAAGGCACCGGCGCCGTCGGCATCGGCGCCATGGCCGTCGGAAACGTCAAGTACCAGGTCGAGGACGCCATGTTCGAGCGGATGCGCACCGCTGAAAAGCCGCAATATCTGGATTTCACGCATGCCTTCCAGGAAGCGCGAGACCGCGTTGGATAGGGATTTGTCTTTTGCCGCGGTGGCCCTTTCCGGCCGGGCGCTTGCGGCATCGGGAGGCAAGGCGGGATACCGCGTCGTCGTTTTCGACATCTTTGGCGATTTGGATACCCGCGCGTGCGCCGAACAGTCCCACAAGGTGCCCGGATCGGTGACCACTGGGTTCGACGCCGACGAACTGGTTCGCCTCGTCGGCCAGTCGGCGGCGTCCTTGGTCGGGCTGGTCTACGGGTCTGGATTGGAAAGCCGCCCGGCGTTGCTCGCGGCCTTGAGCGCGAAGAGTAGGATTTACGGCAATACCCCCGACATCGTGCGGCGGATCAAGGACCCGGTTTGGTTTTTCGCGCTTTTGCGGCATCTCGGCGTCCCGCATCCCGAGACTAGTTTGCGTCGACCCGATGACCCGCGAGGCTGGCTGGTAAAAAAGATCGGCGCTGCCGGCGGTGCCCACATCCGCGACGCCGCGGAGGTTGACAGGGCCGCCGGCGAATATTATCAGCGCCGGGTGATTGGCCGGCCCGTGTCGGCCCTGTTCGTCGCCGACGGGAAAACCGCCCGGGTGCTTGGATTCAGCGAACAGTGGTCTTCGGGCCGCTCACAGGCGTCGCCGTTCCGGTTTGGCGGCGCCGCGGTGCCTGCATCGATGCCGGCAGCCATCGCGGCCGATGCCACGGCGGCGGTGGAGGCCTTGTCGGCCGCCGCCGGCCTTGTCGGCGTCAACAGCGCAGATATGCTGGTCCACGAAAACGGGTTCCACTTGCTGGAAGTCAATCCGCGACCGGGGGCAACCGTTGACATCTTCGATCGTTGGCTGGGCATGAGCGTCTTTCATATTCACGTCGAGGCCGCCAGGGGCAGATTGCCGAAGAACCTTCGGCCGGCGGCGGGGGCATTCGCCAGCGCCATCGTCTACGCCGACCGCGACGTCGTCGTGCCGCCCACGCTGGTCTGGCCGTCTTGGGCGGCGGACTTGCCGGAGGCCGCCACGCGCATTCACGAAGGCGCGCCGATCTGCACGGTCCTGGCGGCCGAACAACGTCTGGAAGCCGCCAGAGACGTCGCCCGCCGGCGCAGCGACGAGATGCGGATGGCGTTGTCGCCCGCCCATTGGCCCAGGATGAACGAGCCGGCGCTTCCGGCCAGCCACGCCGGGACCTGGAGTTAGCCATGGACGTGCCGCGGAACGACGCTGCCCGGATGCCAGCTTGGCCGAGCGTCGGCACCCTTGCCGCGCCCCTGGTCGAACGCCTGATTGCCGATGCGCCGCGGTTGCATATCGGCGTTGCGCGCGGCCCGGCGGATTGCACCGTGGTCGACGCCGGTATTTCCTGCGCGGGCTCCGTCGAGGCCGGTCGGCGGATCGCCGAGATTTGCATGGCCGGGCTGGGCGAAATCGCGGTGGCGCCGGACCCGTCGTCGCGCAGATCGCAACACTTGACCGTGCATACGGATCATCCAGTGCTGGCGTGCCTCGGCAGCCAGTACGCCGGCTGGAGCCTCTCCTTCGGCCGCGGCAAGAACGCCTATCGCGCGCTCGGCTCCGGGCCGGGGCGGGCGACCGCCGCCACCGAAAAGCTGTTTGACGAGCTCGGCTATCGCGACCACGCCGACCACGTCTGCCTAGTTTTGGAGGTGGACACGGTGCCGCCCGACGGCCTCGTCCGCAAGGTTGCGCGGGACTGCAAAATCGACGCCAAGGCGCTGACGCTGATCCTGACCCCCACTCGCAGCGTGGCCGGCACCGTGCAGGTCGTCGCCCGGGTCCTGGAGGTGGCGTTGCACAAGGCGCATATCCTGGGATTTCCGTTGGACAGGATCGTCAGCGGCGAAGGTAGCGCGCCATTGCCGCCGCCATCCGAATCCTCGCTTAAGGCCATGGGCCGCACCAACGACGCCATCCTCTACGGCGGCCGGGTCCACATCACTGTGCTCGGCGCCGAGTCGGACGCCGTCAAGCTCGCCAACGCCCTGCCCAGCCAATCGTCGCGGGATTACGGCAAGCCTTTCGTCGAGACATTCAAGGCCTACGGTGGCGATTTCTACGCCATCGATCCGCTGCTGTTCAGCCCGGCCGAGGTGATTGTGACGTCCCGCCAGACGGGGCGCGATATTCACGCCGGCGGCGTGAACTCCGCGCTGGTTGATCAGTCCTTCGGACACGTGCATGGCTAAGCGGATAGCCATTTTCGCCGAGCGGCCCGGCTGGCATGTCGAGCAACTGGCGCGACCGCTGGCGGCGGCCGGCGCCGAAGGAATTTGCGTGCCACTCAAGGCGTGTCGCTTTGACGTCGATCATTTACCGACGCGCATGTGGATTCCTGGCTTCGGGGGTTCGCGGCCCGATGGTGCCATAGTTCGCTCGATTTCGGCCGGCAGCTTTGAACAGGTGACGCTCAGGCTTGGCCTACTTCACGCGCTTCGGGAATTGGGAGTGCCCGTCTGCAACGATGCACGGGCCATCGAGCGTTGCGTCGACAAATCGACGACTACCTTCATGCTTTGGCGGGCCGGAATTCGAACGCCACCGACCTGGGTCTGCGAGTCGCCGGAACAGGCGCAGATGATCGCCAGACGCGAGATCGGCGCCGGCCACGCATTGGTGTTGAAACCGTTGTTCGGCGCCCAGGGCCGCGGCCTGCAATTCGTCGATGACGTGGCGCGGCTGCCGGACCCGAACCTCATCGCCGGCGTCTACTATTTGCAGCGCTACGTTGATCGAGGCGCTGGCGTTTTCCGCGACTGGCGGGTGCTGGTGGTCGGCGGCCGCGCAGTTGCCGCCATGATCCGTCATGGTACCGGGTGGATCACCAACGTCGGCCAGGGTGCGCGTTGCGAGGGAACCCAGGTCGATGACGAGCTGGGCGCGATGGCATCAGCGGCTGCGGCGGCGGTGGGTGCGGATTTGGCCGGGGTCGACATTGTCCGCGACGTCAATGGAGCGTTCCACGTCCTGGAGGTCAACAGCATGCCTTCCTGGCAGGGGTTGCAGGGCGTCAGCACGATCAACCTAGGCCGCGAGATTGCCGACTACTTCCTGGCCCGATTAACGGCGGCCGATAGGCGGAGCGCCTCGGTCCCACTCGCGGGCGCGGGATGAATGCGGCGCGCGCGATGACACCACGCGCCTCGCTTGTTCGCGAAGCCGTTGCGGCGGCTTGCATCGCCGAGCTGAAAGCGCTGAAACCAGGAAACGTCCACGTCTTTGCGGACGGCCACGGCATGACGGTGGCCGATTTCCGGAAAAGCTCCCAAGTGACGGCCGAAGTTCTCGGGACGCCCGGATTGAGCGTCGGCGACCGAATCCTCCGCGCCGTCGAAGCGACGATGCAGACGGTGGGGTGCAACACCAACCTCGGTATTCTGTTGTTGTGCGCTCCATTAGCGCAGGCAGCGCACCTCGGCCATCTAGGGCCGGGGCTGCGGGCCGGATTGAAGCGGGTCCTGGCGGCGCTTGACGTGGAAGACGCCCGGCTCGCGTACCGCGCCATCCGTCGAGCCGATCCGGCCGGTCTCGGCGCCAGCGACCGCTTCGACGTGGCCGAAACTCCGAGGGTAACGCTGCTCGAGGCGATGCGCGAAGCCCAAGGCCGCGACCGCATAGCGGCCCAGTATGCGAACGATTTCGCCGATGTGTTCGGTCTCGGCCTGGTGCGGTTTCGCGATGCGCTGTCGCGTTGGAACCGGCCCGAATGGGTGCCGACCGCGGTTTACCTCGGATTCCTGTCCCGCTTTCCCGACAGCCACCTCGTCCGCAGTTTCGGAGTGGAAGCCGCAGAGCGCGTGCGCAGGAGGGCGGCGGTGCTCGATCGACAATTCCAAGAAAGCCGCGACCCGGCGGCGATGCGTGGCGGCCTTATGGAATTCGACGTCGAACTCAAGGCCTGCGAGCAAAATCCTGGTACCAGCGCGGACCTTACCGTCGCCAGCCTGCTGGCGGCGCGCCTAGCCGACATTGATGAGACTGCAGCCGGTTAGGCTGGGGGCACCAAAACCCCCTTTGCGAAAATCGGCCAATCCGACTACCATGATCGGCGGCACGATCTGCCGCGGTGTATGACACCGCCGCACGTTCGACAGCCCGCACGTTCTACCGTTGACCATTCCAAGCGATGGGAGGGTGTCGCGTAGTAGTGTGGAATGGCGCATCCGGCAACCGGTCTGGCAGGTTATTCCCTTCAGACGCTGTAAACGAGAAGATTGCGCCCAGATATTTTTCAAGGGAGGTAATCTATGGCCAAAATCAACAAGACGTGTGTCGGTGAATCGTTGGTCGGCGACGGCAACGAGGTCGCCCATGTCGATTTGATCATGGGACCACGCGGCGGCGCAGTCGAATCCGCGTTCTGCCACGCCCTGACCAACAACAAGGACGGTTTCACCAGCCTTCTGGCGGTGGTCGCGCCGAACCTGCCGACCAAGCCGAACACCATATTGTTCAACAAGGTGACCATCAAGGGCGCCAAGCAGGCGGTGCAGATGTTCGGGCCGGCGCAGCGCGCGGTCGCCATGGCCGTGGCGGACTGCGTCGAGGACGGCACCATCCCGGCGGACGAGGCCGACGATCTGTTCATTTGCGTCGGCGTGTTCATCCACTGGGAGGCCGAGGACGACAAGAAAATCCAGGAATTCAATTACAAGGCCACGAAGGAGTCGATCAAACGGGCGGTCGCCGGCGAGCCGAAGGCGTCATCCGTGGTCGCCAGGAAGGGCAAGGAAAAGCATCCCTTCGCGCCGGCCTAACCGACAGCAACCCAGAACGCCGTTGGTGCGCGCCGTCGTTGCCGAACGGCCGGCCAGCGGCGTTTCACGGTCCGCGCAAGCGTTCGATATCGTGGCGGGCGATGCGACCGTCATGGAGGGCGCTGGCCAGCAGGACACCGCTGGCGCCCAGACCCGAAATGGCCGTCAAATCGTCGATCCCCCTTACCCCGCCGGCGGCGAATATTTTCTTGTCGGGCGCGGTGCCGATAAGCCGCCGCAATCGATCCAGGTCCGGCCCCTGGTCGCCACCGATGCGGCCGAGGGTCATGACGATGACGCGATCCGGCCAGATTTCCGGTCGCTCCAAAAGTTGGACTGGACCGATGAATTCGTCACCGCGGAAATCGAGGGAGAGAATCATCCGTTCCTTGCGTTCGCCGGCAAGGGAATCGCCTGCCGTTTTGACACTCTCCTGCGATTCGCTGCCGAGCACCAGCGCGGCACAGCACGCGTCGAGCCATCGGGCGCACGCGGATTCCTCGCGGAGACCACAGTCGACCCAAAGCTCGACGGCCGGGAAGCGCATTGCAAGCGTGCGTACCGTCTCCAAGTTGTCGCCGTTGCCCTCGATGGCATCGAGATCCGCCACATAAACGATTGAAAAGGGAAAAAGACCGAGAAACCCGTCCATGACGTCGCCTGGGGCACTCCCGGCGCACAACCGAGAGTTCACCGGCAGGTAGGCCCGACGATTGCCGCCGCGCGCATGCACCACACGGCCTCCCTTGATGTCAACGACCGGAATCAGGATCATCGGAGCCGTCATGCGGATCTTCGTTTGCGAGTATGTTACCGGCGGCGGCCTTCTCTCGGCAACGTTGCCACCGTCGTTGCGGCGCGAGGGGGCGATGATGGTCCGCACGCTGCTTCGCGACCTCGCGGGCGTTGCCGGGGTGACGCTGACAGCCAGCCGCGATCCGAGAATCCCGTTCAACGAGCTGGCGCCGCCCGGCGTCGCGGTCGGCTGGTCGGTGCCGGCGACGGCGGAAGACGTATGGCCGCTCTGGCGGCGGTGCGTCGCCGAGGCCGACGCAATCTGGCCGATCGCGCCGGAAACGGGCGGACAACTGGAGCGCTTCGTTGAAATGGTGGTCGCCCACGGCAAAATCCCGCTTTGCTCGACGATCGAGGCCATTCATATCACATCCAGCAAATGGAAGACGGCGCATCTGTTGGCCGCGAACGGCATTGCCGTCGTGCCGACTCATCGGGCGGCGGAGCTATTTCCCGATTCCCGTAGCGGCTGGGTCGCTAAACCCGACGATGGCGCCGGCGCCGAGGATACCTGCTGGTTCGGGGACCCCGAACGGATGCAACGATGGCTGGATCAAGGCGGACGACGCCAGACACATGTCGTTCAGCCCTACATTCAAGGCGACGCGGCGAGCCTTTCAGCATTGGCCCGCGACGGAGTGGCTCGGGTGCTCAGCTGTAACCGCCAGAACATCACCATCGAATACGGCCGCTTCCGGTACCATGGTGGCATCGTCGGCGGGCTTCAGGCACGACGTCGCGCTTTCGCGCCTCTGGCCGCCGGAATGGCCAAGGCGATTCCGGGATTGTGGGGATATATCGGCGTCGACCTCATCGAATCACCTGAGGGCCTGTTGGTGCTGGAGGTCAATCCGCGGCTGACCACATCCTACGTCGGCCTTGCCGCTGCCATCGGGCGCAATCCGGCCGCCATGGTCCTCGCACTGCTCGCGGACGGCTCCGACCTGCCGGCGGTGCCGAAAACCGTTTCGCCGGTGACGGTCGAAGTCGATCTCGAGGAAACAGCCCTCCATGCCTGACCGGACCATTGGCGGTTGGGATATCGGCGGCGCTCATCTGAAAGTCGCTACGGTCGCCGGCGGCCGTCTGAAGACGGTCATCCAGGTTCCGTGCACGCTGTGGCAGGGCATCGAACGCTTGGACGCGGCGGTCGCCGAGGCCCGCGCCCGCATCGGCGACACCAGTCTGAACGCCGTCACCATGACCGGCGAAATGACGGACCTGTTTACGAGCCGGGAAGAAGGCGTTCGCCGCCTGGTCGAGTCGGCCAAACGGCTGCTGCCCGGCGGCGAAGTCCTGATCTACGCTGGTACCGAGGGATTCCTGGCGTCGGACCGGGCGGTTCTTTGTCCCGACCGGGTGGCGTCGGCCAATTGGCTGGCCAGCGTGACCGTCGCCGCAGCAGCGTACCCCCAGGGACTGTTTGTTGACGTCGGCAGCACGACCACCGACTTGGTTGCTTTCCGTGGCGGTCAAATCCTGGCGCAAGGGTTCACCGATCCGGAACGCCTAGTCGCCGGCGAGTTGGTCTACACGGGTGTTTCCCGGACGCCGGTCTTCGCCATCGCCGATCACGTCCCCCATCGGGGCCAGGTTCACCCATTGATCCCGGAGTTGTTCGCCACCATGGCAGACGTTTACCGGCTGTGCGGCACGCTGCCAGAGGACGCGGACCAGCTTCCGGCAGCCGACCACCAGGGCAAAACCCCAGGCGACAGCGCCCGACGATTGGCGCGGATGATCGGATGCGACGCCGAATCGACGGGAATCGACGCCTGGCGTGACATCGCGCGCCAACTTGCGGACGCGCAACGCCGACAACTCGCGGCTGCCGCCGAACGACTGTTGGCGATGCGCGGACTTGACCGGCGGACGCCGCTGCTCGGCGCCGGCGTCGGACGTTTTCTGGTCCGCGCGCTGGCGCAGGAATTCGGTTGCGACTACGTCGACTTCGGCGACCTTGTCGATGCCGACGACGACGCTAGGGAATGGGCGGCGCGGTGCGCGCCGGCGGCAGCGGTCGCGCTGCTGGCCGCCGGGCGGTGACGGGCGCGGTCGCCAACGCCGGAATCAGCGTACGGATGGCGGCCAGCCCGGCCGCATCGAGGGGAGCGTCGCGGCGCCCGCCCCGGCAAAGGGCGCCGCGGAAGCCGAGATAATCGGGACCGAGACGGAGCAGCGGCGCCACGTCAGCGGCCGTTAGTGACCCGGCGAGGCCGACGAGCAGATTCCGCGATCGCGCCTCGCCAACGAAGCGGCCGAGGCGGGCGTCGTCGAGGCAGCGGCGGAGCGATGGACCGCGCTTGTCGACGGTGTCAAGCATGGCGCCGGCAAACCCGCACCCGGTCAAGCGCTCGAGCAGGGAGAAATCCGGATCGCGGTCGGCGAACAGCACGGCGACGATCCGCGCCCCGCGCCCGGCCTCGCGGCCGAGGGCCTCGGCTAGGGCCCGGTGATCGTCGCCCGGGAAGAACCCGACCTTGACGAAGTCGACCCCGGCGGCGGCCGTTGCCGCAGCCCTGGCGGCAATGTCGGCGGTGCCGCCGCCGTCGTCGCCGACGGTGGCGCTCAACGGCCGGCGGCCGGCGATGGTGCGCACCGTGTCTGCGATCGCCGGCAGGGGCCATGCGCCGAGCACGCCGGCGGCGGGATCCTTGAGATCGATCAAATCCGCCCCGCCTTCGAGGGCCAACCGGGCCTCGGCGATCGAAACGACGCTGGCCAACAGTCCGGTCATGCCTGCTTGCCTTCGCCGGCTTGGCGCTTGAATTCCGCGATGTGCTCCATCAGCCAGCCCCAGGCCTCCTTCTCCGCCGGCCCGCCGGTCTTGGCGACGGCGGTCTCCAAATAGGCGATCTCGCGCTCGACCTTCTCCATCGGCAACATGTGCAAGCGGCTGACCAAAATCGCCGCCTCCACCACCACCGCCTGGGCCCGGTTGAATCCCCTGAACGGTGCGTGGGTCTCGACATGGACGACGGCGCAATGGAACCGGGGACGCAGATCATCCTCCTCGACGCGCACAACCTTGATCTCGGCATGGGCGAGGGACTGTTCGAGGACCGCGCCCCGAACCCGCGTCGCCGGACGTGTCGACCAGTCACGGCGGCCGGTCAGGCAGCCGGCGAACACTCGAACGTCGTCGGTATAATTGACGACGGCGAACGGATTGCCGCGCAGGTTATCGAGCGTCGTCGACGGCCGGAAGGGAGCGATGACGTGGATGTCGCCTTCGATGGTGATACCCATCGGCGCGACGTGCACGCGGTTGTCCTGCGACAACGTGGCGACGATGGTCTCACGGATCATTTTCGCTTTGCTTTCGACTTCCTTTTCCGCCGCGTCGAAATCGTCGAGCCCGCCGCCTTGAAAGTCAACCGGTCCCGCTCCACCGAGTCCACCGCGCAACCCCAGCTCAGCGGCTCGTCCTGGACGTAGCGCTTGCCGAGCTGCCAGGCGATCTGCGCTCGCGCCAGCTCAACCCCGAGATAGAAAGCGTGGGCGCCATCGTCCTCGACCTTCAAGCGCGGAAACAACTTGAACGGATCGACGCCACGGCGGTGTCCGTCGCGGTTGCTGACATGAATCCCGTCCTCGCAGACCTCGATGCGGAAATTGGGATCGGTGATCATCGCCGCCATTTCGGCGATCTCCTCTGGTGTGTTCGGAAACGGCGAGCGGTCACGCAGGCACATCAGGCCGGGATGGATGCCGACCGGCAGGCTTGCCGACTCGCGGGCGGCATACATGATGCGCCGGGCCAGATCCGCCTCTCGGACTGCCCGCCGCGCGTGCGGGCTGACCTGGACGACCAGCATGTTGGTGATGCGAAGCTCGGAGATTATCCCCGTGATCAACGCCGTGACACCGGTGGTGTCGGCATCGGTGAGCTCAGTCAGGTTGGCGATGCCCATCAGGATCTCGACGTCGGGAAAACGGCGTCTGAGCGCGTGATAGCGGATGAGCGAGTCGGTGAACCCGAAATGGATCGGATCAAGGATCGGATCGGCGATGAACGGCCGGCCGCGTGCGGCGAACTTGTCGATCGCCCGGCAAAGGGAGTCGAGATTGTCGTGCGGCGCCGGGATCAGCACCGGCACCGAATCGGTGTCGTCGGCAAGATCGAGCGTCGACTCGTTCAGGCTGAGCAGATAGCGGGCGCCGGCGCGGGCGCCGCGTCGGAGCTCATCCGGATCCGCCGAATCGACGCTGACCGTGAAGCCGTCGGCGATCAGCGCCTGGACCGCCTCCTCCAGCTGCGGGAACGGCAGGTCCGGCAGACCGCCGATGTCGATAACGTCGGCCCCGTCGGCGGCGAACTGCCGGGCCTTGGCCAGGATCGCCGGGAGGCCTAATTTCGGGGCATCGACGATCTCGGCGAAAATGCGCACGTCGTGGCTTGAGAGATCCGCCTTCAAGGCCTCGTGGCCAATGAACTCGGGCAGGTCCTTGAGGTCGTCCGGACCGCGCTCGAAGGGTATGCCGTAATGCCGGCCGAGCGCTTCGAGGTCGCCCTGGAAGCGGCCGGGTACCATCACCTTGTCGAAGCCAGCGACCTCGGCCAAGCGCCGTTTGATCAGCGTCGAGGTCATCAGCGCCGCCACCTTCACGCCGACCTGGTGGGTCTGGTAAGTGAAGTCGGTCGGCGCCATGGCTTTGAGGACCTTCTTCAGGCGCGTCTCGGCCAGCGAGCCGGTCAGGAAGAGGATACGCTCAGGCATTTCAACCGTGCCTCGATGGCGGCGGCCAGCTCATCGACGCTTGCCACCACCTGCGTCAACTCGAACGACCTCAACCGCTCGACATTTTCCAGGTCGATGCGGCGGGGGTAGACCTTGACCATACCCTTCGGCGCCTCGGTGTCGAGCTCGGGCGCAGTGTCGCAGGCGAACACGATGATCGGGACACGGCATTTCCCGGCCTGGGCGAAGACGTTGGTGGCCAAGTTGTCGGAGATGCCGTACACGCACTTGGCGATGGTGTTGGAGGTGGCCGGCGCCATGACCAGAGTGTGGTATTCGTCGTAGTAGAACTTGCCGACTGGCGCGGCGCTGGCGGTCGTATCCTTGATGATCCGCACTCCCGGCCGAAAGTTTTCCGCCTTCTCGCCGTACATGCGGATGACCTCGGCCGCAGCCTTGCTGACGAAAAGGTCGAGATCATCGAACCGGCTCATGATGGCCAGGCATTCCTTGAAAAAGTGGCCGGAACCGGTCAATGCCCAACCAAGACGCTGTTTTCGGTGCTTGCCGCCCATTCAGTCCCCCGCGGCGTGGCCCGTCCGACGCCACGCCATCGTCGCCCGGCGCCCGTCCCGCCGCAAATGTAGACCAAGGATCGGTCTTTCACCAGCGACCGCAGAGTGGACGCACGAGGGCGTGCCTATCCCCGGGTGACGATCCGGGTTCCGGGGCCGTTTCCCGACTGCAGCGCCCGCGCCATCTCTTGGTGCTTGGTCGCGCCGATGCACCAACTGTCAAAGGATCGTCCGGCGATGAAGCGCGCGAACGCCTCGTCGAGGAGTCCCAGCCGGCGGAGCGCGGCAACCGATGCGCGGCCGGGCGGCGGCTCGACGGCCTTGACCAACACCAGACGATTGGCGGCGATTGCTGTCGCCAGCCAAGCGGCGAGGCTGTCGGAGGTGACGTCCCAGCTTTCGGGGATGTCCTTCAGTCCCGCCACCATCCGCGTCGGCAACCAGACCGGCACACCGCCCCGACGGTGGATGGCGGCGATGGTGCGCCGGCTCGTCGCCGGATGCAGCCACGGTGTCAGCCCGCTCAACATCAGGCCCATCTGGTCCATTGCAAGCAGCGCCATGCGATGGGCGACGCCATCGTCGAACTCGTACTGCCGTTGCGCCGTCCGCACCTGGTCGGCGAAGGCGCCGCCGCCGGGTACGATGACGACACGCGGCTTGCGGCAACGGCCGAGCAATTCGATCCACACCGCCAGTTCATCGCTGCCGGCCAAGCTGCCGCCGATCTTGACCACCCACAATTCTGACTGGCGCCTCATGCGACTTGACCCCGGGGGAGCGCCCTATCCGCGGCAACCCGCGCGCCGGGCTGGTTACCGGCGCGGCAGGGGAAAGGCCTGCGCGGAGTTGGGCGCCGGCGCATCGTTCCGGGCGCGCTCGATCTCGACGCCGGCGCTGGCGGCGTTAGTAAACACGTCGAGCTTCTCGACACGCACGCATACCTTGACCGCGCGGCGGTCCATCAGGCACAGCGCGGCGATTCTTTCCGCCGCCGTTTCGATCAGGTTGATGTGCCTCTTGCCCATCAAGGTCTCAATACCGGACACGATGTCCTCGTAGGAGATGACGTTGACGATGTTGTCATCGATCGGCAGCGGGCTCTCCATCGCCCACAGGTCCACGTTGACGCGGACCCGCTGTGGCACGTCCCGCTCGTGCGGATGAATGCCGATGCTGCAGGAAAGGACCAAGTCGCGGATGAAGACCCGGCACAGCGATACCTTGCGTTCGGCGCTTTCGGGCGGCGTCAGCCGCTCCGCCAATATCCTCGTCAGGGTCAACGGTCGTTTTTTTTCCACGGCCCCATCTCCGGCGCGCACTATACCGCGGCAACAAACCCAAGACCATGCGGATCGGCCGGTGACGGCGCCGGGCCGCTCGCGCTATAATCTGCTACCTTGAGGGAGTCCACCATGTCCGCCGAAAACACGTCGAAAAGAATCACCGCCTACACCATCGGGGCGGTCCTGGTTGGCGTCGCTTGGTCGGCGGCGGGCCTTGCTGGCGCGACCGAGGCGAATAACGATTACCCCACCGCCGCGCGCGCCGATTATGTGTTCGGCTGCATGGCCTCGAACGGACAGACCCAGCAGATGCTGCAAAGGTGTTCGTGCAGCATCGACGTCATCGCCTCGATCATTCCCTACGAGCGCTATGTCCAGACAGAGACCATCTTGCGCATGCGACTGGTCGGCGGCGAGAAGAGCGAGGTGTTCCGGGGCCCGGCGTGGATGAAGCAAACTGTCGACGACCTTCGGCGGGCGCAGGCGGAAGCCGAAGCGCGCTGCTTCTGAGGAGCGATCCGGCAGACGTTGGGCAATCTTCGCCCTAATCGAATTTCGCGGTCGCCAGGTTCTTGGCGGCGTCCAAGCCTTTGATCGCGTCGCGGCCGGAGATGCCGGTAAGGCGGGCGTCCCGAAGATTGGTGCCGGTGAGGTCCGCGCCAGCCAAAGCGGCGCCATCCAGATTGGCAGCCGATAAGTCGGCGTGCATCAAATTGGCGCCACGAAGATCGGCCTGCGAAAGATCGGCGAATTCCAGGAGCGCCCGGGAAAGGTCGGCGCCCGCAAGCCTGGCGCCGGCGAGCTTTGCCTTGCTCATCGAGAGCCGCATCAAACCCATCGGCTGGTTTTTCATGTCGGCGCCACCTTGCAGACGTTCGAGGTTTGCGCCGCTGAGGTCCGCCCGCTCCAGATTGGCGACCAGGCGGGCGCCGACCAAGTTGGCGCCGCGTAGGTTAGCGCCGGCCAGCACCGTCGAGAACAGGCTGGCCCCGCGCAGGTCGGCGCCTTCGAGATCGGCATCGCGCATGATCGCCAGATCCAGATTCGTACCGGAGAGATTCGCGCGCGCCAGATTGGCGCGTTTGAAGGCGACCCCCGCCAAGTTTGCCCCCTTGAAGTCGAGGCCAGCGAGATCCAGGCCCGAAAGGTCCTTGCCCGCCAGGTCGGGCCGGCTCTGCCGCTCGGCGGCGGCGAGCATTTGGCGCACCGCCTGGGCGTCCATGTCCGCAGCCACGAGCCCATCCGCGGGGTGGAGCGCAAGCACGCAAATGACAGCGACCGCCAAGCCGAATCTCCGAAAGCACGCGGCTCGACTGGAACCCGTCATGGTAAGGGCGCGCATTCGCGAACAGGACCACGGGCGGTCGAGCGCGCCGGGTTCGTTGGCTCGGCGCTGCATCCGGGCGCGTCGCCGCTATGTTGTTTTTTGTTTGTTATTGTCCGCATCTGTGGAATCGGTATAGGCTGTTACGGTCTCGAAATACCGGGGACGAGATCGGTCAAATATCTTCTCGGCCGATCCAGAAAGGGTCAAAAAGAACCGCACGTCCGGTTCGAGATTGATAGACAGGGTTCTATCCGTCAACCGGTTTCGCTGCGCCGCGGCGGAACGCTGAAAACGAGAAGATAGTTCCTAGACACAAAGGTGCAGACAGCACGCCTCGCTTACAACAACGAGGTGTGGGCAATTTGGTTGTCCGCGCAGTGGAGGAACCCATGTACGGCAACTTGCAAACAAGATTTGCGGCGGCCCTGGTAGCCCTAGCGATTGCCGTGGGCCCCGCAGCGGCCCAGGACGTGACGGGCCAAGAACACTGGGTCGAGCATAAGGATGGCCAGGACGAGGTCAAATTGTAACATGATCGACAGGTGCGTGATCTATGCAATGCACCATCTGCATTCTCTGGACATGGCGAACCGCCGGCCGTCGCCCGAACGTCTTCAGGCCAAGCCCAACGTCGACAGGAAGAAGGCGGTTTGGAGGCTGCGCTTCTACAATAATGTACCCAAAGAAGCCAACGATGCGGACGTTATCGAGGCCTACGCCGAGGCCGGGTGGCAAACCCAAAAAAGTTCCAATACGGGCCCGGACCTCGATCGCATCGTTACCGTCCTGCCGTGGATCAGCCCTAAGCTCACTTGGATGGGGCATTCTGTTTTTCCTGGCGCTGGCCGCCCCCTACAAAAAATATGTTGTGGTGCCCAACGCGGGACACTTCGCGCATATCCAGAAAGGCTACGACGTGTTCCTGCGCGAAGGCGCATCCTAGTTCAAAGGACCATGAGAATATCCCCGAAGACATAGTCTCCCTCCCACGTGGCGGCCCGGCGACGCGGTAGCGTTGCCGGACGACACAAGCGTCACCTTGATAAACGGCCGGCGGATACTCCGGCCGTTTTTTTCGGGCGCTTTCCGCCAGATCGATCCATCACCCCGGTGCGCCGCGACGGTCGTCAGGTGGACCGAACGACAGCATTTCCGTCCGCGGCACGCCGAATGCACTTGTCGGATTTGGTGAACTGTGATTATCATTTTTCGCCTCATGAGTGCTGAGTGGGGAAGATCGAAGCCGCCGAGTATCCAACGCTCGTGGCACGCCGGAACCTGCAAGAGCGCGCGTCCCTCAGCGGAATTGAAGCAAGGTTGCTATCCGTCAACCGGTCTGGGCATTCGAGTCAGCGGTTAAATTGCGTCGGCGCCCGGACGCTGAAAACGAGAAGATAGTCACCCGCAAACTGAGCTGGCCGTAGCTGCCATTCGGGGCACGTGTCGGTCATTGTCCAATTTAGGGAGGAAACTTCTCATGTCGATTGGTACGCGGTTCAAGAGAACCATGTTGGGATTAAGCGTGGCCGTCTTGCTGGTCGCGACGGCGTCGGCTGCCTGGGCCGGGGCCAAGGAAGAGGTGACGGCGGCCATGAATGCTTGGCGGGACAATCTGAAGGTAAGCACTGCCGCTGACCCCAGCAAGGTTACGTCCCTTTACGCCAAGGATGGGGTTCTCTGGGGGACCATCTCGCCGACGGTGCGGGGGACGCCGGAGCTGATCAAGGACTACTTCGTCAACGCCCTGACGAAGCTGCCCAAGCTGACGGTAGTGTTCAAGGACCCGCTGATCCGGGTTTACGGCAACGTCGCCCTCAACACCGGCTATTACACCTTCACCTACGAGAAGGAAGGCAAGATGGTGGATCTGCCGGCCCGTTACTCCTTTGCCTACGTGAAGAGTGACGGTAAGTGGCTGATCGTCGACCATCACTCGTCGGGAATGCCGAAGTAAGGCGCCCGGCAGGGCGGGCGGTCGCCATCTCGGCCGCCCGTCGGTGGTGGTCCGATGCCGCCGTGTATCATGACCGACCCGGCCCGCCCGGCGAAAATCGGCACTCACGTAACGGCGTTCACGTCGGGGGCCCGGCCAGCCAAGGCCGGGCCCCTCGCGATTGGGACGAGACGGCCGGAGGCCGGCCGCATAAGCTGCATAAATGGACTTGCCGAATGACGGGAATTGCGGGTACCATTTTGCAGGCTCTTTAGCTGTCTGGGAAACGGCGCCTCAGTGCCTCGCGGCCCATGTTGACGCGGGGCGTCGTAGAAAAAAGAAGAGCGCACTTTCTCTCGGTGGTTTAGAGAGAGGTTGCTATCCGTCAACCGGTCTGGATGGTGTTCAAGTCCAGACGCTGAAAACGAGAAGATAGTCACCTGCAATTAGAACTGGCCGGACCCCCTTAAGGAAGGGGGCGAAATTCGGCTTTGGACTAAGTAGGGAGGCAACATCTCATGAAGTATTTTCCAAGGACTCTTTCGCTTGCCGTTCTGGTGCTCGTGGCGCCGACCGTGGCGCAGGCGAACAGCGAATTGATCAAGATGCAGAGCAATCCCAACGATTGGGTAATGCCTGCAGGCAACTATGCCAACACGCGTTACAGCACGCTGTCGCAGATCAACGCGAGCAACGTGAGCAAGCTGCAGGCGGCATGGACATTCTCGACCGGCGTGCTGCGCGGGCACGAAGGCGGCCCGCTGGTGATCGGCGACACGATGTACATTCACGCGCCGTTCCCGAACACCGTGTTCGCGCTCGATCTCAACGAAAACGGTCGGGTGATCTGGAAATACGAGCCGAAGCAGGATGCGGACACCATTCCGGTGATGTGCTGCGACACGGTCAATCGCGGCGTGGCCTATGCCGATGGCAAGATTTTCCTCCATCAGGCCGACACCACGCTGGTGGCGCTTGACGCCAAGACCGGCAAGGTCGTGTGGAGCGTCAAGAACGACGATCCCAAGAAGGGTGCCACCGGCACCAGCGCCCCGCACGTCATCAAGGACAAGGTAATCGTCGGCGTCAGCGGCGGCGAGTTCGGCGTGCGCGGGCACGTGACCGCCTATGACATGAAGTCCGGCAAGAAGGTCTGGCGCGCCTATTCGATGGGGCCGGATTCCGATATTTTGATCGATCCCGCCAAGACCACCCATCTCGGCAAGCCGGTGGGCAAGGACTCCGGCACCAACACCTGGCAGGGCGACCAATGGAAGATCGGCGGCGGCACCACCTGGGGCTGGTACTCCTACGATCCCGCGCTCAACCTGTTCTATTACGGGTCGGGCAACCCCAGCACCTGGAATCCCGCGCAACGTCCCGGCGACAACCGCTGGTCGATGACCGTCTTCGCCCGCGATCCGGATACCGGCATGGCGAAGTGGGTTTACCAGATGACGCCCCACGACGAGTGGGACTACGACGGCGTCAACGAAATGATCCTCGCCGACATCAAGGTGAAGGGAAAGGATCGCAAGGTGCTGGTCCATTTCGACCGCAATGGCTTCGGCTACACCATGGACCGCGTCACCGGCGAATTGCTGGTGGCCGAGAAGTACGATCCCACCGTCAACTGGGCGACCCATGTGGATATGAAGACCGGCCGTCCGCAGGTGGTGTCCAAGTACAGCACCCACCAGACCGGCCAGGACAAAAACACCAAGGGCGTCTGCCCGGCGGCTCTCGGCACCAAGGACCAACAGCCGGCGGCATTCTCGCCGAAAACGGGCCTGTTCTATGTGCCGACCAACCAAGTGTGCATGGACTACGAGCCGTTCAAAGTCGCCTACACCGCCGGTCAGCCATACGTCGGCGCGACGTTGAGCATGTTCCCGCCTGCTGGCAAGACCAACCTCGGCAATTTCATCGCCTGGGACGCGGACAAGGGCAAGATTGTGTGGTCGATTCCCGAGCCCTTCTCGGTATGGAGCGGCGCTCTGGCGACGGCCGGCGACATCGTCTTCTATGGCACCCTCGAGGGCTATCTGAAGGCCGTGAATATCAAGGACGGCAAGGAACTGTACAAGTTCAAGACCCCGTCCGGCATCATCGGCAACGTCAACACCTATATGCACAAGGGTAAGCAGTATATTGCCGTGCTGTCGGGCGTTGGCGGATGGGCCGGGATCGGCCTTGCCGCCGGCTTGACGGAAGACACCGCCGGTCTGGGCGCGGTGGGGGCCTACAAGGCGCTCCACAACTATACCCAGCTTGGTGGCGTCTTGACCGTGTTCGCATTGCCCAACTGATCGGTTGAACGGAAACCTGAACCCGGCGTCCCGCAATTCGGGACGCCGGGTCTTCTCCGGTTTTTTTGGAAGAGGACACGGACGCTTTGCGAGAGTGTGCGGCTGTCGCCGTCGCTCAACCGCCAAAGCGGACGTCAGACCACCATGGCGCAAGCTAAGGCAGGGAATCCGACCGGAGGATTGGCTTGATGGCAAATAGCTGCCCCCGAGTACCGTTCCTGCGCGCGGCGTGCATTGCAATGGCGATGGTGCTGATGACAGTCACAACCCCCGCCTCCGCTGCCGGCAAGGGCGAGGACTGGGAGAAGAAGCCGTACTTCATGATCGACGGCAAAATCGATTTCGGCACCTACAATGGCTTCCGGCGTTATCACAGCGCTTGCCATGTGTGTCATGGCCCCGACGCGCTGGGCAGCAGCTACGCGCCTAGCCTGCTGGATAGCATGAAAAACACTTCTTACGGGATGTTTCTCGAAATAATCGCCGTCGGGCGAACTACCGACCGTGGCGGTACCAAGTTCGTCATGCCGGGATTCGGCCCAAACCCCGATGTGATCGACAACGTTGATGACATCTATTCGTACCTGAAGGCGCGTGCCGACGGGGTGCTGGGTCGCGGCAGGCCGGAACGTCTTCCAAAGGACACCAATAGGCCCTAGATTATCGACAAAACAGCATCGCCTGGCGCACCGAACCCCAGCAATGGCGGAACGAGCAAGCACCCGTTGTTGATAAATCCGAAAACTACTTTGTTGATCTCGCTGGCATGGCTGGCTGTGTCGATCGCGGCTGCCGATAGCGCCCGTGCGCAAACGAGCGAATTGCGCGACTCGACGGCGTTACGGGTATGCGCCGATCCCAACAATCTGCCGTATTCTAACAAGGCGGGAGAGGGGTTCGAGAATAAGATCGCTGAATTGATCGCCAAGGAGCTGGGCGTTCCGATCCATTACACGTGGTACCCGCAATCGACCGGGTTTATCCGCCAGACCCTGCAAGCCAGGCGTTGCGACGTCATCATCGGAATTCCGACGCCCAACGACATGGTGCAGAACACCAACGCCTATTATCGGTCGGGCTACGTGATGGTCTATCGGACGGACAAGGGCATCACCGCCAAGTCGATGGCCGACCCGCAACTGAAGCAGATGCAAATCGGGGTGGTCGCGGGGACACCACCGGCCAGCCTGCTCGCCATGCACGGCCTTCTCGATCACCTCCATTCTTACCACCTGACCGTCGATACCCGGTTCGAGTCGCCCGGCAAGAACATGATGGCTGACCTCGGCAAGGGCGAGATCGACGTGGCGCTGATGTGGGGGCCGATTGCCGGCTTCTACGCCAAGAATCACGACTCGGCCTACGCGATCGTGCCGATCCCGGCGGAAACGGGCGCGCCTAGGCTGCAATTCAGTATTTCCATGGGGGTCCGTGCCAACGAACCCAACTGGAAACACCGGCTGAACGAACTGATCAAGGCGAAGCAGGCCGCCATCAACGCCATCCTCCGCGACTACGGCGTGCCACTGTTAGACGACAATGGCGCGCTGATCCGCCCGTAAGCCGCCGCCGCGATCCCGCCTATTGGCTCAATTCGGCGCGGATGGCGCGGGTCAGCACGAACAGCCGCTGCTCGAGGAGCACTGGTTGGTCGCAGACCGCCTTCAATGATTTCTCGCGCTCGTCATGGATCCTGGTGTCCCATGCCCACTGCTCGTGGAGCTGTTGGCGCCGTGCCTCGCTTTCGGGCGTCCCCTTGACCCGCAACGCCTCCATCTCGGCGGTCAGGCCGCGGATCTTGTCGGCCAGCAGCCGCTGGTTCCTGGCGTATCTCTTGATGCCGGCGATCAGCTGCGCGCGGTCCCCGTTGATGGTGGCGAATACCCCGGCGAACACCGCGGTCAGCGTCGCTTCCTTGTCAACCTCCAGCGTCCGGGCGAAAGTGCTGATTGACTTCTCGGCCTCATCGAGGGTGGTGCGCCGGGCCGCCACCCGGGACACCAGTTCGCGGACCGCCAGCCGGTCCTGCCAGGACTTCAGGGAACCCTCGATGGCCGGCCCGTCCCAGACGGTAGCGGCGGAGAGCTCCGGCATCAGGCGCTGGATGCATGGCCAGTCTGGATCCGCGCGGTCCGCCGTCCGCCCGGATGTCGCCGGAATCAGGACCGCAAGAGCCAACACCACGGCCAAAATTTCCCGTTCCCGCCCCTTCCCTACCCGCTCCTTACGCATCCGTCCGGCCCTTGCGCTGGATCAGCCCGCGCGCCGGGTCGTAGCCGTAGATGGCGAGGCCCAGGAACACGACCAGGGCGGCAGCCACGTACAACAAAGAAAGGCCATTGAGGTGCCCGTAAAGGGCGAAGCGGATCACCTCGACGGCGTGGGTGAACGGATTGTACGCGCAGACGTAGTAGAGAAGCAGGCTCGATTCCTTGACCCTCCAAAGCGGATAAAGGGCTGAGGAGGCGAAGAACATCGGGAAGATGACGAAGTTCATGACGCCGGCGAAGTTCTCCAGCTGCTTGATTGCCGACGACAGCAGCATGCCTAGTGCCCCCATCATCAACCCGGAAAGTGCCAGCGCCGGCAGCAGCGCCAGGTAGCCGCGGGGCGGCGCCTGGATATCCCAGAACGCGGCGATTGCCAGGAACACGTAGACCTGCAGGATCGACACGGCGACCCCCGCTAGGAGCTTGCAGGTCAGCAGATACCAACGCGGCAGCGGGCTGACCAGGAGCGTCTTCATGCTTCCCATCTCGCGGTCGTAGACCATGGACAGCGAGCTTTGCATGCCGTTGAAAAGCTGGATCATGGCGATCAGGCCCGGCGTGATGTAGACCTCGTAAAGCACGTACGTCTCGTATGGCGGAATGATCGACACCCCCAGCACCATGCGGAACCCAGCCGCGAAGATGAACAGCCATACCAGCGGCCTGACCAGCGCGGCGATGAAGCGACTGCGCTGGTTGAGGAATCGCCGGCATTCACGGACGACGATGCCCTCCAGGCACCGTATATAGTGCATCGCCGTCATTCCCGGTCCTTTCGGGTCAGGGTGGCGTAGGCTTCGCCGAGGCCGCCGGCGCCGGCGCCCCGGACCACGTCGTCGACGCCGCCGAAGGCCTGCACGCGGCCCTCGTGCAGCACCACCACGCGGTCGCCGGGGCCGACCTCGTCGATGAGGTGGGTCGCCCACAGGACGGCCATGTCCTGCTCGGCGCAAAGCCGCCTGACGTGGTCGATGATGCCCTGACGGGCGGCGATGTCCAGCCCGACCGTCGGCTCGTCCAGCAGCAACAGCCGCGGCTGATGCATCAGGGCGCGGGCGATCTCGACCCGGCGGCGCTGCCCGCCACTCAACTGGCGCACCTTTTCGCCGGCCCGCTCCACCATGCCGAGGCGACCGAGCTCCGCCGTCATCCGCTTGCGGGCGGCGTCGCGCCCCATGCCGTGGAGCGAGGCGTGGTAGCGGAGGTTCTGGGCGACCGTCAGGTCGAGATCGATTGCCGGCTGCTGGAAGACGACGCCGATCCTGGCCAGCGCCTGGGACGGCCACCGGCGAACCTCCAAGCCGAAAATCCGGATCGAGCCGCTCAGGTTGTTGTAAAGCCGCGTAATCAGGGAGAACAACGTCGTCTTGCCGGCGCCGTTGGGACCGAGCAGGACGGCGAATTCGCTTGGCTGGATGGCGAAGGCGACGTCCACGAGGGCAGGTGTCGCGCCGTAGCGGTGGCTCAATCCCTCGACGGCCAGGGCCGGGACCGTTGGCTCCGGGTACGTCGGCGGGCCAGGATCGATGGCTTCACGATCGCTCATCCGTTGTCGTCACCCCCCCTTCCCGCGGGAACCCTCCGAACCCCGGCTGTGGACCATTCTACTCGATGATGAACTTGATGATCACCCCTCGTTGTTCGAGACCCTTGGCCCGCATCTCATAGGTGCCGGTCCGGATCGGCACGAAGAATAGCTCGGCCGTGGCCGCCTTCTCGAACTCGAGCTCGTTAATGGCACCCGCCTTGATTTCCATGTCCCCGGCCTCGATCTTGCGCACCCAGATGACGCTGAACAACTCGGGCGCGACCATGGCGTACTCCTTCTTGCCGGAGCTGATGATCTTCAGGCGATAGGCCTTGCCGGTTTCCAGCCTGTATTCCTTCCGGGACAGGCCGAAGCCGGTGTCGTCGGTGCCGAGCACAAGGTCGGGCAGCTTCGTCGGCTTCACCGCCAAATCGCCCTTCGCCGCCGCATCCGGCGACAGAAGCGCGAGCATCAACAGGGCGAGCAATATCGTTCCTACACGCATGATATGTGTCCCTTCTCCATGAGGCTGCTCGCCGGTCGATGGCGCTCCGCGGCCGCGGTTGAAATCAATCCCTGACGGCGACGCCCCAGGGATAGCGCCCGACGGCGATGGATTTGATCACCTTCAGGTCCTTGACGTCGATCACCGAGACGTCGTTGCTGACGCCGTTGGTGGTGAACAGCCTCGTCTCGTCCGGACTGAAAGCGAGTTGCCAGACGCGTTGGCCGACCAGCAGGTATTTCTTGACCTCGTAGGTCTTGCCATCGACGACGGCTACGCGATTGGCTGGGCCGAGGGCGACGAAGGCGAGCGCACCATCTTTGGTGATCCGCACGCCGACCGGTTGGATCGCCTCGGCGCGGATGCCCGGAATGGCGAAGCCGATCTTCTTGACGATTTTGCGGGTCTTGGCGTCGATGACGCTGACGGTACCGCCGATTTCCGACGACACCCACACGTATGCCCCGTCCTTCGAAAACTCGGCGACCCGCGGACGAGCGTCCACCAGAACGTTGTCGATCGGCTGGTAGGTGGCGGTGTCGATGAAATGCGCCATGTTGGTGGTTTCCGACGTGTTCACCAATATCTTGCCGTCGGGGCTGATGCCCATTCCCTCGGGTTCGACGCCGACCGGGATCTCGGTAACGATGACGCCCTTCTCCACGTCGACGACGGTGACGAGGTTGTCGTCCTCGTTGGCGATGAACAGCCGCTTGCCGTCCGGGTGCAGGGCGAACAATTCGGGGTCTGGGCCGGAGGGCAGCGTCCGCGTGACCTTCAGGGTCTTCAGGTCGAGCACCTCGACCCGATGAGAATCGCTGGCGCATATGTACAGCTGCGTCTTGTCGTCACTGAGAATGATGCCGCGCGGTCGTTGGCCGACCGGCACCGTGGCCGTCACCTTCATGGCCTCGCCGTCGATGATGCTGATCGTATTGTCCTTCTCGTTCGAGACGTAGACCGTAAGGGCGCCGGCCGGCGCCGTCGCAACCACGGCGAAGCCAACTACGGCGGCGAATATCCAACGTCTTGTCATGTTGTCCGGTTCCTTTCGATCGCGCGCGGTCGGCGGCTACGTTCCGCTTACCGGAATCGGCATTTGGCTTCCGGCTCGTCGTAGCCCAGGGTATCGAGATGGGAAACCCGGTGAAGGTATCCCTTCTGCGGCGACACCGATACCAGCGCGTTGGGAGTGACCAGCAGGATGGGCTGGCGCAATTGCCCGTTCCACTTGCGGAAGGTTAGGGCTTGGCCCTTAAATCCGGGAAGGCCGAAATCGTCGCCCCGGATGTACGCGGCGATGTCCCGGCTGTTGACCGACCGCGTGCGGGTCGCCGCCTCTCCAATCGCGCGCACGGCCGCCCAGACGTGATAATCGGCCGGGTTCATTTGCCGCTTGAACGTCTTCATGAAACGACTCTGAATCTGCGCCGCGCCCCACTGTTCATGCGCCCGATGCCAGGACGTCGGCACCAATCCCTGGGTCCCGGCGACCAGCTTCGGCGCCCAGGTCCTGTACATGAGATATTCTCCGAACTCGCCGACTTCGTCGGCGACCACCAGGACGTCATAGTCCACGTCCTGGGTGAATACGGGTACTTCCGATTGCGCCGTCCGCCGGGAGTCGGGCCCGAATGTCCACGGCTTTTCGGCGACGACCTTGGCCCCGAAGCGCTTGGCGGCGCGTTTTACGGCGGCGGCGAATAGCTTGTCGTCGTCGCGGCGGCCGACCACCAGCAGCCATTTCGACCACCGTTTCCATGCCAGGTACTGGGCCAGCGCATCGGCCAGCATGGCCCGGCTGGGCAACATGTGCAAAACGTTGGCCCGGCATTCCTCGTTTCGTAGTGAGTCGTTCGGGGCGCCGGCGTTGAAGATCAACGTATCGCCGGCCTCGGGTAGGTCGGCCAGGCGCAGTAGGGTCTCCTGACCGACCAACGTGACGACCAGCTTTAAGCCCTGGCCGATCAGCTGCCTGAATGCGGCGACGGCGTCGCCGTCGGCGGGAACGAGCTTTTCGATCAACTCGAAACGCTGCTTCATGAAGCGGCCGGTGGTGTTGTTGTCGGCAGCCGCCAAA
>Ga0326597_10001911_pt1 | contig 32168 bp, 33 predicted proteins | sample RVTome_12_FD_203789 | JGI IMG/M metagenome (GOLD analysis project Ga0326597, IMG submission 203789) | Soil microbial communities from uranium-contaminated site in the Upper Colorado River Basin, Wyoming, United States - RVT100D185 | ecosystem: Environmental > Terrestrial > Soil > Contaminated >...
GAGGCGAAGCAGAAGTTCCCGGGCGGCTGGAAGGCGCCGAAACCCTACCTTCGGATTGTGCAGCAGCCGAAATAGACGCGAGCGTTCAGGCTAACTGCGGGACAGACCACCAGGGTGATTGCGCGATGGGCTGAGCTAACCCGGGTTGTACGGGCACTTCGATAGAGGACAGCCAGGCTGTCCTCTATTGTTTTGCGGCTCTCCCCGGCATTTCCGATGACTGCGGACTGGCTAGACGATGTGGTGGACAGGCAGCTTCGACATCTGCCATCCACCCGTCTTCGCGTCGTACTTGGATCCGGTGAAAACGTGCCAGTCGGTGTCGTCGAGCTTTGGATGGTCGGCACGATAGTAGTAACCCGGCCACCGCGTCTCCTTCCTGAAAAGCGTGTGCCTGGTCACCGACTCGGCTGTCAGGATCCTGTGCTGGAGCTCCCATGCCCTCTGGAGCTGGTGTAGGTCCTCCGCACCAATGTTTTCGAAATCCTCGGTGAGCATCTGGAGAAGCTCGAGGCCGCGGTTGAGCAGCGGTTCGCTGGTGACATAGAACATGCTGTATCCGCCGACGTACTCATCCATGATCTTTTCCAGCCTCTGAAGGCCTTGAAGCGGATTAATGTAGCCCGGCGCGACGGTCCCAGCGACGATCTCGTTCCTGCCCACTCGGTAGTTCTCCATCGGCTTGAATACCACTTCCTGGAGCCGCTTGACGTGCTCATCGTCGACCTGAGGCGGTTCCGCTTTGTGGTCCATGACGTACCTGACGGCGGCCTTCGCAGCCAGCCGCCCTTCCACGAAGGAGCCGGCTGAAAACTTGTGCGCGGAACCGCCTATCGTGTCGCCGGCGCCGAACAGCCCCTCGACGGTCGTCATGCGGTTGTAGCCCCACTGGTATTCCGCCGGCGCGCAGTCCTCCGGCCCGCTCGCCCAGGCGCCGGAACACGTGGCGTGAGAACCCATGATGTAGGGCTCGGAGGTAATCAGCTCGGAAGGCTTTTCCTTCGGATCGATGTTCTGCGCAGCCCACACCACCGCCTGCCCGATCGTCATGTCGAGAAAATCCTCCCAGCCGATCTCCTCCTTCTCCTTGGTGTCGAGAACTTTCTGCGTATGCATGTAGATGGGGCCCTTGCCGGCCTTGATCTCCTCGAGCATCGCGTGGTTGCGCAGGCACGTCGGCATCGGCTGGATGTCTACGTAGTGGCCGACGCGCGCTTTGATTTCGGGATAGCGATCCTTCTCGTAAAATTCGCCTGCGGCGTTCGTCGCATGGGACTTCAAAAGCAGAAACCAGGCACCGACCGGACCGTATCCATCCTTGAAGCGCGTGAGAACGATCTTGTTCTCCATCTGCGTCATCGTGGCGCCCGTTGGAATCAGGAGACCGTAGGCCGAAGCCGTGCTCCACGGCGCATACCAGGTTCTTCCCATGCCTTCGCCGACCGACCGCGGACGGTAAATGTGCGAGCCGCCGCCGGCGCCCACGATGACGGCCTTCGCCCTGAAGACGTAGAAATCCCCATTGCGGACGTTGAAGCCGACAGCACCGGCAATCCGGTTGGGTCGTTTGCTGTCCATCAAGAGGTGCGTCACCATGATCCTGTTGTAGACCTCCGTGGCGGACTTCCTCGCGGCCTCGGCGACGATCGGCTTGTAGCTTTCGCCGTGGATCATGATCTGCCATTTACCTTCACGCAGGTAGCGGCCGGTCTGCGGGTTCTTGAGGATCGGCAGGCCCCACTCCTCGAACTTGTGCACGGTGGAGTCGACGTGCCGGGCGATGTCGTAGACGAGGTCCTCTCTCACGAGACCCATCAGGTCACCGCGTGTGTAACGCACGAAGTCCTCGGGCTGGTTCTCGCCCCACTGCATGCCCATGTAGCAATTGATCGCGGACAAGCCTTGCGCAACGGCGCCGCTGCGCTCGACGTTGGCCTTTTCGACCATGACGATCTTCAGATCCCGCCCCCAGTACCGCGATTCGTAGGCGGCCCCGCATCCGCCAAAGCCGCCGCCTATGACGAGGATGTCCGAATCGACGAACTTGGTTCTTCTGGCCATGGCGTTATGCTTTCTTGATTGTGGGAAGCGCGTCGATGTGGAGCGCCGCGGGCTCGTGCGCGAGCAGCGGCGAGCCAAGAGCGCTCAAGTCCGGCTTCTCGTAATCCTGTGCGGCCTTTATGGAGCCCCAGGGGGTCGTCCTGATCGGGAATGTGAACTCCTTCAGCCGGCCGTCCCGGTACCTGATCTTCCAGGAGATCGATCCCTTTTCAGGTTCCCTGAGCACCCTCACCTTGTGCCCGAGCGGCGCGAAATCTGCATAGCCCCGCACGTCGATCGCGTGCTGCTCGCATGCCTTCACGCACGAGTAGCACTCCCAGCAGAAATTGGGCTCGATGTTGTAAGACCTGCGGTACACGGGGTCGATGTGCATGATGTCGGAGGGACAGATGTCCACGCAGTCTCCGCATCCGTCACATCTCGTCATGTCGGTATAGGTAGGCATATCAGCTCCTGACGATGTGGCTCTCGGCAGCCGGGCTGGGGAGGTCCGAGGAACCGTTCGCCTCCTCTACCCTGCGCTGGAACGCGACCGCCGGCTTGAAAAACATGTGGGCGAACTTGGACCAGGGAACCGAAACAAACAGCAGCGTCGTGAAGAAGATGTAGATCCCGAACACGATGCGGGTCGATGTCGCGTCCCCGATCGTCGTTCCCATGTAGTGCCAGATGAGCGCGAACACCATGCTCACGAGAACCGAGCCGATGAACAGGTCGGCCCGGCCCAGATGAAAGGGCGAAGCGCCGTCATACGCCACGTTGACGCGCAGGAAGAAGAAGAACCAGAAGCCGCCGACGAGGACCATCAGGGCGCCCAGGGTCCACAACGTGGGCAAGATGTTCGGCGTCGGCGCGGCTGCCGGGTAGCCGAACACCATCACGACCGTGGTGATGAGATAGGTGAAGAAGCCGTACATCATCAGCAGATGGGAGGCGCGCCGCGGCCATTTGCAGAACTCGCCGGAGACCGCGGCCTCGGCAATGGTGGCGATCGCCAGCCCGAGCGTGTCGCCGCCGCTCAGGCGCCTTGTCGCGCGCGCCTGATACTCCTCCTTGCGCCGCGCGAAGAACTTGGCGCTGCCCTTGTGATAGACGTCGAATAACGTTCCGATGACAACTGCAAGGACCATCAGAACGATGTAGATCTGCATCGCGAGAGGTGAGAAGAATTCTGTCACCGCCGCGAACGGATTGTTAGTGAACACCATTACCTCCACGCTCAGTCAGCATTTCGGCAGAGCACTGGAACACGTTGTATTGCCGGGGAACGCTCGTTGCGAAACGATCTTGCAGCCGGGGTAATGTACAGTGGTGGCCTGCCGACCGCAATTCAATGAGTTTATAGGCCCATAACGGCTGTTTGGGACAGCAACTGGCGCCCACACAGAAGCACTTCGATCGTTCTGCAGGACCACTCACCGAACGGCATTTACGCTTCTTCGAGTCCCGTCGTCCGCCACAAAAAACAACGCCCCGAACTCGTCGGGGCGTAGCCGTTAAGCGCTGTCCTCATCGGTAGGTGAGGCGCGATCCCGGATATTCTTACTTTTTCATCGTAGCGGGCGCGTCCGCCGGCACAAATATACGCTTGGACAAGGCGGCGAATGACGAAGCAGGGCTCTCGTCCTCGCAGCGCGCTACGCGGGGGTGGCAAGAATTATTGAGGCTTGAGGCCAATCTGCTTGACCAGATTGGCATACATCACGACTTCCTTCTTGATCAAGGCGGCCAGTTCCTCCGGAGTCGACCCCACGGCATCGAGGCCGACCGAGCTGAAGCGCTCGTGGACATCCGGCTGCCGGATGATCCTCATGAGCTCCGTGGAGAGCTTGGCGACGATCGGCTTGGGCGTCTTGGCGGGGACCAACACGCTGTGCCAGGTGATATTCTCGTAGCCCGGTAGCGTTTCCGCGATCGTTGGCACATCCGGGAGGGCGGGACTGCGCTTGAGCCCCGTCACGCCGATCGCGCGCAACCTTCCCGCCTGGACCTGCGATATGGCGATCAGTGGGCTGATGATGAAACTCTGCACTTCACCGCTCATCACCGCACTGACCGCTTGCCCGGTTCCCTTGTAATTCACGGCCACCGTCTTGATGCCGGCCATGTAGTTGAACTGCTCCGCCGCAAGCAGGTTGTTCGTTCCGGTCGCCGCGAAATTGAGACCCCCCGGCTTGGCCTTGGCGAGAGCAATGAATTCCTTCATGGAGTCCTCCTTGCGCTGGCTATGAACGCTTTATCAGCGCGATCGAATGTGTCCCTGAATTCGACTACCCGGATCATCATACTTTAGCGTGATACTTCATGCTAAACCGAGCGGGTCAGTCAATTTTGATGCCGGCCGAACGGATCACCTTTCCCCACTTGTCGTTTTCCGTGCGCAGGAATTTGGCCAGTTCCGCGGGCGAGCTTCCCATGAGCTCCACATCGTCCACGGCCATGATCTTGCGCAGCTCGGGTGAGGCGACAGCTGCGGTGAACGTTTGCTGCAACTTGAGAATGACGGGCCGCGGCGTTCCGGCAGGCGCGACAACGGCATGCCATGCAGTGCTGTGGAAGCCCGGCATGCCTTCCTCGATGGCGGTCGGCACCTCCGGATATTGCGGAGAGCGGCGAGTCCCGCCGCTCATGAGCGGCCGCAGGCGCCCGGCTTTTACATGCGGCGCCGCGCCGGAGTAGGGGTAAGTGAGTATGTGCACGCGGCCGGCGGCGATCTCGGGAATTGCCACGCCAATTCCCTTGAATGGCACGTGGACGATTTGCAGAGACGCTTCGCGTGCGAAGAGTTCGGCCGTGAGGTGCAGGCCGCTGGCTATGCCGCTCGAGGCATAGTTCAGTTGCCCCGGTCGCGCCCTGGCATAAGCGATGAGCTCCTTCACCGTAGTCACCGGCAAGGTCGTGGACGAGAAAAGCACGAACGGGGAACTCGTCGCCAGCGTAACGGGTGCGAGGTCCGTGAAGACGTCGTAGCCGAGCTTCTTGTAGAGATGGGGCCCGATGGACAGGGGGCCAATGTTTCCGTAGAGGATCGTGTAGCCGCCAGGCGCCGCCTTCGCGACCAGCTCCGTGCCGATTGTGCCGCCTGCGCCGCCGCGGTTGTCCACCACGATCTGCTGGCCGAGCTTGCCCACCCATTCCTGCACGATACGCCGCGCGACCGTGTCGATCGCCCCGCCCGGCGGGTACGGGATGACCATGCGAATGGGGCGGTCGGGATAGCCCTGGCCGGACGCGGTCTGGGCCGCGAGCAGCAACGCGGCGCAGACACCGATCGATGTTGATCGCCTCATAACAGTTCCTCCTCAGTCTTCTACGCGGGCGATTCCGGGCCGCGAGCCGTGAATGCGCCACGCCCCGCGGGATTGCCGTCCGCTTACAGTAAGCGGGCGGATAGCCAATCCGCGATGTAGTCGATTCCGACCTGCCGATTGTCGGCCTGGCAGTGTTCAAAGCCGCCAGTCTCGCGGGTGAAGATCTTGAGCGTCTTGTCGCGGGATCCTATCGCGGCGTACAGCTGGTCCGCCACGTCGCGGGTGGTGAGCCGGTCCTCCTCGCCCCATGTGATCAGCGTCGGGCACGCGATTTTCTCGGCCACCCCGGCAAGCGTGAACTTCTTCACCTTCTCCATCGCCGAGTCCATGTCCTTCGTGCCGAGCACCCACGGCAGCTGGAAGTGCGAGGTGGCGACGCTGTTGTAGTCCTTCTTCATCGTCGCCCAGCGCTTCTGCCACACCGCGTGGTAGTCGTAGTGCGGGCCCCAGGCGACGCAGGCGGAGTAGCGTTTCTCGAAAGCGGCGACACGCGGCGCGTAATAGCCGCCGGCGCTATAGGCCATGATCGCAACCCGCTTCGGGTCCACGTCCTTGCGCTTCGCGACGAACTCGTACGCCGGTGTGCCGGCGGCCTCGTAGTCGTAGCGGGCAGGGTGGTTACGCAGCCGCAGCGACTCGCCCTGACCGGGGCCGTCGATCGCCAGCGTGTGGAAGCCGCGGAACGCGAGCTCGACGCCGGCGAACAGGACGTTCATCTCCTTGCAGTTGTCGAGGCCGTTGAACAGCACGACGGTGGGCGCGCGGCCCTTCGCGCGCGGCGACTTGAGGAAGTACGCGGCGAGCGTGGAATTCTCGTAGGGGACGTCCACGATCTCGAGATTGGGATAGCGGCGCTTGAGCCCTTCCTGCGCGCACCTCAGGCTCTTGCGGTAGATCGCAAGCTTCCGCTCGCCGGGGGGCACCATGCGCTCGCCCGTATAGTAGTAGGTCCCGGCGCGCAGGTAGTAGTTTCCCGCGGTCGCGTCGCGCCGCTCCGCCGCCGCGGCATCGGCCGTTTTCTCCATCCTTTCGGCCATGGCGCACCACTCTTCCTCCCAGGCCTGCGGCTCGCTGGCCCGTTGGTGCAAGCGCTGGATGACTTCGTCGATTTCGCCCAGCGCGACCGCGCCCCACGGCGCCATTCCCTTCGTGATCGACGTGGCGTTCGACCACTGGTAGTTCTTCGGAAAGCTGTCGACCCAGTTGCCTTCGTAAAACATTTCGTACCCCCTCCAGGAAAGCCGATGCACTGACCCATTCATTATATGTGCCTTTCGCAGTAATGCTGGCCAGTGCCGAGATCGACCCCGGCACATGGAGCGTCCCCGAGTGTCTCCTCTCGCAAGTGCAGAAAGTCCCGCAGGAGGCGGGACGGGAGAGATAGAATGGCGTGCCACCGGCAATTCACAGAGGGCGATGAAGGACAACGCAGGAAACGACGCCGGCTCACTTTATGAAACATCTTACCCGGAACCTTCTCCTGCTTAGCGTATTGGGCGCTCCGCTGGGCTTTGCCGCGCAGGGATATCCCGACAGACCGATTCGTTTTATCGTGCCGTTCCCGCCGGGTGGCGGCACGGATGGGCTCGCGCGCATCATGGGGCCGATGCTGACGGAGCTTCTGGGTCAACAGATCATCATTGATAATCGGGGCGGGGCTCAAGGCAGCATCGGGACGGCATTGGGAGCGAGAGCGACGCCGGATGGCTACACGCTTACGTTCGCCCACCAAGGCGCGCTGGCAGTCAACCCGCATCTTTACGGGATGCCAGGCTACGATACGCTGCGCGACTTTGCCGCCGTTTCTCGCAGCACTGAAATGGCTTTCATTCTCGTTGCGCATCCTTCGGTGCCTGCCAACACGATGAAGGAGCTGGCGGCCCTTGCTAAGCGGACCCCGGGGAAGCTGACATTTGCCTCGACCTCTGCCGCACCGCAACTCGTGGGTGAGCTATTCAAGCTCACAACCGGTACGGACATGCTGCACGTCCCGTACAAGGGCGCAGGACCCGCGGTGGTCGACTTGCTTGCGGGCCATGTAAACATGATGTTTGCCAATCCGACTTCCGCAGTGCCGCATGTCAAATCCGGCAGACTGCGCGCGTTAGGCGTGATGGACAGCAAACGCAACGAAGCACTGCCGGACGTGCCGACTGCCGTGGAGGCCGGTTATCCGGAGCTGGGCAATGTCATCGAGTGGTACGGCGTCGTCGTGCCTGCCGGAACGCCGCGCCAAACAATCGTGAAACTCAATGCAGCCGTAGTGCGGACGCTGCATTCACCCAACGTGATCACGAGAATACAGTCCCTTGGCCAAACTCCCGCGCCAAGCACACCCGAGGAATTTGCTCAGCAGATTCGGCAGGAGTTCGCGCGCTGGGGCAGGGTCGTGAAGGCTTCAGGGGCCAAGGTCGATTGACACGGCCCGGGTTTGCATGACGGCACGGAGCGGCTGGAGCGCGCTGATTGGCAAATGGGGCCAGACTCGGGAGAGGCAGAAGGATCTCCTCCCAGCAATGCCATAATGGGCTGCGTATCAGAAGCTCAATATAGGTTAAGCTATCAAATCGACGGAAATAGGCGGATGCAAAACAAGAAACCCAATGGCTACCTGAATGACCGGTTGATTTTCATTCAGGAGTTCCTGAGACACCCTCTTCAGATTGGGTGGGCGGTTCCAAGTTCTCGCTTCCTGGAGCGGCGCATTGTGGCGGCCGCCGGGGTCGCTTCAGCCAATGTTGTCGTAGAGCTGGGCCCCGGAACAGGAGGTACCACTCGCGCACTCCTGCGCGCGATGCCGCAGCACGCCAGGCTTTTGAGCGTCGAAATTAATTCACATTTTCACGCCGTGGTGAGCAACATTGAGGACGATCGACACATAGCGCACTTCGGTAGCGCGTGCGAACTCAAGGAAATCATTTCGATGTACGGACTGGAAGCTCCAAATGCAGTGGTTTCCGGCATCCCTTTTTCCACCATGAGTCGTGACGTGGGGTCTCAGATTCTCGAGGCGGTTTCGTCATTACTCGCCCGCAACGGACGCTTCGTGGCATACCAGGTGAGTAATCGGGTCGTCTCCTTGTGCCAGCCTTTCCTGGGAACAGCGCAGACCGCGACGGAGCTTCTGAACATCCCGCCGGTGCGTGTGTTCCAGTGGGAGAAGAACGGTGCCTGACGACTCTATCGAGTCAGCGTGAATGTTCGATTCGGGTCGCAAGCGGGCATTGCAGCCTGCTGCTGTCCCAGGTGCATCATGTCTACTGGCTGTGGTTCACGGCTTTGGTAGGCGCCAACATGCTGCAGGCGGCATTCACGGGCTTCTGCCCCCTTGCCAAGATACTCAGGGCGAGCGGCGCCCAGCCCGGACAGGCGTTTAACTAGGCTCGTCCGGAGGCGGGTCAAGTTGCGGCAACGGGTCGCGCGACGGCCCGAAGCGATCGTTAGCAGGGAGAGCGGAACGCCATGGAGCCGATCTTCGTCATGAACCCTGAACAGCGCGCCATCCTGGATACCGTCGCGCGGTTCGTCGAAGAGGAGGTGAGGCCGCGCGCGGCCCGGCTCGACGCCGACCCGGATCCCGCGGGGGGGTTTTCCTGGGAGATCGTGGAGAAGGCCCACCAGGTCGGCATCCGCACGATGACGCTGTCCGAGAAATGGGGCGGCCTGGGGACCGACTCCCTGACCACCGCCATGGTGATCGAGGAGCTGGCGAAGGGGGACATCGGCGTGTCCGTCATCTTCGCGCAGACTCTCAAGATCGCCCAGATCATGGAGAAAGCGCTCAACCCGGAGCAGCAGGCGCGCGTCCTGCCAAGGTTCGCGTCCGACCCGCGCGGCATGCTCGCCATCGGGATCACGGAGCCGGACAACGCTTCCAACTATTTTCTGCCCCATCCGACGCCGTTCCGCACCAGCGCGAAGAAGGCTGGCGGCGGCTGGATCGTGAACGGGATGAAGCATTTCATCTCGAACGGCAACCGGGCGAGCTTCTACCTGGTGTTTGCGCAGAGCGAGCCGGGCAGGCCGCTGGCCGAAGGCTCGACCTGCTTTCTCCTCGAGCGCGGCCGCCCCGGCTTCACCATCGGGCGGGTGCACGACAAGATGGGCGAGCGGCTCGCCAACAATGCCGAGCTGGTGTTCCAGGACTGCTTCGTGCCGGACGAGAATGTCGTCGGCGAGCCCGGCAAGGGATTCGGCGTCCTGGTGCAGTTCTTCCCGCAGAGCAATGCGTACGCCGCGGCGACGATCCTCGGCGTCGCCGTCGCGCTGCACCGCAAGGCGATCGAGTGGGCGCAGTTGCGCGTGCAGGGCGGCAAGCCGCTGATCGAGCACGACGGCATCCGCGCGCAACTCGCGGAGATGCGCATGTTGATCGACGCTTCCCGCTCGTATCTGCACCGCGCGGCGTGGCTTGCGGACCACCAGGAGCACGGCTGGGACAGGACGCTGGGGGCGCTGCCCAAGGCGATGGCGGCGCAGGCGGCCTGGAAGATCGCGACCTGGACCATGGAAATCCACGGCGGGCATGGCTACATGAAGGAATTCGGCGTGGAAAAGCTGGTGCGCGATGCGGCGGCGTTCCTCCATTCGGACGGCGTGAACCGCACGCTATTTCTCAAGGCCGCTAACTTCATGTTTCGGGACTGAACGGCGGCTCCACAGGGCGACACGCATGAAAGCGATGGTTCTGAAAGGCCCGAATACGCCGTTCGAGCTGAGGGACGTTCCCGATCCCGTGGCGGGCCCGGGCGAGGCTGTCGCCCGCGTGCTGGCCTGCGGCGCCGGATTGACCATCCAGCACATCAAGGCGGGGCGGATCGCGGCCGAATTCCCGCGCATTATCGGCCATGAAATCACCGGGGAAATCGTCGAGGCGGGGGCGGGCGTGAGGGGACTCGCCGTCGGCGATGCGGTCACCGCCTACTATTACCTCAACTGCGGCCATTGCCGCTGGTGCCTTGCGAACCTGGAGCCGCTGTGCGAGCACTCGGGCGGCAACGTCGGGCGGAATTGCGACGGCGGATACGCCCAGTACATCAAGCTTCCCGCGCATATCTACATCAAGCTGCCGGCAGGCCTCGACTACCAGGCGCACCCGGCGGAAATCGGCGTGATCACCGATGCCCTCGCCACCCCGTACAAGGTGCTCAAGCGGGCCCGCGTCAAGGCCGGGGAGACCGTCGCGGTATTCGGCGCCGGCGGCGGCGTGGGGATCCATCAGGTGATGATGGCGAAATGGGCGAAGGCCAGCGTGATTGCCGTCGATGTGACGCGCGCCAAGCTCGACGCCTGCCTCAAGGCTGGCGCCGACGCCGTGATCGACGCCTCGGCTTGCGACCTGGCCACGGCACTGCGCGATCTCACGCACGGGCAGGGCGTCGATGTCGCCATCGATTACGTTTCCGCCACGGCGACGCTCGAAGCCGGGGTGAAAGCCCTGGGGCGGCGGGGACGGCTGGTCACGCTGGGAGGGGCCGGCAAGACGTTCCAGGCGTCCTCGCTCGAGATCATGCTCGGGGAGCAGGATCTGCTCGGCAGCCGCTACGTCACGCGCACCGACATCCTCGAGACGCTCAACATCGTTGCCCGCGGCGAGGTGTGGCCGCTCGTCAGCGACGTCCGGCCCCTCGCGCAGGCCGAGGCGCTGCACGAGCGGCTGGAGCGGGGCGAGATCACCGGGCGCGCGGCATTGCTCGTCGGCTGACGAGCGAAAAACGGGGCCACACCCTATTTAAACGCCGGTGAGCCAGGCGCAGGGCGTCACCGGCGGGTTTTCTTGCGACTCGATACCTACTTGACCGGCGCCATCAAGTGCTGGTACGGCGTGCCGGCCCACATCACGTAGGGCATCGATGTGTCGGGTTTCGCGCTCTTCGGATAAGTGTCGTAGAAACTGGCGTCGGCGCCGACGATCATTACGTGTGGACCGGTCTTGATCCAATTATTGTTGGGCGCAGGTTTTTCCGCATAAGGGTCGGTATTGCTGGCGTCAGTTCCACCCGCCAGCATGTACATGAGGCCGACCTTGCCGGCGGCGGGCGGCTTGTGCCCGACCCACGCCCCGACCCACTCCATGGAGTTCTTGTCCATGCACATGGGGTCAGGACCGGGAGTCGCCGGATTGTCTGGCAGGCAGGTGAAGCCGTTCGTTCCCTTGCGCAGAGTGCGCATTTTTCCATCGGCCTCCATGACCACGATGGTCGCACCCTTCGAGACTTTGGCCGGTGCCGCGGACATCGCGCTCGCGATCATTTTCTTGTCAGCGGCCGCCTCCTTCTTCGCGTCTGCGGCATACGCGTTCGCCGTCAACGCGAGTGATGAGACGATCATCACCATACCGCTCGCCATGCTGTTTAGTTCAGCGCATTCACGCCTCCCTCAGTTAGTTCGTTGTGTAGAAGAATTGAAGAACAGAAATCTCCGTATCCAATGCAAAGTCAGCCTATCGGTCCATCGGCCTCGCGTCAACATGATCAAGAACCGGCCTCGTCAGCTCAGCACCTTGCCTTGCCAATCTAGGCGTGCTAGTGGGGTCGTTATAAAAATGCGACTGGATCAACTATCGTTGCGATGGCATCATGGTGGCCATTAAGTCATGCAATGTGCGGGCCGCGAGCGCCGCGCTGTATTCAGACACGGTCGGCGCGCGCCGGCGGGCGTGAACATTGAGCCTACGCCTTGAGATGAAAAATTAACGGAACGCTGTGACAAACGGAAAAGGGGAATAGCATGAAATATCTTGTGGTCTTGTTGTCGACCACGCTGGCAATCGTGGGATGTTCGGACACTAAGCAGGCTGGCGTGTCAACCGGGCGTTCGCTCGGGGCTATTTCCAGCGTGGGCAAAGGGACGGTGTCCAGCTACGCCGAGTTCGACAAGAACGGGGCACCCAGAGCCATCGGCATCGTTTTCCAGGCGAGCGCTTTGGACGGCCTCCCCACCGCAAGCTCTGACGGGCATCACTGTTTCGATCGAGACAAGGACGGGAAAATCGACATGCAGAAAGAGTGCTTCGGGTCCCATGAGTGGGTCATCCCGCTGCCCAGCGAGGCGGCTCGGCGTCCGGACATCCCGTTCAAATGGGTGGGTATGAACTGGAACCCGCACGGACATATCCCTCCCAAGGTGTATGACCTCCCGCACTTCGACGTCCACTTCTATATCGAACCGATCGAGATAGTCTTCGCCGTGGCACCGGGGCCCTGTGGACCCGAATTTGTCCGCTGCGACCAGTTCGAAGTGGCCACCAAGCCGCTTCCGTCGAACTATATGCATCCCGATTACAAGAGCGTGGGTGCGGTGGCGCCCGCAATGGGCAATCACCTGATTGACCAGACGAGCCCGGAATTCAGCGGCAAGACGTTCACGCGAACCTGGATCTATGGCGTCTATGATGGCCGTGTCACGTTCTTTGAGGAGATGGTGACGCGAGACTACTTGCTGAGCCGGCCCGTTGAGTGTTTCCCGCTCAAGTCGCCGCCAGCCGTGAGCGCGAGGGGCTACTATCCTACGCAGTCCTGTATCCGCCACCTCTCGCAGGCCAACGAGTACACGATCTCAATGGAGGGATTCGCGCTCCGCGAGGCCAGCGCTCCGGGGCCCATCCAATCCAAGCCTTGAGGTACGGCAGGATTGACCGCACAACCCCACCCGCGCAAGATGCCGGAGCGTCTTGCGCGGCTGGAGCGCCACGTCAGGCGCCCCTTTCAAAACTACTGGCGAGCGCAATGTCAAAAACACCGCGCCGGCGCCGTCACTTTGTGCGGGGTTCGTCCTTCAGGAAGGAACGTAGGTCCTTCCGAAACTGCGGCGTATCTTGGTGGCCGTGGCTGGTGATAGCGTGGTGAAGCGCCACCTCAAATACCTCTTCCTCGGTGCCTGCGATGTAGAGAGAGCAGTTTTTCTCGCTGGGATAGAGCCTGCAATCGGCGCAAACGCGTTTTGCTGCCATGAGGGCCTCCTTTCTTGGTGACGGCTTAACGCTACATCGGCAACTGCGCGGATGTCAAATCGGAAGCGGATCCCCAGCGCTGGAGCCCGGTTGATCAGTGCGGGCCGAAGTGCAGCAGAAGCTCGCAGATCAATCGCACATCAAATGGATGCTTCGGATCGGATTTCGCAGATGGGGACGGGTGGCATCCTGAAGCGTTGGGGGGAGGGCTGGTAGGTGGAACCGGCTCCCGGGACCGGCCTAAAGCTGGCTGTGGCGGCGCTCGCGCTGCTCGCGGCCGGTGTCCTCGTGTGGGGGGTCACCGCGTTCGACTTCGAGGCGGGCGTCGAGTCCACGGTGCGGCAGATCCGTGGCTGGGGGATGTGGGGCGTCGCCGGCTCGATCGGGCTGATGGTCGCGCACTCGTTCCTGCCGTTCCCGGCCGAGATCATCGCGTGCGCAAACGGGGTCGTTTACGGAGCGTTCTGGGGCGCCGTGATCACCTGGGTCGGGGCGATGCTGGGCGCATCGGTAGCGTTCGGCCTGGTGCGGTGGCTGGGGCGACCCTTTGTCGAGCGCATGGTGCCGGCCCGCGACTGGGAGCGGATATCGCTCTGGTCGCGCGAGCGCGGCGGAGCCGTGCTGCTTACCGCGCGCCTGATCCCGGTGATCGCGTTCAACCTGATCAACTACGTCGCCGCCCTGACCGGTATCTCGTGGTGGACGTTCCTGTGGGCGACCGGGCTGGGAATCCTCCCGCTCACCATCATGCTCTCGATCCTCGGCGACCAGATGGTGACGATGCCGCTCTGGGCGTGGGTGCTGCTCGGCGCATTGGCCCTCGCAAGCTGGGTCGCGCTGCATCGGCGATGGCGGACGCTTCCTGGCGCCGCCACGGCCGGACTCGGCGAGCGGCGCGCGGGGGAGTAGGCGCCCGGCGGGGCCTCCGACATATGGGATCGGAATGACGAAACGGTTACACTGACGCCGTATATTTTTTACAATAGAAAAGTCATGAGCGATCACCATCACCACGACGACGACCCCGTAAGCGGGCACGACCGCCCGCTCTCGGGCCCGGCGCTGCGCGTGAAGGCGCTGGAGTCGCTGCTGGTCGAGAAGGGTCTCGTCGATCCCGCGGCGCTCGACGAGCTGATCGACACCTTCGAGACCAAGGTGGGGCCGCGCAACGGCGCCCGTGTCGTCGCCCACGCCTGGGTCGATCCGGCCTACAAGCAGCGCCTCCTCGCGAATGGCGGCGCCGCCATCGCCGAGCTCGGCTTCGTCGGGCGCGGCGAGGAGATCGTGGTGCTCGAGAACACCCCCAAGGTCCGCAACATGGTCGTGTGCACGCTTTGTTCCTGCTATCCGTGGTCGGTGCTCGGGCTGCCGCCGGTCTGGTACAAGTCGGCGCCGTACCGCTCGCGCGCGGTCATCGATCCGCGCGGCGTGCTGAAGGAACTGGGCGAGAAGATTCCGGACGACGTCGAGGTGCGCGTCTGGGACTCGACGGCCGAGCTGCGCTACCTGGTGCTGCCCGAGCGCCCGGCGGGAACGGAGGGCTGGAGCGAGGAGCAGCTGGCGGAGATCGTCACGCGCGATGCGATGATCGGGGTCGCGCAGGTGACGGTGCCGGCGGGGAGCAGACGATGAACGGCGTGCACGACATGGGTGGCATGCACGGCATGGGGCCGGTCGAGATCGAGAAGAACGAGCCCGTCTTCCACGCGAGGTGGGAGGCGCGCACGTATGCGCTCGCCATTGCCGCCGCCTTTCATCGCAAATGGAATATCGACATGAACCGCTACTCGCGCGAGCAGATGCCGCCCGCTCGCTACCTCACCGAAAGCTACTACGAGCGCTGGCTCTTCGGGCTGGAGAAGCTGCTGGTCGAGCAGGGGCTGGTGACGGGGACGGAGCTGGAAACAGGACGCGCCAAGGCGAGATGGGGCGGAACGCGCGCCCTCAGCGCCCCGGAGGTGGCGAGCTTCCTGCGCGACAGGCTCAAAGCCCGTCTCGACGACGACGTATCGCCCAAATTCAAGCCGGGCGACCGTGTCGTCGCGCGCAACATCCATCCGGTCGGCCACACGCGGTTGCCCCGCTACGCGCGCGGGCGGCGCGGCGTGATCGATCGCGATCACGGGGTATTCATTTTCCCCGACACGAACGCGATGAGCCGGGACAAGAAGCCCCAGCATCTGTACAGCGTGCGTTTCGCCGCGCGCGAGCTGTGGGGGCCCGATGCCTCCGCGCGCGACAGCGTGTACGTGCTCCTTTGGGATGACCACCTCGATTCGGCCTGAGAGCGACCTCGGCGCGCTGCCTGCGCTCCCGCGCGACGAGGAGGGGCCCGCGTTCAAGGCGCCTTGGGAGGCGCAGGCCTTTGCGATAACGTTGACACTGCACACTCGCGGCGTCTTCACCTGGCGCGAGTGGGCCGATGCCCTCGCCGCCGAGCTCGCCGCCGCGGCCGCGCGCGGGGAGCCGGACGACGGCAGCCATTACTACGAGCACTGGCTCGCCGCACTGGAAAAGCTCGCCACCGCCAAGAAGCTCGTCGCGGCGCAGGAGCTGGAGCGGCGCGCGGGCGAATGGGATGCCGCCGCGCGGGCGACGCCGCACGGCAAGCCGATCGAGCTGCCGCGCCGCTGATTAACGGTTTGCTTGCGAACAAGTGGCAAACCGGGCTGCCCCCGGTTTACCAGTTGAAGGAGTAACTCCATTGGAGCGGAAAAAGGCGAGCGATTTCCCGCGCGAAGTTCTCGAACTGTTCAACGGCTACGCTCACGGCACGATGAACCGCCGTGAGTTCCTCGATCGCGCCGCGAAGTACGCGATCGGCGGGTTCACGGCCGCGGCCATGCTGGAATCCCTCGGTCCCAACTTCGCGTGGGGCCAGCAGGTCGCCGCGGACGACGCTCGAATCAGGGCCGAATACCTGACTTACCCGTCGCCGCAGGGTTCGGGAACCATGCGCGGGTACTTCGCACGCCCGGCGAAGGCCGAGGGCAAATTGCCCGGCGTGCTGGTCATACACGAGAACCGCGGCGTCAATCCGCATATCGAAGACGTTGCGCGGCGCCTGGCGGTGGAGGGCTACGTGGCCTTCGCGCCGGACGCCCTCACGCCGGTCGGCGGCTACCCGGGCGACGAAGACAAGGCGAGGGCCCTGTTTTCCAAGCTCGACCCGAAGAAACGCGCCGAGGATATGATTGCCGCCGCCGACTTTCTCCGGTCGCACCCCGAGTGCACGGGCAGGATCGGCACCGTGGGTTTCTGCAATGGCGGCGGTGTCGTCAACCTGTTGGCGGTGCGGGTCCCGGATCTCGCGGCGGCGGTGCCCTTCTACGGTACCCAGCCGAGCGCCGCGGATGCCGCCAAGATCAAGGCGCCTCTCCTGATCCATTACGCCGAGCACGACGACCGCGTCAACGTCGGCTGGCGCCCGTTTGAGGCAGCGCTCAAGGCGAATGGCGTGAAATACGAGATGCACGTGTATCCTGGCACGAATCACGCCTTCTATAACGACACGACGCCCCGCTACGACGAGGCCGCAGCCAAGCTGGCGTGGTCACGTACGCTTGCCTTCTTCAAGGAACACGTGAAAGGTTCAGCAAAACATGGAGGCTGAGTCGGGTTCTGCCGGCGCAGCCAGCTCTCGGTAGGGGACATCTATCAGTTCCGGGCGAAGCTCGGATGAGGTCGTAGCGTCGGCACAGAACCCCGAAAAACGAGCGGATTTTCCTGTATCTGCTGCCCCAGCAAGAGGTCGAGCTATACTGTCCGATCACGACCTGACCCGAGAGCGACTCCAGGAGACAGAAAAGCTCACTTGGGACCGCTTCCGCGTCAAGACTTGGGTGACCAGTGACTGGCGGTGAAGGAGGGGCTTGAATGGTTACCACATCCGACAACAAGCCACCTTCGGCGCAGGTGGATTACAGCACGCGCCGTAGTGCGCCGGAAAAGGATAGTCAGGAGTTGAGCGCCGAGGCTCAGGCGCTGTTGGCGTCAATCGAGGAATCGGCACGGCCCAAGGAGCTTGCCGCAGCGTTTCCCAGGATCGTCGATCAGATGGCCAGCCTGTGGCGGACGCCACGACAGATGAATCGCTACTTCGAGCAGCTGCTCACCGATAGCCGGGGGGGAATCCGCAAAGGCTTTTCGCTCGGCATCCTCATGGAACTGACCACGCTCAGGGACTACTATCAGACTAAGGTGTTTCCTCCTACCCAACACGATGTGTGGGACTCGGCGGAAGACGCGGAAGGGCACAATTTCTGAATTCCCACGACAGCGCAGTTACACTCCTTTCGCCAGCAAACTCGATAGCTCCCGGCCCGGCCACTCTGGCTTAACCCAGGCTGCCGTATGCCTGGAGCTGACTTATCATCCTGTTCCCGCCATTGCCTGAACGCGTGTTCAGGCGATCAGCTCGGCTTCGCGCCACTTGCGTACCGAATTGATGGTCCAGATGCGCGACGCCCCGCGCAATTCATCCAGCGTGACCCGCGCTTCCGCAATTTCGCCGCGCATGAGCAGATAGGCGCGGAACACGCCAGGCAGCAGTCCGCATTCGACCGGCGGCGTGATCCGGCGGCCGTCCCGTTCGACGACAAGGTTGGCGATCGTGGTCTCGGTCGCTTCGCCGCGGCCGTTCCAAAGCACCACGTCGTCGCAATCCGGACGGGTAGCCTTTGCCTCCTCGTATACCTTCCTGTGCGTTGTCTTATTGTAGAGAAATGGATCGCCCGGATCGATCGGCGCGGCGGCCAGCGCCAGCCGCACGCGCGCGCCCGGGTCGGTCAGCGGCGCGGCGTCGCAGGACACGCCGCCATTGCGAGCCACGACCAGCCGCACGCGTTGCGGCATTGCATCGAAGGTTCGAGCCAGCATGTCGAGGCGCTCGCCCACTGAGGCGATGTCAACGCGGGCGTCGAAGTAGTCGGCGGACTCGGCGAGGCGCCGCAGATGCGCGTCGAGCAGGAACCAGCCGCTGCCCGGTTCCCACAACAGGGTTTCCAGCAACGCGAATGGCGGCGGCGTGTCGGTGACGATGCGGGCCTTGAGCAGACACTCCGCGTACTCCGATTGGCTGGTGGAATCCCAGACGATACCGCCGCCGACACCGTATTCGACGCGGCCGGCGTCGCGGTCGACGATCGCGGTACGGATGGCGACGTTGAATTTGGCGCGGCGGCCGGGTGCGAGGTAGCCGATGCAGCCGGTGTAGACGCCACGCGGCGTCGATTCCAGCTCGGTGATGATTTGGGTGGCGCGAATTTTCGGCGCGCCGGTAATGGAGGCGGGCGGGAACAGCGCCTGCAGGATGTCGCAGGTGGAGGCGGTGGAGCGCGCCGTCACGGTCGAGGTCATCTGCCAGAGCGTCGGGTAACGTTCGAGCTCGAAGAGCTGCGCGACCCGCACACTGCCGACCTGCGATACGCGGCCAAGGTCGTTGCGCACCATGTCCACGATCATGGTGTTCTCGGCGCGGTTCTTCTGCGACGCGGCGAGTCCTGCGCCATTTGCCCTGTCGTGTTCCGGCCACAGCCCCCGTCCGGCAGTGCCTTTCATGGGACGGCTGACGAGCGCACCTTTCTCGATCCGCAAGAACAGTTCCGGGGAGGCGGAACACACGGCGAAACGCCCGCAGTCCAGGTAGGCGGCGTGCAGCGGCCGGTTGGCAGCGACCATCCGCAGGAACAGAGCCTGCGGTTCTTCCGGCGCCCCTGCATGCAAGCGCAACGTGTAATTGACCTGATAGGCGTCGCCCGCTGCGATCAGTTCGCGAATGCGCGCGATGGCGCGCTCGTATTCGTTGCGCTCGACCGAAGGTTTCCAGGCATAGCGGCGCACCTCCGCATCCGCGGGACGCTCGGGAAGCTGGACCAATTGCGGTTCGGGATAGAGGCTCATCCACAGCAGCGGCATGCTGCCCGGCGGTCGCGAACGGATCGCCGCGTCGAAAGCCGGCCCCGCTTCATAGGCGATGTAGCCTGCCGCCCACAAACGTTCGCGCTCGACGCGTCGTTCCACGTCCTGTAACGCCGGCAGGACTTCCTCGATGCGCGTGGCGATGATAACGTCGCGAGCGTCCCCGAAACGCCACCAGCCGCCGGCTTCGGAGTCCTGGATCAGGGAGGCATTCGACACGAAGGGATTCTAATGCGTGGCGTAGGGGGTCAGGTCTTGCAATCCTACATCTGATCTCACGCGGTCCTCCTTAAAAAGGCCCATTCGGGAAATGTATGAATGCAAGACCTGACCCCGAAGCGGGTTGCCGCCAGCGGCCTGCGCGGGTATTCTTTGGCGGCGGCTCTGCCGGCCGGAATCACAAGGAGAACTTGCATGACAATTCAGACGGGCGCCCCGGCGCCGGATTTCACTCTCGGCTCACATGCCGATCAAAAAGTCTCGCTCGCCAGCTTCAAGGGCCGGCGCGTCGTGGTCGCGTTCATGCCGTTTGCCTTCACTGGCGGGTGAACGAACCAGGTCAACGGGTTCCGTGCGAACTACGAAGAATTCAAGAAGCTGAACGTCGAGATCCTGAACATCAGCGCCGACCCGGCCTCCAGCCTCAAGGCCTGGGCCGAAAAGCTGGGCGGCATGCCGTTTCCCCTGCTATCGGATTTCTGGCCGCATGGCGCGATCGGCAAGGCCTACGGCGTCTTCAACGAGGAGCGCGGCTCGGACAAGCGCGCGGCCTTCGTGCTCGACGGCAAGGGAGTGGTCCGCTACGCAAAGCTCTACGAGCCCGGGACGATACCCGAGAGCAAGGAGCTGCTGGAGCAGTTGCGGAAGATCTGAATCGAGATCCGCATCGGCACGCGCAACGTGCCCGCGTATCACCTCTCGCCGCTGCGGAGGGTCACCTATCGGGCGTTGCAAGAGCGCTGGACGCCGCCCGGCGGATTCGTGACTTTGTCCCTTGAATGCTGATAATCGACTGTGACTTTGTGCCGTAAGTACCTGAAAAGCCGACGTACGGTCAACCTATTTTCCCGAGCCCGCGTTACCATGACCCCGTTCTTCGTCCAAGCATCTTGTCCGGGGTGCGCCGATGAATCGACTGCTAGTCATGCTGGTTTCGGTGGTACTGGGAAGCGCGCTTCCGGGCGCGGCCGTGGCGCAAGGCGAGCGCGCCAGCGCGGCGGGCGTCACTCAACTCATTCTCCTGTTCTTTTCGGATGTGTCGCGCGGCCTCCTGCCGAAGCGCGTTGTGGCCGAGGATAAGGACTGGAAGATAGTAAAAGATGCCGAGCAGGAACAGGACGCCCGCAGATCGCAGGAAGAGCGCCGGCGCGAGGCATACATGCGCCTGGAGCAGCAGGAGCGCGATGCGCGCAAGGCGCGGGAGGAATATCGACGCGAAGCGTGGAACGCGCTGGGTGAGCGCCACCGTGCGAATGGCCCGCACGCGAATGGACCGGAGCGCGACGCCCGCAAGGCGCACGAGGAGCGAGTGCGCGTCGCCGAACGGCGGATGAATGAGCAGGAGTGGGAGGCGCAGAAGGCAAAGGAAGATTATCAGCGCGAGGCTCGCAAGGCGCGAGAGGAGCGTCGCCGCGCAGCCGAGGTGGCACGCCACGGCGGCTAGCGTCATGGAACAGCTTCACGGGGACAGCGATGGCTGTCCTTTTTTTTGCGCTGCGTGCGCGGCGCGGGCAGTAGAATGAACTGACCCGGCGGAGCGTCACTCTTGGGGAGAGGGGGGAATCGTTGAGCGGCAGGCAGGCCGTACCAGTGGGGAGGTCCGGCGCCACGACCACCGGCGCTGGCGAGCGGGTTATTCGACCGGAATTCACCGGCTCGGCGGGCGAGTATTTCCGCATCTGGATCGTCAACCTGTTCTTCACGCTGATCACGCTCGGCGTCTACTCGGCGTGGGCGAAGGTCCGCAAGAAAAGGTACTTCTACGGCAGCACCCGTCTTGACGGCGATTCCTTCGATTATTTCGCCAGCCCCAAGACGATCCTGAAGGGACGGATCGTCGCGTTCTTCGTATTCGTGATCTACGCGTTTGCGGCCGAGCTTTACCCGGCGTCGGGCTATGCGTTCTGGGCGCTGTTTCTGCTGATCCTGCCCTGGCTCGTCATGCGGGCGCTCGCATTCAATGCGCGCAATTCGGCGTATCGCGGCCTGCGCTTCGACTTCGCGGCCACGTCCAGGGAGGCGGCCCGGATCTACATCGGCATGCCGATCGTCGTGGCGCTCACGCTGGGGCTCGCCTTCCCCTGGTTCAGGGCACGCCAGAAAGCGTTCATCCTCTCGCATCACGGGCTCGGCACGACCCGCTTCGGCTGTGACGTTTCGGCGAGCGAGTTCTTCGGAATCTATATTCTCGGCACCATCATCCTGCTCGCCCTTGTCGTCCCGGTCGCGGTACTGATGGGGTTTGCGCTCGCCGGCCAGGCGCTCCCAGAGGCGGTTTCCTGGGTTGGCTTTGTGGTCCCCATGGTCCTGATGTACGCGGCCTACGCAGTGGTCTACGCGTTCATCCAGGCGCGCACGACGAATCTGCTCTGGAACGGCGCCCACGGCCCCGGCATCCGTTTTTCGAGCTCGCTCGGCGCCCTGAAGCTGGCGCGCCTGTACATCGGCAATGTCGTCGCGATCGCAGTCACGGCGGGGCTACTCATTCCCTGGGCCGTCATCCGCACGCTGAGGTATCGGCTCGAGAATTTCGCGATGCTCGTCGCGGACGAGGTTCCCCACGAGGCCAATCCTTTACTTGAGCGGGTAGGCGCCACCGGACAGGAGCTCGGCGATATCTTCAACCTGGATCTCGGAATATGAGCGTCCTGCAGGCGGATTACTTCGACGGCAAGACGTCCCTGAAGCACCCGGTGAGCGTGATGATAGCGGGCGGCAGGCTGAAGATCGTCGGCCGCGACGTGAACGAGGAATTCGACGCGCGCGGGGTGCGCAGATCGCTGCGCATCGCGAACACGCCGCGCTGGCTCTATCTGCCGGGCGGAGGGGCGTGCGTCACTCCCGACAACGACGCGGTGGACCGCATGACGCGCGATCGCCGCTATGAGCTTATTCTGCACCGATGGGAATCGCGGCCGACATACGCCGTGCTCGCGATCGCAATGGTCGTGGCGGTGCTGTGGCTGCTGATCGACCGCGCGCTGCCGGTGGCGGTCAAGGAGATCGCCGCGCGCATTCCGGTCGAGGCGGAAGCGGCACTGGGCCGGGAAACGCTCGAGGGAATGCAGCGGTATTTCCTGCAGCCCACCAAACTGTCTTCCGCCCGGCAGGCCAGGCTGCGCGCCAGGTTCGACGCGGTGGCGCGCGCCGGGGGCGAGACCGCGCCCTACCGCCTGGAGTTCCGCTCGAGCCCGATGATCGGGGCAAACGCGTTCGCGTTGCCGTCGGGAATCATCGTCATGACGGACGAACTGGTGAAGCTTGCGAGAAATGACCCGGAAATCATCGCGGTTCTCGCGCACGAGCTGGGTCACGTGCGCCACCGCCACACGATGCGGCGCCTGCTCGAGAGCTCCGCGACCGCCCTCATTATCGCCGGCGTGACCGGCGACATCGCGTCGACAACGTCGCTTGCGGCTGCAGCGCCGACGCTCCTGCTGCAGACCAAGAACTCGCGCGACCACGAGCGCGAGGCCGACGCCTATGCGATCGAAATGATGCGAAAGAGCGGGATTGATCCGCGCCACTTTGCCGCCATTCTGAAACGGCTGGAAGGCGAAACGCCGCAGCGCGGCGGCTTGCCGACGTTCTTGTCGTCGCATCCGCCGACCGAAGAGCGCGAGGTGCTCGCGCGCACGGGCACCGGCGCCACGAGCGCCGACGAGGAGAGCGGGCAGGATGCGGAAGAGAGCGCCGGGCCGGCAGCGGCGCCCGGCAAGCCGGTTCTCCTGGCGGTTGATCCGGTGCAGCGGCACATCGTTACGCTGCTCGAGCAGCGAAACTACGCGGAACTGGAGCGCTTGTTGGGGGGCTATCAACGCGCTTTCGAGGAGGAGCCGAGCACCAGCCCACGACTTGAAAACGCGTTCCTGGCATTCCGCCGGATTCCAGGAAGCGCGGAAACCGCACTCAACGAATGGGTCGACAAATACCCGTCCTCTTACGTTGCGCTGATCGCGCGCGGCAGTTTTTTCTATTTCCAGGGGCTGGAAGTTCGAGGCACCGCCTTCATCCAGGACACGCCCGAAGGGAACATCCGGGCCATGCGTTCCCACCTGGAACGAGCACGCCGAGACCTGGAACGCTCGCTGGGTCGGACGCAGAGGCCCTATTTGAGCCGCCTGACCTTGATGTCGATTGCCCGCACCTCCGGCAACCGCAGGGACGCAAGGACACAGTACCTGGAGGCGGTGAAACTCGCGCCGCAGAGCGTGGAGCTGAGGCTCGCGCGCATGACCACCCTCGAGCCGCGCTGGGGTGGCAGCTACGCCGAAATGGAGGCACATCTGGCCGAATCACGCTCGCAGCTCAAGGACCCCGGCGCGGTGGACCGTCTGGTCGCGCGAATTCCCGCCTACCACGCGCACGAGCGCCAGCAGGCGAGGGATCTTGCGCAGGCCCTCAAGCGCTATGACGAGGCAATCGGGTTGCATGCGAGCGCGGGCACGCTTTGCGAGCGCTCCTACGTGTTGAGCCAGCTGAAACGCGATGCCGAGGCCTTCGCCGACGTCAAGCTGGCGCTATCCAAGGCGCGAGACGATCGCTACTGCCTGGAGCGGGCGGTCGCAGTGGCGTCCGGCGCCAGTAATGCAGACGAGGCGATCGGGTTGATGAACCTCGTCATCGAGGTTGACCCGGGCTCCCATCATGCGTTCAACCAGCGCGGGTGGCGATACCAGCAGCAGGGCAGGGCGGATCTCGCGTTCCAGGATTTCCTCGCCTCGGCCAGGCTCGGCGACGGCTGGGGCCAATTGATGGCCGGCAAATACTACTGGGCCGGCAAGGGGGTGAAGGAGGATCGCGAGGAGGCGCTGGCCTGGCTGCGCAAGGCCGCCGCGCAAGGCCATCCCGACGCGAAGCTCAGTCTCGAGCAGGCGCTGCAGCAGCTTGGAAGGAGTTAGGATGCCAGTCGGATTTGCGTGCGCTCACGCTCACCGGTAGCGGATCTTCATGGCGAGGATGGACAGCGCCAGCGTCAGCGTGATCACATTGGCGACAATGATCGGCCAGGCGTCGAGCAGGATCCCATAGACAAGCCACAGCGCGACTCCGCTCGTGAAGGTCGTGTACATCCCGAGCGAGATGCCGCGCCCGGAGCGAATGCGCCAGGTGTGCAGCACCTGCGGGATGAATGCGATGGTCGAGAGCGCGGCGGCTGCGTAGCCGATCAATTCGGTGGGGTTCATCGTCTGTCCTGCTCGTTTGGGCGCGAATTGTCTCGCACGGGATCGATTGCAGGCGGCACGGCAGGTGAGGCTGGCACCAGCCGCAAAGCCCGCTCCGTTCCGGTTTCCAACCCGATGATTGTGAGACATTGTCATGACATTGGGAAATAGCCGGCCTGACGCTATAAACTATGCGGCAGCCGCACCTATGCAATCTCAGGCAACCGATTCGCAATGAGCGCCACCGCGCGTTATTGTTGGCTGGAACGGTCCGGGGAGCAGGCCACGCTGGTGCTTTCCGGCACGTGGCATCTTGCCAGGATCGCCGAAATCGATGCCGCGCTGGCGGGGGCGGGCATGCCCGCTGCGCCCCTGACGCTTGACGGGGCGGCCCTCGCCACGCTCGACACCGCGGGGGCGCTGGCGCTGCTGCGGCGCGTCGCCGACGCCGGCGCGAGCATCGAGCGGCTCGCCCATTTCAACGTCAGCCACATGCGCGTGATCGAGGCCGTGCTGGGACGGCTCGGCGATACCGCAGTCGAATCCCCGCGGCGTCGTCACGGAGCGCTGGCAGTGCTTGGCAGGCATGTGATCGAGTTTCGCGCCCTGATGACGGGCCATCTAGACTTCTTCGGCCGCTCCGCGGCCGCGCTGGGTGATATCGCGCTGCGGCCGCGCGCGCTGCGGCTGAAGGAACTTGCGGTCCAGTTTCAGCACGTCTGCATCGAGGCGATCCCGGTGGTCATCCTCGTCACATTCCTGATCGGCGTGGTGCTCGCGTATCTGTTCGGCATGCAGGCCGAGAAATACGGCGCCAACATCTTCGTGGTGGACGGGGTGGCAATCGGCACCAGCCGCGAGCTCTCCCCGATCATCGTGGCCGTGATCGTCGCCGGGAGGTCCGGCGCGGCTTTCACCGCGCAACTGGGAACGATGCTGCTCACCGAGGAGATCGACGCGATCCGCACGCTGGGGCTGTCACCCATGCAGGTGCTGGTGATCCCCCGCTTTCTTGCCCTCGTCGTCGCACTGCCATTGCTGGTTTTCGTCGGCGACGTGTCCGGCATGGCGGGGGCGATGACCGTGGCCAATCCCCTCCTCGACATCACGCCCACGACCTTCATCGAGCGCGTGCACTCCGAACTGCGATTGGAGCACGTCATCGTCGGCCTGGTGAAAGGGGGGGTATTCGCTGCGTTCATTGCGGTCATCGGCTGCCGCATGGGCATGACCGTGAGCCGCGACTCGCGCTCGATCGGCATCAGCACCACCTCGACCGTCGTGCAGTGCATCGTGTCGGTGATCCTGCTCGATGCGTTCTTCGCCGTGTTGTTCCAGGAGCTGGGATATTGAACGCGGCGCCGGTCATTGAAGTGGACTCCATCGTCACCCGATTTGGCGCGCAGACGGTGCACGACGGCGTGTCGTTCAGCGTGCCCCGCGGGCAGATCGCCGCGATCATCGGCGGCAGTGGCAGCGGCAAGTCGGTGCTGGTGCGCGAGATCATCGGGCTGCTGCGTCCGGCGGCGGGGCGGGTTCGCCTGCTGGGGATCGACGTGTGGAGCGCTTCGGAGGGGGAGTTGATGGCGCTGCGCCGCCGCTTCGGCATGCTGTTCCAGGACGGCGCGCTGTTCTCCTCGCTCACCGTAGCCCAGAACGTCGCGACGCCTTTGATCGAGCACGCCGCGGTACCGCAGCATTTGCTGGGTCCGCTGGTACGGCTGCGCATCGCGCTGGCCGGCCTTCCGGTCGAAGCGGCGACCAAGATGCCGAGCGAGCTCTCCGGCGGAATGCGCAAGCGCGCGGCGGTGGCGCGAGCGCTCGCGCTGGAGCCCGAGGTGCTGTTCCTGGACGAGCCTACATCCGGCCTCGACCCGATCACCGCCCGGGCGTTCGACCGGCTGCTGCGGTTTCTGTGTGACGATCTGGGGCTGACGATCCTGGTGGTGACGCACGACCTCGATACGTTGCTCGGCATCGTCGATCACGCCATCGTGCTCGCCGGCGGAAAGGTCCTGGCCGACGGGCCGGTGAAGGACGTGATGCAGGTCGACGACCCGTGGTTGCAGTCTTACTTCCGCTTGCGCACAATGCTCGAGGGGACGGAATACAATCGTGGAACCTGAAGCCCGATATACGGCCGTGGGCGCGACGCTCCTCGCCCTGGTGGTGGTTGTCGTGCTGGCGATGACGTGGCTTGCGCGCACCGGGGCCCGCGCGGACTTCCGCTACTACACGATCTACTTCGAGCGGCAGTCGCTGGAAGGCCTCCAGATCGGAGGCGACGTCAACATGCGCGGCGTGAAGGTGGGGCGGGTCGAGAGCTATTCGATATCGCGCCAGAACATCAACCGGGTCCAGGTCACCGTTCGCATCGACCGCAGCTCGCCGGTCAGCACCAATACCGTGGCGATCGTCGATCGCAACCTCCTCACCGGGCTCGCGCGCATCAACCTCAACACGCCAGGCCAGCCGGGCCCCGAGCTTGCCGAGGTCCTGACCGGCGAATCGTACCCGGTGATACCCGAGGGTCAATCGGACATCGAGCAGCTCACCGGCGCAATGAACCGCCTGGCGATAACAGGCGCGAGCGCGCTCACCAACATGGAGCAACTCCTGAACAAGGAGAACCGCGAGGCGTTCGGAGCGACGCTCGCCAACCTGCGCGAGATTTCGGGCGCGCTGTCGAAGCGGATGGGCAGGCTCGATGAAGTGGCGGACGCCCTGGCGAAAAGCGCCGTGGATTTCGGGAAATCGAGCCGGGACATCGCGGTAGCGGTGGAGCGCGTGAGCGCGGGCGCGCAGCCCGCCATCAAGCAGGCCGACGCCACGTTGCGCGACCTCGCGCGCGCGGTGCAGTCGCTCGAGCGCGAGACGACCGCGCTCGCCAGGCGGCTCGAGCAAGCCACCGATTCCGGGGCGCACGAGATCCGCGCCACGGCACAGGAGCTGCGCTCGAGCGCCGAGATCCTCTCGCGGGCGGCCGATCGGCTGCAGGATCCGCGCGCGGTCATATTCGGCCCAAGCGCGGCGCAGCTTGGCCCCGGGGAGCGAATGCGATGAAGAACGCCGCCGGCGTTGTTGCCGGGATCGCACTGCTTGCAGGCTGCATTTCGTTTCAGGACGTTCCGCCGCGCGAGTACTACGTGCTCGACGACCTGGCGAAGGCGGGCGCATCGGGGCCCGCCGCCCCTGCCGGCCGCGTGCTACTGGTCAACCGGGCGTCCGCGAGCCCGTTTTACGACACCCAGAACCTGGTCTTCAGCCGCTCGCCGGGCCAGCGCGCTTATTACCAGTTCGCGGGATGGACCGAGCGGCCGGGACGCAGGCTCCGCGAGCTGCTGATGCGCCGCCTCGAGGCGCGCGGCAGCATCAAGTCGGTTGCGGCCACAACCGCCGGCATCAACGGCGACTTTGTCCTCAGCATCCGGCTCGAGGAGTTCTACCATGAGACCAGCGCGAACCCCGGCAGCGTCCGGATCGAGATGTCAGCGGAACTGGTCGATAACGCAGGGCGCATGATCGTTGCGCAGCGCAGGTTCGCGCAGAGCGTGCCGGCCGCCGGCGAGAATGCGCAGGCGGCTGTCGCTGCTTTCAATCGCGCCTCAACCGCTCTGCTCGACGAAATGTCGGCCTGGATCGAAGGCGTCGTGGCGCAGCCGGTAGCGCGTTGATCCAGCGCGTCGCTGTCGGGAATCAGCGACACAACGCACCGTGCAGCCGGGCGCTGGCGGTGCGATTTGTCACAGCTGTGATACTGCTGCAAGCGGTAGAGTTAAGATGGCGCGGCGTGATCAAGAACGGTTTCTCTGAACTGCCGAAACTTGAGCAGACCTGTTTCGGGTGCTCCTGTCCCGGCAAGAGAAGGATCTCGATATGCAAATCCTGACGGTATTGCTGTTGATCATCGGCGTGGTGGTGGTCATGGCCGCCGCTTTCGCGGGCATCTCCTATGGCCTGGGCGTTTACGTGCATTCTCGCGAGGGCGTCATGGCCAGTCCCGGTGATAGGGACCCTTGCGCGCAGTGCATTGCCGACCGTGATTGGTACATGACATTGCCGTCATGGAAGCAGAACGCCCTATTAGCCTGGTGGTGGGCAAACCGTTTCCAGTGGGCGGCAAAGGGGTGCAGGTAGCGACGCCTGCGGACCCCTGAGGTGAGCAGGGCGGCGTGCTGATTCAGCACATATCCATTTCACCCTCGGTGCGGCTCGCTACCGCGCTGTGCGTGGTGCACCTTGCCACGGCTGGACTGCTGTGGCTCGTGCCCATCCCGGCTCTGGGCAAGGGGGCCTTCACGCTGGCCATTGCCGTCAGTCTCGTTTATTTCCTGGCACGGGATGCCGCGCTCCATGCAGCAAACGCAATCGTGGCCCTGGAGTTGAAGAACGGCGGCGGCATCTCGTTCCACACCCGGGATGGAGGGTGGGTGGATTGCGAGCTGGCGGGCTCGAGCTATGTTTCTCCCCGCCTCACCATCGTCAATCTCCGGCCGCGCGGAAAGAGGCGGACGCGCCACGTGATCCTCGTTCCCGACAACGTGGATCCACGCGATTTCCGCAGGCTGCGCATGTGGATGCGATGGAAGAATGAGCCCGGCCGCGAGCCGGCACCCACGGCAGAATGCTGACCCTGGACATGTTTCGTGCCCGGACCCGCCCCGCCATGGCGCGTGGCCGCGTTTCTCGCGCATCAGGAACACCTTGCACGGTGATGGATTTGTCAGGCCCTCCTGCCGCGGCTATGCTAAGCGCGGACGATAAAGGCAAGAACGGCGGATAGCGTGGCCTCGCGACAGGAAGAGATCAAGGCGTTGAAGGCCGGGGAGCAGCTGCCGTCGCACCGTGTGGTCCAGCTGCGCTCGATGGGGATGCACTCGATCCGTTACGAGTTCGTGGTGCGGCTGCTGCGCTCGAGCCTCAGGGTGGACACGCTCTCGATCTATTGGGAGCAGGGCAGCGACTTCATGCTGAAGCGCAATGTTGAGAGCGTGCACCGCCGGCTCGTGCTCGGCCGCAAGAAGCACGTTTCCGGCGAATTCGCGGACCTCTGGCTGCTATGCTACCCGGACGACGAGCAGATCAGGGAGTCGGTCGAGCAGGAAATCGACCGCATGGTAAGAGAGGTGAACGGGCAGGGCGTCCAGTTGACGGATGAGGAATGAGCGAAAGGCCGAACTGACGCCCGTTCAGTCGCGCTCCGTCAGTCATTCGCAGCGCTGCCGCGTTGTGATCCCGAAAGCGGCGGGCTGGCCGTATGAAAATTCACGACAAGCTCTATATCAACGGCGCATGGACGCCGTCACGGTCCGCCGCCTCGCTCGAGGTCCGCAACGCCGCCACGGAAGAAGTGATTGCGCGCGTGCCGGCGGGGACGCCGGAGGACACGGACCATGCGGCGCGCTCTGCCCGGGCGGCATTCGTGCCGTGGGCCGCGACGCCGGTGGCACAGCGCGCGGCACTGTTGCAGGGCATCGCGGAGGGGCTTGCCGGACGGGCCGACGAGATCGCACGCGCCATCACCGCCGAGGTCGGCATGCCGCTCAAGCTCTCCCGGCGCATCCAGGCGGCGTTGCCGCCGCAGGTGATGGCAAGCTACGCGCAGCTCGTGCGCGAGTACCCGTTCGAGGAGCGAATCGGTAATACGCTGGTGATCAAGGAGCCGGTCGGGGTGGTGGGGGCGATTACGCCGTGGAACTACCCCCTGCACCAGGTGGTGGCCAAGGTCGCGCCGGCGCTCGCCGCAGGCTGCGCCGTGGTGCTGAAGCCGAGCGAGGTCGCGCCGCTGTCGGCGTTCATCCTGGCCGAGGTGGTCCATGCAAGCGGATTGCCGCGCGGGGTGTTCAACCTCGTGTGCGGCACCGGTCCGGTCGCGGGCGAGGCGATTGCCCGGCATCCGGAGATAGACATGGTGTCATTCACCGGCTCGACGCGAGCCGGCAAGCGCGTCTCCGAGCTCGCAGCCGGGACCGTAAAACGGGTTGCGCTGGAACTTGGCGGAAAGTCCGCCTCGATCGTCCTGGAAGACGCCGATTTCGCGCGCGCGGTAAAGGGAACGGTCAATTCCTGCTTCCTCAATTCCGGGCAGACGTGCACGGCGCTGACGCGGCTACTGGTCCCCGAATCGCGCTACCGGGAGGCCGCCCAGCTTGCGGTAGAGGCCGCAAGGACATTCACACCGGGTGATCCCATGAACGAGGATACCCGCCTCGGGCCGCTGATCTCGGACACGCAGCGTGGGCGGGTGCGCGGCTATATCCGGAAGGGCGTGGAGGAGGGCGCGGAATTGCTGCTCGGCGGCGCCGAACCACCGCCGGGGCTCGCCCGGGGCTATTTCGTGCAGCCGACCGTATTCGGCCGGGTCAAGCCCGGCATGGCGATCGAGCAGGAAGAAATCTTCGGGCCAGTGCTGTCGGTCATATCCTATCGGGACGAGGAGGACGCCGTGCGCATCGCCAACGGCACGATCTACGGCCTCGCGGGCGCGGTGTGGTCGAAAGACGAGGAGCGCGCGCGGCGCCTCGCGCGCCGACTCAGGGCCGGCAGAGTCGAAGTGAACGGCGGAGCATTCAACCTGCTCGCGCCGTTCGGCGGCTTCAAGCAATCCGGGCACGGCCGCGAGTTCGGCCGCTACGGGCTCGAGGAGTACCTCGAGGTCAAATCCATGCAGCTCACAGCGTGATTCGTGGGTTGTGATTCGACCCGAAGAGCCGTGATTCGTGATTGGTGAATCGTGATTCGATTTGCTTGTTGCAGATATCTGCGTTCATCTGCGTCTATCTGCGGTTCCATTCTTGTTTTTCTTGGCGTCTTGGCGGCTAATTTCTGCCTGTACTCGGCGCGGGCGGAGCCGTATCCGGCCAAGCCGATCAAGATCGTCATCCCGTACCCCATCAGCGGGCCGACCGACATCCGGGGGACCTCCCGCATGTCTCGCAGCTACCGCTTGATGGCGCCCAACGCGCCCCCCGCGATCACCGATACGCTGGCGCGCGTCGTCGAGCAAGCAATCCGGGCAGATACGCCACACCCGGTTGTGCTCAAGCGCCAGCCGGGTGGAGCGACGACGAGGGGGGCGATGTCCGTCGCCCGCGCAACGGCGGACGGACACACGCTGCTGCTGGCGAGCAACGCCACCATGGTCATCAATCCTCATTATTTTTACGGTGTGGAATACGATCCGGTGCGCGATTTCGTGCTGGTCGCGCCGCTTGCCACGATGCCATTCGTACTGATGGTGAATGCCAGGCTGCCGATGGAAGACGTGCGCGGGCTCGCCGCCTGGCTCAAGGTGCGCCCGGGAGAGATCAACTTCGGTTCCTCCAGCGACGGCAGCACCGGCCACCTGGCGGGTGAGCTGTTCCGCCGCATGGCGCGGGTCAACATCGTGCATGTGTCCTATAACAGCGGGGTCAGCGCATTGAACGGCCTGGCTGCGCGCCAGGTCTCGTTCATGTTCGCCGCGTTGCCGTTGACGCTCATCTATTTCCCGAACGAGCATTTCAGGCCGCTCGCCGTCACGAGCTCCAGGCGCTCCGAGCG
>Ga0326597_10001912_pt1 | contig 32167 bp, 29 predicted proteins | sample RVTome_12_FD_203789 | JGI IMG/M metagenome (GOLD analysis project Ga0326597, IMG submission 203789) | Soil microbial communities from uranium-contaminated site in the Upper Colorado River Basin, Wyoming, United States - RVT100D185 | ecosystem: Environmental > Terrestrial > Soil > Contaminated >...
TTGTACTCGCGGACGGAGCTGCCGGGCGACTACTATCCGCTCCGCTTCCTGCCCGGCAAGCAACACATGGACGGCGCGACGGCGCTGGACTACTCGCGGACGCGGTACGGTTCCAGCGACCTGGACCGGATCCACCGCCAGCAGCAGGTGATCTTCGCGGCGATCGATCGGGGAGTTGACCGCGGGTTGGCCGGCATCGATTCGCTGGTGAGCCTCTGGCGGCAGTACAAGGGCACGGTCGATACGGACGTCAACGACATCCAGGCGCCGGGCTTCGCGTCGCTGGCGGCGCAGATCGATCCGGCGGACATCGCCGCGCTCTCCATCGGCGCGGCGACGGTGCCCTGGACGGCGCCGACGGGGGCGGAGGTGCTGCTCCTCGACAGGGACCTGGTGCAGCGACTCGTCAACGCGCTCTTCGGCGATCAGGCCCTCACAGAAGAGGCGGCGCTGGTGGAGGTGCAGGACGCGACGGCGCAGGACGGGCTGGCGAGCACGGTCGTCGACTACCTGGACGGCTTCGGGTTCGCGCCCAACGCGCTGACCGCGGCGAGCGCGCCGGGCGGCACGACGCCCGCGCTGACCGAGATCATCGACTTCAGCGGCAAGGACTACACGGTGGAGCTGCTGGCGAGCCTGCTCGACGTGCCGCCGGCGCAGGTGCGCGACGCGACGCCGGCGGACCGCGCGCTGAGCACGCTGGCCGGCGCCGACGTCCTGATCATCCTTGGCGCGGACGCGCAGGCGCGCGAGTTCACGGGCGAGAGTGCCTCGGGCGGGTAGGGGCGGACGGGGCCGGACAGACCTGAAGGTCTGTCCCTACTGCGCCATCACTACCATCGACTTGAGGCCCTCGTTGCGCAGACGCACGTCGTAGGCGCTCGCCGCGTCTTCGATCGGGAAGCGATGCGTGGTGATGGCGTCGGCCTCGGGCAGATGGGGGAGGAGCTGGAGGACGCGACGGTACTGCTCCGGCGAGGCGTTCTGGGTGCCGGTGAGGCGCACCTCGCTGTAGTGGACGGCGTTCGGGTCGAAGGGGACGGTGGTGTCCGGCGGGAAGCCGGCGAAGAGGTTGACGAAACCCTGCTTGCGCGTCGCGGCGATGGCCACGCCGACGACGCCAGGGAGGCCGGCGCTGACGATGACGGCGTCGGCGCCGGTGCCGCCCGTGTGCTCGAGGACCGCGGCGGCGAAGTCGCCGGTGCGCGGGTCGATCACCTCGGTGGCGCCGAGGCGGCGCGCGGTCTGCGCGCGCTCCTCGTCCGGCTCGCTGACGATGATCGGACCGACGCCCATGCGGCGCGCGAGGACGACGTGGCAGAGGCCCATCGGGCCGGCGCCGATGACGGCCATGCTGCGGCCGAGCGACAGCTCGCACGTCTCGAGCGAGTTGAGCACGCAGGCGAGCGGCTCGGTGACGGCGGCGCGCTCGATTGGCAGGCCGTCGGGGATCGGGATGAGGTGGCCCAGCGAGACGATCGCCGCCGGCACGAGGACGCGCTCGGCGAGGCCGCCGTCGGCGTCGTAGCCCAGCGTGCGGCGCTGCGGACAGCGCTGGCGGCGGCCGGAGAGGCAGAACTGGCACGAGCCGCAGGCGACGATCGGACAGACGACGACGCGGTCGCCGGCGCGGAGGCCGGGGGGCGCGCCCTCGCCGAGCGCCTCGATGACGCCGGCGATCTCGTGGCCAGGGATGACGCCGGGGCGGGCGTGCTTCTGGCCGAGGTAAACGCGGATGTCGGAGTGGCAGATGGCGGCGGCGCCGACGCGGACGAGCGCCTCGCCGGGGCCGGGCGAGGGGTCGGCGACGTCCTCGACGGCGATGCGGCGCGGCTCGTGAAAGACGAGCGCCTTCACAGCGGGCCCGGCGGGCGCTAGCTCTTCTTGCCGCGCGGCGTGGACTTGCGGGCGGCGGGCTTCGCCTTCGTGCCCGTCGCGCGGCGGCGCTTCGGCGCTACGGCGGCGACGCCGCCCTGCTGGAGGGTGTTGAGCTGGCGCATGATGCGCGCCTTGCGCCGCGAGGCGTTGTTCGCGTGGAGGATGCCCTTGCGCGCCGCGCGGTCGAGGACAGACGCCGCGGCGCGGACGGCTTCCTGCGCGCCATCCGCCGATCCGGCGGCGATCGCCTCGCGGGCGCGGCGGACGGCGCTGCGCGCCGCGGTGACCTGCCCCTGATTGCGCTCGCGACGGCGGAGCGATTGGCGGTGGCGCTTGATGGCTGATGCCGAATGGGCCACGAGATGCCTCCTGAGTATCGATGCCGCCCTAGGGGCGGCGAACCTCATCCTATCGGACGGGCGGCGCTGCGTCCAATCGAGGGGAGGGTCAACGGCCAAGGGCCGGGGGCCAGGGGCCCGGGGGCGGTGGCGCTGGTCGCGGTGGAAGGCTTTCGGGTTATGGCTGGTCGAAGGGGAAGGCGCGGCGGCCGGCGAGGTCGAGCAGCGTGTCCAGGGCGCGGCGGGCCTCGTCGATGACGTCGGGCGGGTAGGCCATCGCGCGGCTGTTCTCCGCGAACTCGTCCTCGTCCAGCACCTTGATCTCGCCGGAGGGGAAGACGTGGACATCGAGGTCGAGGTCGGCGTAGCGGACGGTCTCGCCGTCGAAGACGGCGGGCGTGGCGACGTTGCAGTACCACTGGAGCTCGCGCGTCTTCGGGTCCTCGAAGCGCATGACGTTGTACCAGCGGCCGTCGAGCCAGAAGTGGTTGCGGCAGTGGTAGGGCGTGGTCCAGGGGCCGCTGGCGTTTTTTAGCACTTGGCCGGCGAAGTTCTGCGTGATCAGGAGCGGCCCCTCCTCGACGACGGACCAGGAGTCGAACTCCCAGTGCGGGGAGCCGTCGTACTTCGTCGAGCAGACCGCGACGCGCTGGCCGAACACGAGAAGCAGTCTAGCGCACCTGCGCGAGTGTGTCCGCGCGCTGGAGGAAGAGCGGGAACGGCATCGGGCGCTAGCGGATCGGCTCGGGGAACAGGAAGTCGCCTTCGCGAGGCGGCGGGACGGCGCCGGCATCGATCTGCGACTGCGTGATCACCTCGATGTCCTGCTCGTAGGTGAGACGGACGGCCGGGCGCAACATGTAGCCATCGTCGGGAAAGAGCGAGAGCGACGGCGGGTACTGCCGGACGATCAGTCGCGAGGTCTCGGGCAGGGCGGGGTACGTCGCCTTGAGGCTCGAGAGAAACGCCTCTGCGTCGTCGCCCTTCGCGGTGAGCCAGTCCTGGTAACCCGCGTTGAGGACGCCGAACCAGACCGCGACGCCGGCGAGCAGCGCGGCGGCCGCAACCGGCCGGGCGTTGGCGAGGCCCGCCGGCAGCAGCTCGACGGCGCGGGCGAGCGCGAGGCCGGCGAGGAGCGCAAGGCCGACCATGGGCAGGTAGAGGTAGCGTCCGACGAGCCACTCCGGCGGCAGCACGAGCACGGGCGCGATGGCGACGAGGCACCAACCGGCGAGGAACCACTCGCGGCGCGCGCCGCGGACGGCGGCGACAACGATCGCGGCGATGAGTGCCAGGCCGCGACGCCCTGCGCGATGCCGTAGCCGGAGTTCGAGACCTCCTGGCCGGCGAACGGGCCGGCGGCGAGTCCGGCGAGGCGGTGGACGTTGCGAAAGAAGTCCCAGGTGAGCAGCCTGCTGTCCTGCTCCGACGCCAGGTTGCCCACGAGCGCCATGCGCACGACGACGTAGCCGATCAGCAGCACGACGAACGGTGCGAGCGACCAGGGGACGCGTCGCGTGCGGAGGAGGTCCGGTGCGCCGACGAACAGGTGATAGCCGGCGATGATCACGATCACGGCCATGCCCGTCTCCTTCGCGCCGAGCGCGAGCAGCGTCGCGGCGAAGGACGCGCCGTAGAGGAGCCAGCGAGCGCGCCCGCGCGCATCGAGGGCGCTTGTGTAGAGCAGCACGGCGCTGACGCCGAAGGTCACGAGCAGCAGATCGGTGGTCGATGACACCCAGGCGACGGCGTCGGCGTACTGCGGGTGGAAGGCCCAGACGAGCGCGCCGGCCAGCGACGCGAGCGTCGACCGCGTGAGCCGCGACGCGAGCAGGAAGACGAGCACGGCGTTGACACCGTGGAGCGCCGCGTTGAAGACATAGTAGGGCATCGGATCGGCGCCGAAGGCCTGGTACTGGAGCCAGAAGACCGTGTAGTAGAGCGGGCGGTAGAGGTCGCCGGTGCCGATGATCGTGCGGCCGCCGTCGCCGGGGTCGAAGACGCGCGCGAAGTACGTGGAGGCGTCGTGCGCGCGGATGGCATCGAGGTGGTTGAAGTCGAGGACGGCGAAGGCGGCGCCGAAGGAGGGGGCGAAGAGCATGAAGGCGGCGAGGAAAACGGCGAGCGGGGCGAGCCAGGCCGGCAGCACGCCGGCGAGCGGGCGGGGCCCGGCCCGGTCTGCGCGGGAGCGGGCGTGGAGGCGGATTGCTTCGGGCAGGTCCATCCTTGGGATGCGGGAATCGAGCCGGCCTTCGGGCCATCGTAACACGCAGGGCTTGCATCGAGTTGCTATAATGGGTCAAGGCTCCCCCGCCGGCCCAAGGTCTTCGCATGACGAACGTGCTGCTGCACCGTTTGTTCAACGGGTTGCCGCTCGGCTATCGCCTCCGGCGACGGTGGGAGTGGACGCGCCCGTTCTCGCTGCCGAGCTATACGGCGGGCACGCCGCAGATCGACGGCACGGGTTCGTTCGAGATCTTCCTGCCGCTCAACTCGCAGACGCTGGGCGCGTACGCGCTGGAGGCGACGAGCGCCGTCGACGCGGTGCTGGCGCGCCTCGACCAGACCGATGACATCGCGGCGCTGCGCACGTACTACCGGACGGCGCGCGACAAGTTCGGTCCGCACTGGCGCTACGCAGACCTGCTCTCGGCGCTGTGGGCGGCGGCCACGCTGAGCCCGCCGAAGGCGTATCTCGAGATCGGCGTGCGCTCCGGCCGGAGCGCGGCGCTCGTCGGCGCGGTCGCGCCCGAGTGCGCGATCTACGGCTTCGATCTCTGGACGGACGAGTACGCGGGGATCGTGAACCCTGGGCAGGAGTTCGTCCGCAGCCAGCTGCGCGCGGCCGGTCACACCGGCCCGGTGACGCTGGTCTCAGGCGACAGCCGGCGAACGGTGGCGGAGTTCCTGGAGCGGCACCCGGACCTCTACTTCGATCTGATCACGATCGACGGCGACAAGTCGATCGCCGGCGTGTCGAGCGACTACGCGCACACGCTGCCTCGGCTTAAGGTCGGCGGGATCGTGGTGTCGGACGACATCTTCCTCGCGCCGCACCTGCATCGCGTGTGGGAGACGGTGATCCGGCACGACGCGCGGTACGTGAGCTGGGAGTTCGCCGACGGATCGATCGGCGTGGGCGCCGCCATCCGCATGTCCGACGGGCCGCCATTGTCGCCGGCGGTCTAACCAAACCCCCAACGACCCGCTAGTGCACCTCGCCGGTGACCGCCTCGAAGAGGCGGGCGACTTCGCGCGCGAGCGGCGCATGCTCCGGCTTCGACAGCTCCGGGTCGTCTTCGAGGAGGCGGGCGGCCTCCTCGCGGGCGAGCTCGATGAGGCGCGTGTCGAGGAGGCTGGCGACGCGGAAGTCGGGCAGGCCGGACTGGCGGGTACCGAAGAACTCGCCGGGGCCGCGCATCTGGAGATCGGCATCGGCGAGCCGGAAGCCGTCAGTCGTCTCCTCCATTAGCCGCAGGCGCTGCTGCGCGTCGAGCGATGGACTCTCGGCCAGGAGGAGGCAGTACGACTGATCGGCGCCGCGCCCGACGCGGCCGCGGAACTGGTGGAGCTGGGCGAGGCCGAAGCGGTCGGCGCCCTCGATCAGCATGACGCTGGCGTTCGGCACGTCGATGCCGACCTCGACGACGGCGGTGGAAACCAAGACCTGCGCCTCGCCGGCGCGGAAGCGCTGCATGGCGGCGTCCTTCTCGCGTCCGCGCATGCGGCCGTGGACGAGATCGAGCGTGAAGTCCGGGTAGACGCCGGCGCGGAGGCGCTCGAACTCCTGGACGGCGGCCTTCGCCTGGAGCGCCTCGGACTCCTCGACGAGCGGGCAGATGACGAAGGCCTGGCGGCCGGCCTCGACCTGCTCGCGGAGGAAGTCGTAGGCGTCCTGACGGCGCTCGGGCGGCCACCAGCGCGTGACGACGGGCTTGCGGCCGGGCGGCAGCTCATCGATGACAGAGACGTCGAGATCGCCGTAGAGCGCGAGGTAGAGCGAACGCGGGATGGGCGTCGCGGTCATGACGAGCATGTGCGCCGAACGCTGCTGCGCGGTCTTGCCGCGCAGCGCGGCGCGCTGCATGACGCCGAAGCGGTGCTGCTCGTCGACGATGACGAAGCCCAAGCGGCTGAACGTGACGCCTTCCTGGATGAGGGCGTGCGTGCCGACGGCGATGTCGACGTCGCCGCGCTCGATGCGCTCGTAGACCTCCGACTTGTGCGATGCGCGCACGCTGCCGGTGAGGCGCGCGATGCGCAGCGGCCTATCGAGGTAGGGAGGCGCGGCTTCCGCCAGCGGGCCGTCTTCGCTCTCCGCGCCGAAGAGGTCGCAGACGGTGCGGAAGTGCTGCTCGGCCAGGATCTCAGTCGGCGCCATCATCACGCCCTGCGCGCCGTTCGCGACGGCGGCGACGAGGCCGGCGGCGGCGACGACGGTCTTGCCGCTGCCGACGTCGCCCTGGAGCAGGCGGCTCATCGGCGCGTCGCGGGCGAGGTCAGCGAGGAGCTGGTCGAGCGCCTTCTGCTGGGCGCGCGTGAGCGAGAACGGCAGCGCCGCGAGGAAGCCTTCCAGCAGGCGGGGCGGCATCGGGAGGGCGTCGGCGCTGCCCGGCTGCTGCCAGCGACGGCGCCGGATCAGCACGGAGATCTGGAGCGGCAGCAGCTCATCGAGCGCGAGGCGGCGGCGCGCCTGTCCGAGCGACTCCTGGCTATCGGGGTAGTGGGCCTGGCGGACGGCGGTGCGCACGTCGATGAGGGCGAGGCGCTTGCGCAGCGCCTCCGGAAGCGGATCATCGAGCTGGCCGGCGTAGGCATCGGCGGTCTGGCGGATGAGCTTGCGCAGCGTGCGGCTGGTGATGCCGCCGGTGAGCGGGTAGACGGGGACGAGGCGGCCGGTGTGGGTCAGCTCCTCGCCGGGTTCCCAGGGCTCCCACTCCGGGTTCTCGAACGTCGGGCGGCCTTTGTAGATCGCGACGCGGCCGGAGAGGACGATCTCGGCGTTGGTGCGGAGCGCGCGCGCGATCCAGGGCTGGTTGAACCAGACGACGTGCATCATGCCGGATTCGTCGCCGACGTCGGCCTCCGCGCCCTTGCGCATGCCGAGCTGCGTCTCATTCGCGCTCCAGACGCGCGCGCGCACGGTCTCCTCCTCGCCGGGCGTGAGCTCGGCGATCTTGCGGAGCTTGGCGAAGTCGTTGTGGCGGCGCGGGAAGAGGTAGAGGAGGTCGCGCACCGTGCGCACGTTGAGCTTCTCGAACTTCTCCGCCATCGCCGCCTTGACACCCTTGAGCACCGTGACGGGCGCGTCGAGGCCGGGCGGCTGCGGGCGAGGCGCCGGCGCGCGCGGCCGGGGCTCCGGCTTTTGCGTGCCGGCGGGCGCGCGCAACGCGGCGAGGGCGGACTCGAGCCAGCGGCGGCGGGCATCGACGGAGAGGCCGCGGTAGCCCCCGTCGGGCAGCTCGCGGACCGCGCGGGCGATGGGCGAAGTGGCGGGCAGGCCGTTGCGGGCAAGCAGGTTGCGCAGCAAGCGGTCGAGGCCGCCGTAGACGGCGCTATCGTTGTACCGCTTGCGACGCTCCAGCTCGAGCACCTTGCGGAGCTGCTCGACCGGCGGGTCGTCGTGGCCGGGGGTGCGCGGGGTCACGTCGCGTCCTCGGCCATGACGACGCTGACGCCGATCAAGCCCGGGCCGCCGTGGACGCCGATCACCGGCCCGATGCGTCCGACGTGCACGCTCGCGCTGGGGGCGCGGCGGCGGATCTCGGCGGCGAGCTCGTGCGCGTCGTCCGGGTTCGTGGCGTACATGACGGCTGCCTGCTCGACGACGCCGCCCTCGAGACAGATGCGGAGGACCTCCTCGAGCGCCTTCTTGCGCGTGCGCACGCGCGCAAGCGGATACGTCTCGCCGTCGCGCACGGTGACGATCGGCTTGAGGCGGAGGAGGCTGCCGAGGAAGGCCTGCGCGCGCCCGATGCGCCCGCCGCGGCGCAGGTACTCGAGCGTGTCGAGCGCGACGGCGAGGCGCTGGCGGCGCAGCACGCTGCGCGCGGCGGCGGCGCAGGCGTCGAGATCAGCGCCGGCCTTGGCGGCGCGCGCGGCGGCGATGACGGCGAAGCCGAGCGCCATCGACACGGTATTGGAGTCGATCACCTCGATCGCGCAGCGGCCCTCGAGGGCGCGCGCCGCCTGCCGCGCCGTCTCCGCCGTTCCGGAGAACCGCGAGGAGAGGTGGACCGAGAGGATGCGGTCGGTGCCGGCGGCGAGGCGTTCGTACACCTGCTCGAAGTCGCCGGGGGACGGCTGCGACGTCCGCGGCAGCTCGGCGGCCTCGGGCAGGCGGCGGAAGAACTCGTCGCTCGTCATGTCGACGCCGTCGCGATAGGCGTGCTCGCCGAAGATGACCTGCAGCGGCACGACGGTGATGTCGAGCTCCTGGACGACCTCAGACGGGAGGTCGGCGGTGCTGTCCGTGACGACGCGAACCGGGCGCGGTGCGGCGCGGCGCGGCACGAGCTCTCGGATGCGGCGGAAGAAGCTCATTCGAGCGAGAGGATGTACGGGTAGTGCGGCTGGCCGCCGCGCACCAGCTCGACCTCCAGCCCAGGGTGGCGCGCGCGCAGCTCGGCGGCGAGGGCGTCGGCGTCTTCGTCGCGGGCGTCCTCGCCGGTGTAGATGGTGAGCAGGCTCGCGCCGGCCGAACGCATCTCCTCGACGCAGGCGAGGACGGCGCCGGCGACGTCCTCGGCGACGACGCGCAGGTGCCCTTCGACGATGCCGATCGCTTGCCCGACCTCGATGCGGCGGCCCTCCAGCGTCGTCGCGCGCACGGCACGCGTCACCTCCGCCGAGCGCACCGACGCGAGCGCGCGCTCCATCGCGGCGGCGTTCTCCTCGAAGGGCTGGTCGGCGTTCATCGCGAGCACGGCGGCGACGCCCTGGGGGATGGTGCGCGAGGGGACGACGGCGACGCGCTTTGGCGAGCGCCCGGCGGCCTGCTGCGCCGTGGCGATGATGTTCTTGTTGTTCGGCAGCACGACGACCTGGCCGGCCGGGCAGGCCTCGATCGCTGCGAGGACTTCGGCGGCGCTGGGGTTCATCGTCTGGCCGCCGCGCACGAGGTGGGTGACGCCGACGCTGCGGAACGCCTCCTCGATCCCGGCCCCGGCGGCGACCGCGACGACGTCGATGCCGGCGGCGACGGGCGGAGGCGGCGGCTCCTCGGCCCAGCGGCGGATCTGGTGCTCCAGGTTGTCGACCTTGATGCGCGACAGCTCGCCGAGCGAGCGGCCGTAGGCGAGCGCGTCGTCCGGCTTCGCGGTGTGCAAATGGACGCGCAAGAGGCCGTCGCCGGCGACGACGAGGAGCGAGCTGCCGAGATCCGCGAGTTGCGCGCGCGCCGATGCGAGATCGAGACCTGCACCGTGGACGAGGAACTCGGTGCAGTAGCCGCTCTCGCCGTGCTCCGCGCGGTGGAGCGAGGCGGCCTCGCCGCGCCAGCCCGCCTCGACGGCGGCCGCGGGCGCGAGATCGACATCGAGCCTCTCGCCCCGCAGCGAGCGCAGCACGCCTTCCAGGACGATGGCAAGGCCGAGGCCGCCGGCGTCGACGACGCCCGCTTCCTTGAGCACCGGCAACAGCTCGGGTGTGCGCGCGACGGCGTCGTGGGCGGCGGCGACGGCGCGCGCGAGCGTCTCCTCGGCGGTGGCCGGCGGCGGGTCGGCCGCGACGGCGGCTTCGCGGACGACGGTAAGGATGGTGCCTTCGCGGGGCTCCGAGAGGGCGTCGTAGGCGGCCTCGGCTCCGGCGGCGAGCGCGGCCGCGAGCGCGGGGCCGTCGGCCTCGCGCCGGCCGTCGAGCGCGGCGGCGAGGCCGCGCAGGACCTGCGAGAGAATAACGCCGGAGTTGCCGCGCGCGCCCATCAGCGCGCCGCGGGCGAGCGCCTTCGCGGCGCTGGAGACGTCATCGCCGGTGGCGGCGAGCAGCTCGTCGACGCCGGCGCGGAGGGTGAGGTGCATGTTCGTGCCGGTGTCGCCGTCGGGGACGGGGTAGACGTTGATCGCGTTGAGGGCGTCGATGTGGCGCTGGAGGAGGGCACAGGCGTCCGAGAAGGCTTCGCGGAAGCTGAGGCCGTCGAGGTTGACCGCCTGCTCGCGCCCCATCCGGGCTGCGCGGGCGCGGTCGTCGGCTGGCGTGGACATGGAGCGTGCGGGTTGTTCCCTACCCCCGGCCCTGGTACGATTGTAACGTATTCTACTCCCACCCCCAGAGCGGGGCAAGCAAAGGACGATCCATGGCAGCACGTTGCGACCTCTGCGGTAAGGGTACCGCCTTTGGCCAGAATATCCGGCACAGCAGCACGGGGCGCTGGCAGCGCAAAGCCCACCGCACCAAGCGCTTCTTCAAGCCGAACCTGCAGCAGCACGACATCTACCGGGACGGCCGGAAGGTGACAATGACGCTCTGCACCCGCTGCATGCGCACGGGACTGAAGGTCGCCGGCGCGCCGGTGCGCGGGAACGTCACCGGGTCCAAATCTCCGAGCTAACCGACAGCCCCTCGACTATTCTTCGGCTCTCGCCGCCGCGATCGCGGCGCGGAGGGCGCGCATGTTCTCCGCGACCGGCGCGTCGTCGTTGAACAGCACCGAGCCGGCGACGAGAACGCGAGCGCCCGCCTCGACGCAGGCGGCGGCGTTACCGGCCTTCACGCCGCCATCGATCTCGATGTCGGGATCGAGGCCGCGCCGGGCGAGCATGGCGCGCAGGTCGCGCACTTTGGGGAGCGTTTCGGGGATGAATGCCTGGCCGCCCCAGCCGGGGTTGACGCCCATCACCATCACCTGGTCGACCTGATCGAGGACGTGCTCGATCGCAGACAGAGGCGTTGGCGGGTTGAGCGAGACGCCGGCGCGGCAGCCGAGCGCCCGGATCTGGCTGAGGATGGCCGGCAGGTCGGACGACGCCTCGACGTGGACGTTCACGATCGACGCGCCTGCCTTGGCGAACTCCTCGATCTGGCGCTCCGGGCGCTCGACCATGAGGTGGACATCGAGCGGCAGCGACGTGATGTCGTGGATCGCGGCGGTCACGATGACGCCGAAGGTGATCGGCGGGACGAAGTGGCCGTCCATGACATCGAGGTGGAGGTAGTCGGCGCCGGCCGCCTCGACCGCGCGCACCTCGTCGGCGAGACGGGTGAAGTTGGCGGTCAGGAAGGAGGGGGCGATCTTGATGGTGGGCATCATGCGTCTTCTTTCCCACCCGCCCACCCAGAGGAGTTGTTGAGGCTGGGGGACACCCCCAGACCCCCGGCAGAGGGCGCCCGCCCCCTCTGCACTCCCCCAAACGGGCGCGGCACGCGGGTTGAAGGCATCAGTGTTAGACCTGGAGCTTCCGCTTCCATCTACGCAACGCGCCCGCCACCCGGCGGGGGGCGGTGCCGCCGGGCAGGTCGCGCGCCGAGAGCGCCGAGGTGAGGTCGAGCTTGAGGACGTCCTGCGCGAAGAGCGGCGAGAACTTGCGGTACTCCGCCAGGATCAGGCGCGCGAACGGCTTGCCCTGTTCCTCAGCGTACCGGACGAGGCGGCCGACGGTCTCGTGCGCGTCGCGGAAGGGGAGGCCCTTGCGCACAAGGTAGTCGGCGAGATCGGTGGCGAGGGCGTAGCCGGCGGTCGCGGCGCGGCGCATGCGGGCGGCGTCGAACTGCAGCTCGGGCACCATCGCGGCGAAGACGGCGAGCGTCTCCAACAGCGTGTCCTCCGCCTCGAAGAAGGCGCGCTTGTCTTCCTGGAGGTCGCGGTTGTACGAGAGCGGCAGCGCCTTCAGTGTCGTCAGCAGCGAGACGAGCGCGCCGTGGACGCGGCCGGTGCGGCCGCGCGCGAGCTCGGCGACGTCCGGGTTGCGCTTCTGTGGCATGATGCTCGATCCCGTCGCGAACGCGTCAGGCAGGCGCACGTACGCGAACTCCGCGCTGGACCACAACACGATCTCCTCGGCGAGGCGTGAGAGGTGGGTCATGCAGAGCGATGCCGCGGCGACGAAGTCGACGGCGAAGTCGCGGTCCGACACGGCGTCGAGGCTGTTGTCGCTGACGCGCGAGAAGCCGAGCTCGCGCGCGACGGACTCGCGGTCGAGCGGGTAGGGGACACCGGCGAGCGCGCCGCTGCCGAGCGGCAGCACGTCGGCGCGGCGGCGCGCGTCAGCGAAGCGGTCGGCGTCGCGCTCGAGCTGCTCGACGTAGGCGAGCAGGTGGTGCGCGAGCAGGACGGGCTGCGCGCGCTGCAGGTGCGTGTAGCCCGGCATGACGGCGCGGCGGTTCGCCTCGGCCAGCGCGACTAGCGCGCGCTGGAGCGCGCGGACGGCGTCGGTCGCGCGGCCGCAGGCCGCCATGGCGTAGAGGCGCAGGTCGGTCGCGACTTGGTCGTTGCGCGAGCGGGCGGTGTGGAGGCGGCCGGCGGCAGCGCCGATCTTCTCGCGCAGGCGCGCCTCGACGTTGCTGTGGACGTCCTCCAGCTCGTCGCGCCAGGGGAACTTGCCGGCGGCGATCTCGCGCCCGGTGTCCTCGAGGCCGCGCACGATGGCGGCGGCGTCGGCGCGCGGGATGATGCGCTGGCGGCCGAGCATGCGCGCGTGCGCGATCGAGGCGGCGATCTCTTCGCGCCAGAGGCGGCGGTCGACGGGGAGCGAGAGCGTGTACGCTTCGACGAGCGGGTGTGTGCCGGCGCGGAAGCGGCTCCCCCACGTCTTGGCGGCTCGCTTCGAGGTGGCTGGCTTGCGGGGGCGCTTCGGGGCGGCCATCGGCCTAGTCGAAGCAGGGGAGGTGGGGGATCTCGCGCAGCTCGTCCACCGCAAAGTCGGGCTTGATGCCGTCGATGCGCTCCGGCGAGCGGGCGTATTTGCGCCAGACGCCGGTCATGCCGAGCGCGCGGGCGCCTTCGACGTCCGCGCGGAGGGAGTCGCCGACCATGACGGCTTCGCCCGGGGCGACGTCGAGCAGATCGAGCGCGTGCTGGAAGATCTCCTGGTGGGGCTTCATGTAGCCGACGTCGCAGGAGACGGAGAGGGCGTCGAAGAGGCCGGTGAGGCCGTGCTCGTCGAGCTCGGCCTGGAAGCCGCGGCCGCTGAAGGCGCGGTTGGTGACGCAAGCGAGCCTGTACCCGCGGCCGCGCAGCTCGTGGAGCGTCGCGATCGCGTCGTCGAAGAGCACCCGGCCGAAGAAGGCGCCGCCCAGGTTCCAGGTCTCCCAGAGCTCCTCGGCCCGTTCCGCCGTGATCTCCATCTTGTGGCGGGCGGCGATATCGTGGACGAGCCTGGCGAAGTCGGGGCTGACGCAGTCGGTCGCGTACGCCTCGCGGTCGGCGGCGGTGACGGCGAGGCGGATGTCGCGGCCGAGGAAGTTGTGGTGCTCCTCCGGCTCGACGCCCCAGGAGCGGACGAGCGCGCGAATGCGGCGCACGGTCTCGTTCCGCACCTCCTGCTGGGGAGGCGGCTCGGGGATATGCCAGAGCGTGTTGCCGAGGTCGAAGAGGACGGCGCGAACGGGCATAGCTCCCCCATGCTAGCGAACGCGCGCGCGCAGGCGCTAGTAGCGGCCGGCGTTGCCGTCTTCGTGCGGCATCGGGCTCTGCAGGGGCAGGGCCGCCGACGGCTCGGGCGGGAGGAGGCCGAGCGTGAACAGCTCCCAGAGATCGTGGATAGAGAAGTCGGCCTCGGGCGCGGGCGGCAGCTCGTGGCGGCCGTTGAGCTTCCAGACCGTGGTCATGCCGAGCGCCTTCGCGCCGCGCACGTCGGCGACGAGGTCGTCGCCGACGAAGATGGCGTCGGCGGGAGCGATGCCGAGCAGCTCGAGCGCGCGCTCGAACGGCTCCGGGCGCGGCTTGGGGCGCATGAGGTCGGCCGAGGAGACGAAGGCATCGAGCAGGTCACGCGTGATGCCGAACTCCTCGAGGATCGGAACGAGCAGGTCTGACGTGTTCCAGCCATTGGAGACGAGCGCCGACGACAAGCCCAGCGAGTGGACGCGCCGGAGCGTGTCGAGCGTGTCGGGATACGGTTGCCAGCCCCAGTGGACGAAGCTCGTCGCGGTGGCGCGCCAGAAGCCGGCGGCCTGCTCCTCGGAGACGTCCACGCCATAGGCGGCCAGCGCGCCGCGGGCGATGAACGCCCCGTCGACTTCGAAGCCTTGCTCGCGGCGGAGCGGCTGCGCGGTGTGTACGGCGTCATACAGGTCGCTGATAAGCGCGACGGCGTCGGTGCTGTCGTCGGCGCGCCAGGTACGCAGGAGCGGTAGTACCTGCTCCGCCATCCGCCCGTAGAGGCGCTCCCGGTCGGGCTCGCGCGCCTCGAAGATGAGCGTATCGCCGAGGTCGAAGAGAACGGCTCGGATGGGCATCGCCCCTCCATCGTACACGGCTGCGGGCTCGGCGGCCCGCTGCTATGCTAGAATGACCGGCAGGCGAGATGGATAACGACTTCGCGCTGGATTATGACGAGATCATCAAGACGGTGCGCACCGCCGATGTGATCACCTTCCGCTTCGTGATCGTCAATCAACGGCTGCTGATCGACAACCGCTCGTCGGAGATCGACCCGCCGCTCGTGAAGCTCGTGCCGCGCGCGACGAGCATCGAGGAGCGCTTCCGCAGCCTGAAGCAGCTCCGTCCGCGCTTTCACCTGCCGGACAAGATCAGCGCGATCTGGTGGCCGAAGTTCGTCGAGAGCATGGTCGACCGCGGCGTCTGGCAGGCGGTCGTCCAGCGCATCGAGGAGGCGGGCTTTGCCGAGGCGGCGCGCGAGAGCGACGCGGTGATCCGGGAGCTGCGGGCGCTGGAGCGGCAGGAGATCCACAACGCGATCCTCTGCGAGGGCTACCAGGCCCTCTGGGAGAAGTAGCCGCTCGAGATGGAGCGGCGCCGCTTCTCCGGCCTGGTGCGGCGGGCGCTGGCCGACCTTCCTTCCCCCTATCGCGACTGGCTCGAAAACGTCGACGTGGTGGTCGAGCGCCGGCCCGGGCGGCGGCAGCTGCGGGAGGCCGGCCTGGGCGCCCACGACGTGCTCTTCGGCCTCTATGAAGGGGTCCCGCTGACGGAGCGCACGAGCGGCTACGGCATGGTGCTACCGGATAAGATCACGATCTTCCAGGAGCCGCTGGAACAGGAGTTCTCCGCCGACGCCGACCTCATCGCTGAGGTGCGGCGGACGGTCCTGCATGAGCTGGCCCACCACTTCGGCATCGATGACGAGCAGTTGGAGCGCCTCGGCCTGGACTAGGGGGCAGAAGCGACCCTCTCCGACCGATACTGATCCCAGGAGGAACGAGACGTCCTCACACCGAACGGTTAGGAGTGTCTATCTTGCAGACCATGGGCGTCGCCCTACTGGCCGTCTGTGCGCGCGTCTCGTTCGTTTGCAGCCGGGCACGCGGCCAGACGCTGGCCGAGTACGGGATGATCCTCACGCTGGTGGCCGTGGGCGTCGTCATCCCGACGATGCTGCTCTTCAGAGAAGCGCTCATCGACGCGTTCGTCGCGGCGACTAGCTGCATGAACGGGAGCTGCTAGGCTCCCCGGATCAGAAGTCCCTAGCCGAGCCTTTCCAGGCTCGGCCGTAATCTCGTGGCGAGGCTAGAAAGCCTCGCCACGAGGTTTATCGGCACCCTGCTAGGTTCCTCGGATCAGCCCCGGGCCAGGACCTGGCCGGCGCCTGCGCCAACTGGGATGCCGCCATCGATCTCGACCGCGCCGTTTACCAGCACGTAGGGGATGCCGGCAGGGTAGCGGCGCGGCTCCGCGTACGTCGCCTGGTCGGCGACGAGCTCCGGGTCGAAGACCACGACATCGGCCCAGGCGCCCTCTCGCAACACGCCGCGCTCCGCCAGCCGGAACTTCTCCGCCGGCAGCGATGTCATCCGCCGTACGGCTTCCTCGATCGAGAACAGGCCTTCGTCACGCGCGTAGCGTCCGAGGACGCGCGGGAACGTGCCGTAGAGCCGGGGGTGGGGCTTGCCGCCCGTCGGCAAGCCGTCCGAGCCGATCATGCAGGTCTCGTGGCGAAGGACGCGCTGCACGTCCGGCTCGTCCATGATGAACATGATCGCGGAGACGGCGTTCTCCTCCTCGCGGAGCAACCGCGAGACCGCGTCCTCGACCGGCAGGTCCATCATGGACGCCACCTCGTCGAGGCGCTTGCCCTCGTATTCGTGCTGACGCTTCACGGAGGCGACGAGCACGTCGTGGGGGTCCATGCGCGCCGCGAGCTGGCCGCGCGGCGCAATGGCGACGAGCGCGGTGCTGGCGGCGGTGTAGGGATAGGCATCGATGGTGACGTCGACGCCGCGGGCGCGGGCTTCGTCGATCACGGGCAGCGATTCCCTGGTCTTGCCGTAGTTCGGGCGGCCGGAGGCTTTGTGGTGCGAGAGCTGGACGCCGATGCCGGCCTCCTCGCCGATGCGGATCGCCTCGCGGACGGCGTCCAGCAGCGCGGCGCCTTCGTCGCGGATGTGGCTGACGTAGATGCCGCCGTACGGCTCGACCACCTTCGCCAGCTCGATCAGCTCGCCGGTCTCGGCGAAGGCGCCAGGCGCGTAGACGAGGCCGGTCGAGAGGCCGAGGGCGCCTGCCGCCATGCCTTCGGCGAGGAGCTCCTTCATCGTTGCCAGCTCGTCGTCTGTGGGCGGGCGGCGCTCCCAGCCCATCGCCGCGACGCGCAGCGCGCCGTGGGGGACAAGGAACGCGGCGTTCACCGACGGCCCGGCGGCGCGCACGGTGTCGTAGAACTCGCCGAGCGAGCGCCAGGAGAAGCGCTCGACCGGGCCGAGGATGCCTTCCGTGCCGCGACGGTAGAACGCCTCGAGGCGTTCGTTCGCGGGCGCGGCGCCGGCGCCGCAGTTGCCGCAGACGACGGTGGTGACGCCCTGGGCCGCTTTGAAATCGAGGCCGGGCTGGTTGATCAGCGCGACGTCGTCGTGCGAGTGGACGTCGATGAAGCCGGGCGCGACGATGTGGCCCGAGGCGTCGATCACGCGCGCGGCGTCGCCCTCGACCGCGCCGATGGCGGCGATGCGTCCGCCGGCGATGGCGACGTCGGCATCGCGGGTGGGGGCGCCAGTGCCGTCGACGACGCGGCCGCCGCGCACGATCAGGTCGAATCCGCCCATAGCGAGCCAGCCTAGCGCAGCCCGGCGGGGCTGGCAAGCGCCCGTGCCGGCCGCAGCGCGAGGCGGTACAATGACATCGATGGCGAAACGACGGCGCTTCCTCCTGGCCCCGCTCGCGCTCGTGGCGGCCATCGTCGTGCTGCTGGCGTCCTCCGCCTGTAAGGGCGGCGACGGTGCGAATGGGGGAGACGAGACGCCGGGCGGGGGCCCGGTCGCGATCACACTCTGGCACTCCATGGGTGCGCCGCTCAGCACGGGCCTCGAGCGCATCATCCAGGAGTTCAACGCCTCGCAGCGTCAGTACCGGGTCGAGGCGATCTACCAGGGTTCGTACACCGACTCGTTGAACAAGCTGATCAGCTCGATCGGCTCCGGCAACATCCCGACGCTGATCCAGCTCGACGACGTCTCGACGCAGATCATGATCGACAGCCAGGAGATCAAGCCGATCCAGGACTTCATCGACGATGAAGACTACGACCTCTCGGACTTCGACCCGAAGGTGCTCAGCTACTACCAGATCGACGGGACGCTCTACTCGATGCCGTTCAACCTCGCCGGGCCGATCCTGTACTACGACAAGCAGCTCTTCCAGGAAGCCGGCCTCGACCCCGACCAGCCGCCGCGCACGCTGGAGGAGGTGCGGCAGTACGCCGAGCAGCTCGTCGAGCGAGACGCGCAGGGAAACACGACGCGCTACGGCATCGCGCTGCACATCAGCCCGTGGATCTTCGAGCAGATGCTGGCGAAGCAGGGCGCGCTGTACGTGAACAACGGTAACGGCCGCGAGGGACGGGCCACTGAGGCGATGTTCGCCAGCGAGGAAGGCATGAAGGTCCTGCGCTGGTACGACGAGATGATCGAAGACGGCCTGGCGCTGAACTCCGGCCGCGACTCGACGAACGCGATGCTCTCGATTGCGACGGGCCAGTCCGCGATGGCGATGGAATCGACGGCGGCGCTGAGCGCGGCGGTCGCGCTGATCGCGGTCTCCGGCGAGGACCCGAAACGCCTGGGCACCGGCCCGCTGCCGGCGCCGGCGAGCGACGCGGAAGGCGGCATCGTGCTGGGCGGCGCCTCGTTCTGGGTGCTGGCCGAGCAGACGGACGAGCAGCAGCGCGGCGCGTGGGAGTTCATCAAGTTCGCCGCAAGCCCGCAGCAGCAGGCGCAGTGGCACGCCGACACCGGCTACTTCCCGAGCCGCCTCTCCGCCTACGAGCTGCCGGCGGCGGTGAAGCGCCGGCAGGACTTCCCCCAGTTCGAGACGGCGGTGACGCAGCTCCGCGCATCGCCCGATACGCCGGCGACGAACGGCGCGCTGCTGGGGGCGTTCCGCAGCCTCCGCGACCGCGTGACGCAGGCGTTCGAGGAGGTGCTTTCCGCAGGCGCCGACCCCGACGCGCGTCTCAGCGCCGCCGAGCAGCAGGCGACCGGAGACATCGAACAGTACAACCGCACCGCGCCGTAGCCGGGCAACGTTCGTTTGCCGGGCCGGCCCCACCATCGATATACTCTGTACCGCGCTTCACGAGCGCTGGTGGTCTAGTAGGGGAGGACTCGCGCCATGACCGAGGAAGTCGTCATCGTCGCCGGCTGCCGGACGCCGATCGGGCGGTTGGGAGGCGGGTTCCAGAACTTCTCCGCGTCGGATCTGGCCGCGGTCGCGATCAAGGAAGCGGTCTGCCGCGCGGGCATCGAGCCGGGCCAGGTCGATCAGGTGATCCTCGGCTGCGTCGGGCAGGTGATGGAGGACGGCTACATCTCGCGGCACGCGGCGGTGAAGGCCGGCCTGCCCATCGAGGTGCCCGCCTACACCGTGAACCGCATCTGTGGCAGCGGGCTGGAGGCGATCAACACGGCGGCGCGCTGGATCGAGTGCGGCGACGCGTCGGTGATCGTGGCGGGCGGCGCAGAGAACATGACGATGATGCCGTATTACGTCCGCAGCGGCCGCTACGGCTATCGATTGGGCCACGGGCAGCTCGAGGACGGCATCCAGCACCTGCTGGGCGACCCGTTCAGCAAGGCGCATATGGGGATCACGGCGGAAAACCTGGCGGAGAAGTTCGGCGTGACGCGCGAGGCGCAGGACCAGGTCGCGTTGCAGAGCCAGCAGCGGACGGCGGCGGCGATGGCGGCCGGCAAGTTCAAGGACGAGATCGTGCCTGTGGAGGTGCCGGCCGGCCGCGAGACGAAGACCATCGACACGGACGAGCACCCGCGCGCCGACACGACGATGGAGTCGCTGGCCAAGCTGCGGCCGGCCTTCAAGGAAGGCGGGGCCGTCACGGCGGGCAACGCCAGCGGGATCAACGACGGCGCGGCGGCCGTCGTCGTGATGAGCAAGTCGAAGGCCGATGAGCTCGGCCTTAAGCCGCGGCTGCGGATGGTGGCGCGCGCAGAGGCCGGCGTGGAGCCGTCGATCATGGGGAGCGGGCCAATCCCGGCGGTAACGAAGGCGCTGAAGAAGGCCGGCATGACGGCCGACCAGATGGACGTGATCGAGCTGAACGAGGCGTTCGCGTCGGTGGCGGCGGCGTGTACGACGGCGCTCGGGCTGGACCCGGAGCGGACGAACCCGAACGGGGGCGCGATCGCGCTGGGCCACCCGATCGGGGCGTCGGGCGCGATCCTGACCGTGAAGCTGATGTACGAGCTGGAGCGTCGGGGCGGGCGCTACGGTCTGGTCTCGCTCTGCATCGGCGGCGGGCAGGGCATCGCGACGATCTTCGAGCGCGTGTCGTAGGGGCGTGGACCTCGTAGGGACAGAGCTTCAGCTCTGTCCTGTCGAGCGCAGCTCGACGCCTACGTGCGGCGGCGCGTCGCCGCGAGGGCGACGCCGGTGAGCGCGACCACGGCGAGGGCCGCGAGCGCGAGCGCCGGCGGCCAGCTCGACCACGAGCTCTGCGCGACTACGTCCGGCGCGCCTGCCAGGCCGCCGACAGGGGCCAGCGGGCTGTCGTACTCCAGCACCCGGTTGTTGGCATAGTCGGCCACGTAGAGGTTGCCGGCGCCGTCTAGGGCCACCCCCCGGGGCTGGCACAGGCTGCTGGCGCTGAGCTGGTTGCAGGCGGCCGTGGTAAAGCTGCCCGCCTGGCCGAAGACCCGGTCCGCTATCACGTCCGTGGTGAGGGGGTTGTTGTACTCCAGCACCCGGACGTTGTTCGTGTCCCCCACGTAGAGGTTGCCGCCGCTGTCCAGCGCCACCCCATACGGCACGCACAGGCTGCTGGCGCTGATGCCGCCCAGGTTGCAGGTGTTCGACGTGAAGCTGCCGCCCTGGCCGAAGACCCGGTCGGCCACCGCGTCCGTGGTGAGAGGGCTGTTGTACTCCAGCACCCGGCTGTTGTTGCCTTCGGCCACGTACAGGTTGCCGGTGCCGTCCAGCGCCAGCCCCTGGGGGAAGCACAGGCTGTTGGCGCTGATTCCGCCGAGGTTGCAGGTGCCGGAGGTGAAGCTGCCGCCCTGGCCGAAGACCCGGTCGGCCACCGCGTCCGTGGTGAGCGGGCTGTTGAACTCCAGCACCCGGCTGTTGCCATCGGCGACGTAGAGGTTGCCGGCGCCGTCCAGAGCCCCCCCTACGGGCCCGCACAGGCTGCTCGCGCTGATGCCGCCCAGGTTGCAGGTGCCCGTGGTGAAGCTGCCCCCCTGGCCGAACACTCGGTCCGCCACCGCGTCCGTGGTGAGCGGGCTGTTGTACTCCAGCACCCGGCCGTTGTTATTGTCGGCCACGTAGAGGTTGCCGGCGCCGTCCAGCGCCACCCCAAGTGGCGCGCATAGGCTGCTCGCGCTGGGGCTGGCTGCCCCCTGGTTACAAAGCATGGACGTAAAATTGGGCTGACCGAAGACCCGGTCCGCGGTCGCGTCCGTGGTCAAGGGGCTGTTGTACTGGAGCACTCGGTTACTGTCTCGGTCGGCCACGTAGAGGTTGCCGGCGCCGTCCAGAGCCGTCGCAACGGGGGGGCAGAGGGTGCTAGCGCTGACTGCGGCCAGGCTGCAGATATTGGACGTGAAGTTGGTCTGGCCGAAGACCCGGTCCGCTACCGTGTCGCCGGGGTCGGCAGCGGCCGGCCAGGGGCCCGGCCAGAACAGCGCGCCCAAGGCCAGGGCTGTGGCGCCGCAAGCCTTTAGTACGACGAGGATTCGGTGGAGCTGCATCTCGCACCTCCCACCTGGGTCGCTCCCGCCGCCAGGTGTGCGCCGAGTGTATTGCGAGGCAGCGGCCTTGTCAACCGGCCGGGGTCTAGCGACCAGCGCCGACCCTCGACCCCCGAACCCCGAGCCTGTAGAATGCAGCGCACGGCCATGCCTACCGCACTGATCACCGGCATCACCGGCCAGGACGGCTCCTATCTGGCCGAGCACCTGCTCTCGCACGGGTACACCGTCTACGGACTCGTGCGCGGGCAGGCCAATCCGAAGCGCCCGCTGGTGGAGTCGATGCTGCCCGACGTGAAGGTGATCGAGGGCGACCTGCTCGACCAGGCGTCGCTGATCAACACCGTCCAGCGCGCGCAGCCCGACGAGATCTACAACCTGGCCGCGATCAGCTTCGTCGCGCTCTCCTGGAACCAGGCGGAGCTGACCGCCGAGACGACCGGCCTCGGCGTGCTGCGCGTGCTGGAGGCGATCCGCCTCGTCACCGGCGCCGGCGCCTCGCGGTCCGATAGCGGTCGCGGGATCAAGCTCTACCAGGCGTCCAGCAGCGAGATGTTCGGCAAGGTGCGCGAGACGCCCCAGAACGAGAACACGCCGTTCTACCCGCGCAGCCCCTATGGCGTGGCGAAGGTGTACGGGCACTACATCACGGTGAACTATCGCGAGAGCTACAACCTCTTCGCCTGCAGCGGCATCCTCTTCAACCACGAGTCGCCCCGGCGCGGGCCGGAGTTCGTCACCCGCAAGCTCAGCCTGGGCGCGGCGCGCATCAAGCTGGGCAAGCAGAAGGAGCTGGTGATGGGCAACCTGGAGTCGCGGCGCGACTGGGGCTACGCGCCCGACTACGTGCGGGCGATGTACCTGATGCTCCAGCAGCCGGAGCCCGAGGACTACGTCATCGGCACGGGTGAGACGCACTCCGGTCGGGAGTTCGCGGAGCTGGCGTTCCGGATGGTCGGGCTCAACTGCGACGACTACATCCGCAGCGACCCGGAGTTCATGCGCCCGGCGGAAGTCGATCACCTGCAGGCGGACGCGAGCAAGGCGCGAGAAAGACTGGGCTGGGCGCCGTCGATCGCGTTCCCGGAGCTGGTGCGCATCATGGTCGAGTCGGACCTCGAACACGAGGCGAAGGCGAGCTAGCGTGGCGACCGAACTGCTCCCGGGCCTGTACCAGCTCAAGGTCCCGATCCCGAACAGCCCGCTCAAGTGGGTGCTGCCGTACCTGATCCGCGGCGACGGCGGTTACACGCTGGTCGACTGCGGTTGGAACACGCCGGAGGCGTTCTCCGCGCTCGACGACGAGCTGCACGACGTCGGGATCACGTTCAACGACCTGTCGACGCTGCTCGTCACGCACGTCCACCCCGATCACTACGGGCTCGCCGGGCGGATCAAGGAGGTCTGCGGCGCGCGCGTGATCATCCACCAGCGCGAGCGCGACTTCATCCGCAGCCGCTACCGCCAGCCGGAGCAGCTCCTGGAGCGCATGTCGAGCTGGCTGCGGGAGCACGGCGTGCCGGCGGACGAGCTGGAAGACTTGCAGTCGGCGGCGATGCCGGTGCGCGGCTTCGTCGTGCCGACGGAGCCGGACCACGTGCTGTGGGGGGGCGAGACGATCGACATCGGGCTCTACAAGTTCGAGGTGTACTGGACGCCGGGCCACTCGCCCGGGCACATCTGCTTCTTCGACCGCACGCAGCGCGTCATCCTCACGGGCGACCACGTGCTGCCGACGATCACGCCGAACGTCGGTCTTCACCCGCAGCAGATGGGCAACCCGCTGGGCGACTACCTGGCGTCGCTGCAGCGGCTGGACCCGCTCGAGGTCGACGACGTCTTCCCCGCGCACGAGCACGTCTTCAAGGACCTGCAGGGCCGCCTGCGCGAGATCGCCGTGCACCACGACGACCGGATGGGCGAGATGCTGCGCATCATCGGCGACGGCCGCTCGACGGGGTACCAGGTGGCGTCGCAGACCGCGTGGGCGACGGGCACGTTCCAGAGCTTCTCGTCGTGGATGCGGCGGGCGGCGCTGAGCGAGACGCTGGCGCACCTGGAGTACGCCGTGCAGGAAGGGCTGCTGCGGCAGGTGCGCGAAGACGACCTGGTGAAGTACGAGCGGGTGGCGGCGAAAGAGTAGCTCGCGGCGTTCGCGCGAGAAGCTCGAAGTCCGAGGTTCGAAGCCCGAAGCCGGTAGATCGGGTCTTAGCCCGTCAGTCCCACGATCGACGACGCCCCCTGCTTGGGCAGGGTGCCGAGAAACCGGTCGATCGACTCCGCGGCGCGGCGGCCGTCTGCGAGCGCGGTGACTACCAGGTCGGCGCCGTTGACGGCGTCACCGCCGGCGAAGACGCCGCGGCGGCTCGTCTCGAAGGTCTCCGGGTCGACGTGGACGAGAGCGCCCTTGGCCGCGGCGCCGGCCATGCGCGTCACTTCCTCGTCGCCGCCGTACCCGATCGCGATGACGACGGTGTCGGCATCCACCGCGAACTCCTCACCGGTGGGCACGGGACGCCGCCGGCCTGTCGCGTCCGGCTCGCCCAGCGCCATCCGCGCGAAGTGTACGCGCGCGGCGCGGCCCTCCGCGTTCGCCTCGATGCGCAGCGGCGCCGCCAGGTACTCGAAACGGACGCCCTCCTCGCGGGCGTGCACGCGCTCCTCCTGCCGTCCCAGCTGCTCCGCCTCGGTGCGCCGGTAGGCGCAGGTGACTTCGCGGGTGCCCAGGCGCACGGCGGTGCGCACGCAGTCCATCGAGGTGTCGCCGCCGCCGATGACGACGACGCGCTCGCCGGCGCTGAGCGGCTCGCGCATGTTCTCGGGCAGGAGCTCGGGACGGAGGTTGCCGCGCACGAGGAACTCGGTGGCCATGATCACGCCGGGGAGGCCGGCGCCGGGGACGTCGAGCAGGTTGCCGAGGCTGGCGCCGTGGCCGAGGAAGACGGCGTGGTAGCCGTCTTCGAAGAGCTCGTCGATGGTGATGTCGCGGCCGACGTAGGTGTTGCCGACGAACTTGATGCCCATCTTCCAGAGGTGCTCGAGGTACTCCTGGAGGATCTCCTTGCGCATCTTGAAGTTGGGGATGCCGTAGAGGAGGACGCCGCCGGGCTCCGACCAGGCGTCGAACAGAGTGATGCGGTGGCCTTTGGCGGCGAGCTGCTCGGCGACGGCGAGGCCGGCGGGGCCGGCGCCGATGACGGCGACGAGCCGGTCGGTCGATGGCGGCAGGTCGGGCGCGGGCCAGCCTACAGTGCGGCGCTGCTCGTCGGTGACGAAGGCCTCCAGCTTGCCGATCGCGACGGGCGGCTGCGGCTCGAACGTATCGGGACGGATCGCGAAGCCGACGACGCAGTCGCCCTCGCAGAGGCGCTCCTGGGGGCAGAGGCGGCCGCACATCTCGGGCAGGTTGGACGTCTCGCGGAACTTGTTCGCCGCGCCGATGACGTCGCCGATCTCCAGGAGGGCGAACGCGCCGGGGATGTCGTTGCCGACAGGGCAGGCCTTCTGGCAGGGCGCGTCGGGGCACTGGATGCAGCGGGTGGCCTCGATCTTCGCAGTGGACAGCTCGAAGCCGACGAAGGTCTCGTCCCAGTTGCGGACGCGGACCTCCGGCTTCTGCTTGCGCACGGGCTGGCCGGCGATGGCGAGCCGCCGGTGCGTTTCGTTGGCCATCGGCGCAGACCCCCGTTCAGCCCGGACCGGGCCGTGTGGTGCTCAAGTGTACCACGCGGGAGAAGCGTTTCAAGACAATCTCTGCGGGATGCCGCCGGAGGCGACTCGCTGCGGCGAGCATCCCGCAGCATGGGAAGGGTGAGCAGGCTAACAACCACGGCCATTGCCTCCGGACGCGGCTGAATCGCCGCGACGATCCCTTCTGAACCACGTTCTCTCATCCTCCATCGCCCGTGTCTCGTCTCGAGACTGGATCGGCCAAACGTCCTAAGACCAACGATCCAATCGCTGGAGCCGTTCGGCACCTGCTTGCCGCAGCGGCCATCAGCCAGACTGGTAAGTGCCAGCCAGAAGTGTTGATCGAGAAGAAGAGAACAAGGAGGACAAGTCAATGAGACACGTCGTAGTTGGTCTCGTCCTGCTCATGACCTTGGGCATTACCGGTTTGGCCCTGGCTTGCGGGGATGACTCGCAAGGGAGCGCGGCGTCTGCCGTTGAACCGACCACGCGAACCATCTACTGGGAGGTCGTTGAGCCCAAAGGGTCGGCGAACATCGAGGAGGAACCGTTCCCGGCCGACCCGCTACCTGCGGGTAGCGGCTACGTGTTAAAAGAGCCTGACGAAGAGGGCGACTGGGTAGTAGAGGTTTACGTGTGGAAGGACTCGCAAATCGTAGTGAATCAGGGAGACACCGTCGAACTTGAGATCGTCGGCGTCAACGGCGCGCTACACCCCTCCTATATCGACGAGTACGTCGACGAGTTCGTCGTTGAACGCGGAAAGCTGACCAGCCTGAGCTTCGTTGCGGACAAGGCCGGCATCTTCAAGATCGTTTGCACGGTTCACCAGCCCACGATGACCGCAGAGCTAGTCGTCCTTCCGCGCTGAGAGGACCGTCCTTCTCTTCCGTCACTGCGCCGCGGCGGCCGCCGGCGGGAGCTGGGCGCCGATGACATCGAGCATGTTCACCTGCGAGCCGAGCTGCGCGCCCAGCCCGCCGAGCAGCCCCATCACGCGGCCGATGTAGAGGAACTCGCCGGGGACCTGCACGACGGGATTCTCGCGGAAGATGCGCAGCATGCGCTGCTGGAAGTTCAGCAGCATCCGGCGGTCGCGGTTGAACTCGCCGTTGCGCGAGAGGCGCTGCACCATCGCCTCGCCGAGCGCCTCGAAGACCGTGTCGTCGGGCTTGCGCGTTCGGAAGCCGAGCTCGCGGAAGGCGAGGGCAAGGCCGGCGCTGTCGGCGGCGACGAGGGCGGTGGTGAGGCGCATGAACCCCTTGAGGAAGCCCGGCGAGAGCTCCTTGGCCATGCCGAAGTCCACGATGACGAGCTTCGGGCCGGGCTGGATGAAGAGGTTGCCGGGGTGCGGGTCGGCGTGGAAGAAGCCGTGGGCGAAGATCTGGCGGATGTAGCAGTCCGCGACGAGCTTGGCGACGGCCTCGCGCTCGATGCCGGCGGCGGCGAGCGCGTTCATGTCGGTGACCTTGATGCCGTCGACGTACTCCATCGTGAGGACGCGGCGCGCGGTGTGCTCCCAGTGGATGCGCGGAATGACGATGTCGTCGCGGCCGGCGAAGTTGCGGGCGATGGCCTCGGCGTTGTGGCCTTCGTTGATAAAGTCCAGCTCGAGCGGGATGTTGGTGCTCAGCTCCTCGATCACGGGCTGGAAGTCGAAGGCGGGGAGCAGGCGGTTGGCGAAGCGGCCGAGCAGGCGGATGTTCTGCAGGTCGACGTGCACGATCTCTTCGATCTCGGGGTACTGCACCTTGACCGCGACGTCGCGGCCGTCGTGCAGGCGCGCGCGGTGGACCTGCGCGAGCGACGCCGAGGCAATGGCCGTCGGGCTGAACTCGGCGAAGACGCGCTCGAGCGGCGTTCGCAGCTCCTGCTCGATCACGCGGCGGATGGTCGGGAAGGGGTGCGGCGGGACGGTGTCGTGGAGCTGGGAGAGGACCTCGACGTACTCGTCGGGGAAGACGTCGGCGCGTGCGCCGATGATCTGGCCGACCTTGATCAGCAGCCCGCGGCGGCGGGTGGCGGTGTCGAGGATGCGCCGGGCGCTGCGGCGGTGGTACTCGGACATGCGGCGCTGCGCCTCCTCGGGAGGCAGGCGGCGGTTGCGCCAGGAGGCCCATCGATAGCCGGCGAGGATGCGGCTGGCCGTCCAGCCGACGTCGGCGGAGCGGCCGAGGCGGTTGAGGGGATGCATCGCATGCATTGTACCGGCCGCTGGATCGTGCGAGAAGGCGCGCTCCTTGCAGGCAGGTGGGCGGGCGGGTAGAATACGGCTCGCAGCCGAGCGGCAAGAAGGGGGCACCATGGCGTACGAAGACGACCTCCGCAAAGTGTGGATCTTTTCTCAACTCGAGGACTCCGACCTGGAGCGCATGGCGAAGGTCGTCGTGCCGCGCAAGTACGCCAAGGGCGAACCGATCGTCAATGAAGGAGAGCAGGCGGTCGCGTTCTACGTCATCACCGGCGGCAAGGTGGAGATCAAGAAGGGCGCGACGTCCCTGACGATGATGGGCCCGGGCGAGGCGTTCGGCGAGATGGCGTTGCTGGACGGCTACCCGCGCGCGACGAGCGTCGTCGCTGCGGACGATACGGAGTGCCTGGTGATGACGCGCTGGGACTTCACGGCGGAGCTGCGGACGAACCCGACCATCGCGCTCTTCATGCTGCCAATCCTGAGCAAGCGCATCCGCGAGCTGGAAGAGCGGCTGAACGAGGCGAGCAGCTAGCCGCCTGTCCTCCGGCGTCGGCCCTAGACCAGGAGCGCGGCGGGCGTTTCGAGGAGCTTCCTGATCTCGTTGAGGAACTGGGCGCCCAGGGCGCCATCCGTCACGCGGTGGTCGGCCGAGAGCGCGACCTGCATCATCTGCGCCACTATGACCTGGCCCTCACGCACGATGGGCGCTTCGCGCACGGCGCCGACACCGAGGATGGCGGTCTGCGGCGGCTGGATGATCGCGATCAGCGTTTCGACCCCGTAGGCGCCGAGGTTGCTGACGGTGAAGGTGCCGCCGGAGTACTCCTCCGGCTTGAGCGCGCCCGACTTCGCGCGCTCGACGAGGCTGCGGCTCGCCTGAGCGACGTCGCGCAGGCTCTTCGTTCTGCAATCGAGGATCGCGGGCGCGATCAGGCCGTCGTCGAGCGCGATGGCGATGCAGACGTTGATCGCTTCGTGACGCTGGACGGTGTCCTCGACGTACCAGGCGTTGAACATGGGGTGCTTCGCCAGCGCCAGCGCGCTCGCCCGCACGATGAGGTCGTTGACGCTGACGTGCGTCTCGCCGTGCCAGAGGTCGTTGAGCTGGTGGCGGATGCGCTCCGCCTCGGTCATGTCGATGTCGAGCGTGATGTAGTAGTGGGGCGCCTCGCGCTTGCTCTGCGCCATGCGCCGCGCGATCGTCTGGCGGATGCGGCTCATCGGCACGATCTCGACGGCGTTGCGGGGCGCGGCCGCGGCCTGCGACGTGACGGCGCCCGAGGCGGCGGCCTCGACGTCGCGGCGGACGATACGGCCGTCGGGCCCGCTGCCGCGCACGCGGGCGAGGTCGACGCCGCGCTCCTGCGCCAGCTTGCGCGCGACGGGCGAGGCGCGGACGCGGCCGTCGGTGGGCGCGGGCGCGGCAGCCTGGGCGGGCGTGGGAGCGGGCGCGGCAGCCTGCGCGGGCGTGGGAGCGGGCGTTTGTGGAGGCGGCTGCTCGGTGGCCGGCGGCGCTGGCTTCTGCGCCTTCGCCGCGGCCTCCGGCGGCGCGGCGGGCTGCGGAGCGGCGGCCGCATCGAACTGGGAGATGTCGTCTTCCGGCGCCGCGATGACGGCGATGACGGTGCCGACGGGGATGGTGTCGCCCTCGGCGGCGAGCGCCTTGCGGAACGTGCCGGCGTCGAAGGCCTCGATCTCCACGTTCGCCTTGTCGGTCTCGATCTCGGCGATCACCTCGCCGCGCTCGACGGCGTCGCCCTCGTGCTTGACCCAGCGGACGACGGTGCCCTCGGTCATGTCGGCGCCCATCTGCGGCATGACGACTTCGGAGATCATGGCGAGTCCTCTCCTTGGGCGCCGAGCCGACCCTCTGCGGCTGGAGCTAAAGCTCCGTCCCTACTGCCATGAGCGCAGTGTCTGTCGCGGGGGCCGGACAGACCTGAAGGTCTGTCCCTACGAGGTTTCGCTACCACGTTGCTCATGCTTGTACGAGTCCCTTCGCGGCGGTCGCGATGTCCGCGGGCTGCGGCAGCGCCGCCTGTTCGAGCTCCTTGGCGTAGGGGATCGGGACGTCGGCGCCGCAGACGCGCGCGACTGGGGCGTCGAGGTCGTCGAAGGCCTGCTCCATGATGATCGCGGCGATCTCGCCGGCGAAGCCGCCGAACTTCCAGTCGTCCTCGACGACCACCGCGCGGTGCGTCTTGCGCACGGAGGCGACGATCGTCTCGGTGTCGAGCGGGCGGAGCGTGCGCAGGTTGAGCACCTCGGCCTCGATGCCGTCCGCGGCGAGGAGGTCGGCGGCCTGCGCGCACTGGTAGACGCTGCCGGAGTAGCCGATGAGCGTCACGTCCGCGCCCTGGCGGTGGACTTCCGCCTGACCGAACGGGATGCTGTACGGCTCGCCGGGCAGGTCGCCCTTGCGGCTGTAGAGGGCGGTGTGCTCGATGAAGATCACGGGGTTCGGGTCGCGCAGGGCGGTCGCGAGCAGGCCGCGCGCATCGTACGGCGTGTAGGGCACGACGACGCTGAGGCCGGGGATGTGCGCGTACCAGCCCTCCAGGCTGTGCGAGTGCTGCGCGCCGAGCTGGCTGCCGGCGCCGCTCGCCATGCGGATCACCATCGGTACGTTGAGCTGACCGCCCGACATGTAGTGGATCTTCGCGGCGTTGTTGACGATCTGGTCGAAGGCGAGGAGGCTGAAGTTGATCGTCATCAGCTCGACGACCGGGTGCAGGCCGCCCATCGCCGCGCCGATGCCGGCGCCGACGATGACCGACTCCGAGATCGGCGTATCGCGGATGCGCTCCGGGCCGAACTCGTCGAGGAAGCCCTTCGTGACCGCGTAGGAGCCGCCGTAGGCGCCGATGTCCTCGCCCATCATGATCGTCGCTGGGTCGGCGAGAAGCCGCTCGCGGAGGGCGAGGCGCAGCGCTTCGCGGAAGGTGGTCTCAGCCACGGCTTACGCTTCCTCCTCCTTGCAGACATCGCGGTAGAGCGCCTCGAGCGGCGGCTTGGGACTCTCTTCGGCGAAGCGCACGGCCTCGTTGACGGCGTCCTCGACGCCGGCCTGCAGCCGGTCGAACGTTGCGTCGTCGATCGCGCCGTCCTGCGTCAGAAACGCGCGAAAGGACACGATGGGATCGCGTGTGCGCCACTGCTCCAGCTCGTCCTTCTTGCGGTAGAACTCCGGGTCGGCCATCGAGTGGCCGCGGAAGCGATAGGTGATCGCTTCCAGGAAGACGGGGCCCTCGCCGGAGCGCGCGCGCTCGGCGGCCTGCTGCGTCGCCTCGTACATGGCGAGGACGTCCATGCCGTCGACCTGCTGCGCTGGGATCGCATAGGCCTGGGCGCGCTTGTAGACCTCGATGACGGCGGAGACGCGGCGGATGTCGGTGCCCATGCCATAAAAATTGTTCTCGCAGAGGAAGACCACCGGCAGCTTCCAGACGGCGGCCAGGTTGAGCGACTCGTGGAACTCGCCTTCGTTGACGGCGCCGTCGCCGAAGATGCAGAGCACGATGCGGTTGTTCCGCAACTGCTGGGCCGCGAGCGCCAGGCCGCAGGCGAGCGGCATGTGTCCGGCGACGATGGCGTAGCCGCCCATGAAGTTGCGCTCGGCGTCGAAGAGATGCATGGAGCCGCCCTTGCCGCGGCTGACGCCGGTATCGCGGCCGAAGAGCTCGGCCATGATGCGCCCGGGGTCGATGCCGCGCGCGAGAGCGTGGCCGTGGTCGCGGTAGTGCGTGACGACGTAGTCATCGTCGCGCAGCGCGGCGATGGCGCCGGCGGCGACCGCCTCCTGGCCGGTGTACAGGTGGAGGAAGCCGGCGATGCGCTGCTTGGCGTACATCTCCGCCGACTTCTCCTCGAAGCGGCGGATCAGCATCATCTGCCGGAGCAGATCGATGCGCTGCGAGCGATCGAGGTCGTCCACGTCTGGTTTGTCGGCGAGCTGGGTCATCATTCGGTCCAGAAGTGGATCGCCTGGCCGTCGACGGCCAGGGCGGCTTCCTTGACCACCTCCGACAGCGTCGGGTGGGCGTGGACGGTCCAGCCCAGCTCGGCGGGCGTCGTCTCGAGCACGCTGCCGAGCGACGCCTCGGCGAGCAGCTCGGTCGCGTCCTGGCCGATCAGGTGGTAGCCGATGATCTCGTTCGTCGCGGCGTCGACGACGAGCTTGACCAGCCCGTCGGTGCGCTCCATGGCGACCGCCTTGCCGTTGCCCCGGTAGGGGAACTTGCCCGTCTTCACCTCGATGCCGCGCTCGCGCGCCTGCGCCTCGGTGAGGCCGAGGCTGGCGACCTGCGGCTGGCAGTACGTGCAGCGGGGCAGCTTCTCGTAGGCGAGCGGCGGCGGCTCCTTGCCGGCGACCGTCTCGACCGCGATCACGCCCTGCGCCGACGCGACGTGCGCGAGCATCAGCTTGCCGGTGACGTCGCCGATGGCGAAGACGCCGGGTGCGCTAGTGCGCATGCGTTCATCGATCTGCACGAAGCCGCGCTCGAGCGCGACGCCGGCCTGCTCGAGGCCGAGGCCGTCGCTGTTGGCCGCCATGCCGACGCCGATCAGCACCTTGGCTGCGGCGAGCTCCTCGTCCTTGCCGTTGGCGGACAGCGCGACGGTGGCGCGGCCGTTCGCGACGGAGACGCCCGCTACCTTCGCGCCGGTGCGGTAGGCGATGCCCTGCTGCTTGAACGAGCGCTCGAGCTGGCGGCTGATCTCCTCGTCCTCGAGTGGCAGCAGGTGGTCGAGC
>Ga0326597_10001913_pt1 | contig 32165 bp, 29 predicted proteins | sample RVTome_12_FD_203789 | JGI IMG/M metagenome (GOLD analysis project Ga0326597, IMG submission 203789) | Soil microbial communities from uranium-contaminated site in the Upper Colorado River Basin, Wyoming, United States - RVT100D185 | ecosystem: Environmental > Terrestrial > Soil > Contaminated >...
TACCTGCCCTCACCCCGTCCCCCTCTCCCGAAGGGCGGGGGGAATTTCCAGTGTGGAAATGGGGCCAACCATTTCCACACCAAAACGATCGAGCTACCTGGCCACTGCGCTGCAAACTGCTACTACCAAACCTGAACCGCCTGCTGCGCCCGCCGACACAAGGACTCTCTGAAAAAAACGAGCGGTCTCGCCGCTCGTTTTTTTGCGAGCGCGCTATTTAAACCGCAAACGGCCGCACCGTCAAGAACAAGGACGCATCGGCGCAGGCGATGCGGCTCAAGCGGCGCGGTGCGCGACGTAAACGGTATTGGCCGCCTCCCGGTTCTGCAGCGGATTGTGAAACTTCACGACGTGGGCCTCACTACGCGCAAAACCGGCGGCCAGGTCCGCACGAAACGCCTCGTCCGGCGGATCGTTTGACCAGAGCGCGAACGCGCCGCCCGGGTGCAGGTGCGCCGCGAGACGGCGCAGCCCGTCCGGCGCATAGAGCCCCGCATGGCGCGGATGCAGCACGTGGCGCGGCGAGTGATCGATGTCGACCAGGATCGCGTGATACCGCCTGTCGGGAGCTTTTGCGTCGATGCCGTCGCCCTCCACCCGCGCGAAGAAATCGCCGTTTGCGAAAGCGCACCGCCGATCCGCAGTGAGCGCCGCGCCCAGCGGCGCCAGGCCGCGGCGATGCCAGTCGATCACCTCCGGCAGCGCCTCCACCACCAGCAGCGTGCGCACCGCGGGATGGTCCAGCACCGCGCGGGCCGTGTAGCCGAGGCCCAGCCCGCCCACCACGACATCGAGCGGCCCGTCGCCGAGGCCCGCCAGGCCGAGGCGGGCCAGCGCAATTTCTCCCGCCGTGAACAGGCTCGACATCAGGAAGGCGTCGCCCAGCTTTACCTCGTAGACCTCGACGCCCAGGGCGGGGTAAACGCGGCGCCGCAGGCTCAGGTCGCCGAGCGGCGTGGGACGATTGTCTATCTCCTCGAATTCGATCGTCATCGATCAGCCCGCGTCGAGCCCGGCGTGCTCGCGCGTCGCGTGGAAGCGGATGCGCGGCCACTGTTCCTGCAGTACCTCGAGTATCGCGGGGACGCCGAGCAGGATCGCGAGATCTCCCGCCGCGTCGCGCGCGAGCCGCGAGGCGTTCGCGCGCTCGAACTTCGCAAGGTCTTCGGGAGTGTCCGCGCTGATCCAGCGCGCCAGCCGGTAGGCCGCCGTCTCGAACGTCGCATCCACCCCGTACTCGGTGCGCAGCCGGTGCACCGTGACCTCGAACTGCAACTGCCCCACGGCACCGAGCACCGTCTCGCTTCCGACAAGGGGCCGGAAGACCTGGATCGCGCCCTCCTCGCCCAGCTGATGCAATCCCTTCTGCAGCTGCTTCGACTTCATCGGATCGCGCAGCCGCACGGTAGCGAAGAGTTCCGGCGCGAAATACGGGATGCCGGTGAAGCGCAGGTCCTCGTCCTCGCTGAAGGTGTCACCGATCTGGATGCCCCCGCGGTTGTAGAGCCCGATCACGTCCCCCGGCCACGCGTCCTCCACCGCCTCCCGCTTCTGCGACAGGAAGCTCACGACATTGCCGCAGCGCAGGTCCTTGCCGGTCCGCAGGTGGCGCAGCCTCATGCCGCGCTGGAACCGGCCCGAGCACACGCGCATGAACGCGATCCGGTCCCGGTGCTGGGGATCCATGTTCGCCTGGATCTTGAAGACGAAGCCCGTGAACGGCTGCTCCGAGGGCTCGACGCTGCGCGTGGCCGCGTCGCGCGCCCCCGGCGGCGGGGCGAGATCGACCAGCGCGTCGAGCACCTCGCGCACGCCGAAATTGTTGATGGCCGAGCCGAAGAAGACCGGCGTCTGGCGCCCGGCAAGGAACCGCTCCCGGTTGAAGCGGTGACCCGCGGCCCGGATGAGCCCGATTTCATCGGACGCGCGCTGCAGTTCCGGCGCGCCCGGACCGCACATCGCCACGAGCCGCGGGTCGTCGAGGCCGCGAACGATCTCGACCGCACCGCCGGCCTTGTCGCGCCCGGGCTCGAACAGCATCACCTCGCCGCGCTCGAGCCCGTAGACGCCGCGGAAGACCTTGCCGGCGCCGATCGGCCAGGTGACCGGCGCGCACTCGATGTCGAGCACCTTCTCGATCTCGTCGATCAGCTCGAGAGGCTCGCGCACCTCCCGGTCGAGCTTGTTGACGAAGGTAATGATCGGCGTCGCGCGCAGCCGGCACACTTCCAGCAGCTTGATGGTGCGTTCCTCGACGCCCTTCGCCGCGTCGATCACCATCAGCGCGGCGTCCACCGCCGTGAGCACGCGATAGGTGTCCTCGGAGAAGTCCTGGTGCCCGGGCGTGTCGAGGAGGTTCACGACGTGGTCGCGATATTCGAACTGCATGACCGAGCTCGCCACCGAGATACCGCGCTCCTTTTCGATCTCCATCCAGTCGGAGGTCGCGTGGCGCGCGCTCTTGCGCGCCTTCACCGTGCCTGCGCTCTGGATCGCTCCGGCGAAAAGCAGCAGCTTTTCGGTCAGCGTGGTCTTGCCCGCGTCCGGGTGCGAGATGACGGCGAAGGTCCGCCGCCGCCCGATCTCGGCGTGTCGCAATGGCTCGGGTGCGGCTTCGTTCAGGTCCATCTCTTCGGGAAGCGCGGGATTGCGCGCGCAGGGCTGGTTACGGTGATCCGGATCAACCGGGAAACGGTTGCCGTGCTCGGCTCGCTCGCGACTGAAAGCCGGAGGAGCGGGGACGTGCTGTGGGGCGGCGGGCTACATCGGAGTGCGCGAATTATACACCACCAACAAAAAGCCCCGCTTGCGCGGGGCTTTCTGCGTTCCGCTCTACCTGAAGGAAGGGGGCATGGGGGAAACCATGGGTTTCCCCCGTTCCTTTCCTCGCCCGGGCGGGATGGCGGATGGGATGTAAGGCGCTTCGCGCCTTACATATCCATCCCGCCCATTCCTCCCATGCCGCCGTGACCATGGCCCGCGTGCGACTCATCCTTCGGAAGCTCCGCCACCATGGCATCGGTGGTGAGGATTAGCCCGGCCACGGAGGCCGCGTTCTGCAGCGCGCAGCGCGTTACCTTGGTCGGGTCGAGCACGCCCATTTCCACCATGTCGCCGTATTGGCCGTTCTGGGCGTTGAAGCCGTAGTTGCCCTTGCCCTCGACCACCTTGTTGATCACCACCGAAGGCTCGTCGCCCGCGTTGGCGGCGATCCAGCGCATCGGCTCCTCGATCGCGCGCATGACGATCTTCACGCCGGCTTCCTGGTCGTGGTTGTCGGTCTTCACCTTGCAATTGACCCGGGCCCGTAGATACGCGACGCCGCCCCCCGCCACGATGCCTTCTTCCACCGCCGCGCGCGTCGCGTGCAGCGCGTCTTCCACGCGCGCCTTCTTCTCCTTCATCTCGACCTCGGTCGCCGCGCCTACCTTGATCAGCGCGACACCGCCGGCGAGCTTCGCGACCCGCTCCTGCAGCTTCTCCTTGTCGTAGTCGCTCGTCGCCTCCTCGATCTGGGCGCGGATGTTCTTGACGCGCCCTTCGATCGCCTTGGTCTCGCCCGCGCCGTCGATAATCGTGGTGTTCTCCTTGCCGATCTCGATGCGCTTGGCCTGCCCGAGCTCCTTCAGGGTCGCTTTCTCCAGCGTCATCCCGGTTTCCTCGGCGATCACGGTGCCGCCGGTAAGAATCGCAATATCCTCCAGCATCGCCTTGCGGCGGTCGCCGAAGCCCGGCGCCTTCACCGCGCAGGTCTTCAGGATGCCGCGCAGGTTGTTCACCACCAGGGTCGCCAGCGCTTCGCCTTCGACTTCCTCGGCGATGATCAGCAGCGGGCGCCCGGCCTTGGCCACCTGCTCCAGCAACGGCAGCAGCTCGCGGATGCCCGAGATCTTCTTGTCGTGCAGCAGGACGTAGGGATTGTCGAGCACCGACATCTGCTTCTCGGCGCTGTTGATGAAGTACGGCGACAGGTAGCCGCGGTCGAACTGCATGCCCTCGACCACCTCGAGCTCGCTTTCCAGGCTCTTGCCGTCCTCGACCGTGATCACGCCTTCCTTGCCCACCTTCTCCATCGCGTCCGAGATGATCTTGCCGATCGTCTCGTCGGCATTGGCGGAAATGGACCCGACCTGCGCGATTTCCTTGCTCGTCGTGCACGGCTTGGAAATCTTCTTCAGCTCGGCCACGATCCCCTCGACCGCCTTGTCGATGCCGCGCTTGAGATCCATCGGGTTCATCCCGGCGGCCACGAACTTCATCCCCTCCTGCACGATCGCCTGCGCCAGCACCGTCGCCGTCGTCGTGCCATCGCCCGCCACGTCCGAGGTCTTGGAAGCGACTTCCTTCAGCATCTGCGCCCCCATGTTCTCGAACTTGTCCTTCAGCTCGATCTCCTTCGCCACCGACACCCCGTCCTTCGTCACGGTCGGCGCGCCAAACGAACGGTCCAGCACCACGTTGCGGCCCTTCGGCCCCAGCGTCACCTTCACCGCGTCGGCCAGTATATTGACGCCCGCGACGATCTTGCTGCGGGCGAGGTCGTGAAATTTGACGTCTTTCGCTGACATAGTGATATCTCCGGTTTCTAGTGGCTTACTTGGACTCGATCACGCCCATGATGTCTTCTTCGCGCATCACGAGCAGCTCGTCGCCCTGGACTTTCACGGTCTGCCCGGAATACTTCCCGAACAGGATCTTGTCGCCGACCTTGATGTCGAGCGGACGCACCTTGCCGTCTTCCAGGATCTTGCCCTTGCCCACCGCCAGCACTTCGCCCTGGTCGGGCTTCTCGGCGGCGGTGTCGGGGATCACGATCCCGGAGGCGGTCTTGCGTTCCTCTTCCAACCGCTTGACGATCACGCGGTCGTGGAGCGGACGAATCTTCATTTGAGTACTCCCATGACTGGATTGGATGAAATGGACTGACGGAAACGGCGCTTGGCACTCGTCTCTATCGAGTGCTAATAATAGCCGTAACCGCCTGTAGATACAACAGGTTTTTAGGAGGCAGCCTGCAGAAGTCAGTAAGTATTTACTGACTTCAGACGCGCGAACGCGGAGGCAAATAGCCCCTTATTATCAACCAGCTAGACGCTGGTCTCGCGTCCCTGCGGGCACGCCAAAGCGGTAGACGGTCTTATGGGTGCCTTCGCACCGCGGCGGTATCGGGCGGTGAGGGCAGGGCGGCGCGCGCCGTCCCTCGGGATCCAGCGTGGCGTCGTCGGCGTACTCCGCCCAGATGCCGCCGGACACCGGCCGGAACTGCCACATCAGGTAGCCTCGCTCGGCGGCGAGCTGCACGAGGTCGCTCGCGTCGGGCGCATCGCTCACCGCCACCTGATTGCCATTGATGCCGAACGGAAACGAGCCGAACGCCTGCAGGCACTCCAGCGCCTCGGTGGACGAGGCGCCGGGGCGCATGCACCCCTGGCGCTCGGCGCGCGCAACGTCCCACGCGCCCAGCTCCCACGCCGCCTCCATCGCTGCCCGGTCCACCGCCACGAGGTTGCACCAGCGGTCATTCAGTTGCAGCGCGGAGCTGGGCACCGGCGTGTAGGACACGGTTTCCGCCGACGGCACCTCGGCGAGCTTCTCCCGGATGAAGCCATGCCAGTGCAAGGTCAGGATCACCGGCGTATCCGGACAGGGTATCGCGGCGAGCGTGATGCCGACCAGCGGCAGCCCGGTGGCGGAGATCTGGTCCTGTATGCGATCGATCAACTGCATGGCGGTTGGCTCCTTTTCGAGTGCTACACTGCCTTCCCCGGGGCGCCTCGCGCCCGATGCAATCCGCCAGCCGGAGCGGCGGCGCGCTCCGGCAAGGCGACCGAATTATTCGCTGACATGCGGCTCAGTCCTTCGTCGCGGAATCCCGACGTGATGCGTTCCCATACATGCGATTCGCTTGCGTACTGCAGGCAAGAACGGTGCCTGCCGCACCTGCACTGGCGCACTGGAAACAACTGGGAATGACTTGCCGATTGCGAGGCAAAGCGCTGGGTCGAGCCGCGGCTGCGGCGGTGGCCTTGGTGGGCGTGAACAAAGAAAGCGGTCTCCCGTCCTCTCCATTCCTGACAGCAAATTTTTACGGTGTCCCCGCGCAAAATGCAAACTAGCACTCGCAGCGATGTGCTGCTAAGGCGCAGCCTGGCTTCGGTCTGGCATCCCTGCACCCAAATGAAGCATCACGAGACGCTCCCGCTCGTCCCCATCGAGCGGGGCGCAGGTTGCTGGCTCTACGATTTCGACGGACGGCGCTATCTCGACGCCATCAGCTCCTGGTGGGTGAATCTCTTCGGGCACTGCCATCCGCGCATCAACGCCGCCATCGCAGACCAGCTCGGAACGCTCGAGCACGTCATGCTGGCCGGCTTCACCCATACTCCGGCCGTCGAGCTTTCCGAGCGCCTCGCCAAGGCGACCGGGGACACGCTCGGCCACTGCTTCTACGCAAGCGATGGCGCCAGCGCGGTCGAGATCGCGCTCAAGATGAGCTTTCACTACTGGCGCAACCGCGGCCACCCGGCAAAGACCGGCTTCGTGAGCCTGGCGGGCAGCTACCACGGCGAGACGCTCGGCGCGCTGGCGGTGACCGACGTAGCGCTCTTCAAGCAAACCTACGCGCCGCTGGTCATGGCCAGCAGGCAGGTCGCCAGCCCCGATTGGCGGCTGGCCGAACCCGGGGAATCCCCGCGCGATTTCGCGATTCGCGCCGCGGCCGCGCTGGAGAAGGATCTGGAGCGGCACCATGGCGAGACCGCCGCGCTGATCGTGGAGCCGCTGGTGCAGGGCGCCACCGGCATGGCGATGTACCACGCCGAATACCTGCGCCGCGCGCGCGCGATCTGCGACCGCCATGACGTGCACCTGATCGCGGATGAGATCATGACCGGGTTCGGCCGCACCGGGAGCTTCTTCGCGTTTGATCAGGCCGGCATCACGCCGGATTTCCTGTGCCTGTCGAAAGGGATCACCGGCGGCTACCTGCCGCTTTCGGCCGTCATGACGCGCGACGCCGTCTACCAGGCGTTCTACGACGACGAAATGGCGCGCGGCTTCCTGCATTCCCATTCCTACACCGGCAATCCGCTCGCCTGCCGCGCCGCACTTGCCACGCTCGATCTGTTCGAAGAAAACCAGGTGATCGAAGCCATCCGCGCAACGGGCCAGCGCCTGGTGAGCGCCGCGAGCCGCATCGCCGGGCACCCGCGGGTCCGTCACTTCCGCTCGACGGGCATGATCCTCGCCTTCGACGTGGAAACCGCGGACCCGCATTTCGCGCGATCGTTTTTCGAGGCCGCGCTGCAGCGCGGGCTCCTCCTGAGACCGATCGGGAACACCGTTTATTTCATGCCGCCCTACGTGATCTCCTCCGAGGAAATCGACCTTCTCGCCGGGCGCACCGCGGACATCCTCGACTTGCTGGCTGCGGCATAATGCCCGCGTCCGGTATGTCGAATTGCGCGCGCACCGTCACTCCACCCACCGGCGGTCCCTGCCGCCGGCTGCTGGGCGCGGCTGCGCTTGCCGCGCTGTGGCTTCCACTCGCCGCGGCCGCGCAGCTGCCCGGACCCGTCGCGCGCGCCCTCGCGAAGGCGGGGATACCTGATAGCGCCGCGGCGTTTTACGTGCACGAAATCGGCGCGAGGCAGCCGCTGCTCGCCGCGGGCGCCGAACGCCCGATGAACCCCGCCTCCGCGATCAAGCTGCTGACGACCTACGCCGGGCTCGAGCTGCTCGGTCCCGCCTACACCTGGGTCACCGAGGCTTACGCGTCCGGGGCGGTGAAAGACGATGTCCTCGCGGGAGACCTCGTGATCAAGGGCGGCGGCGATCCGAAGCTCACGATCGAGCAGTTCTGGCTGCTGCTGCGCGACCTGCGCGCCCGGGGCCTGCGCGAGATCCGCGGCGACCTGGTCCTCGATCGCAGCCTGTTCAGCACCGAGAGCTTCGATCCCTCCCGCTTCGACGGCGAGCCGACGCAGCCCTACAACACGGGACCCGACGCGCTCCTCGTCAACTTCAAGGCCGTGCGGGTGCGGTTCATCCCCGACGCCGAAGCGCGCGCCGTGCGCATCGTTGCCGAGCCGCCGCTATCGCAGGTGGAAATCGTCAACCGGGTCGCGCTCGACGACCGGCCCTGCGGCGACTGGATGGGCCGGATCCGGGTGAGCGAGCAAAACGGTTCGGCCGCGGCGCGGCTCGCGTTCAGCGGCCGGTACGCGCTGCGTTGCGGCGAGCGCGAACGCTACTACAGCGTGCTCGGTCACGAGCAATACGTGCTCGCGCTGTTCCGCGAGTTGTGGCGCGAGCTGGGCGGCACGCTGTCCGGCACGGTGCGCAATGGCGTGGCTGGCGCGGACGCTCGCCTTGTCGCCACCCTCAAGTCGCCCGCGCTCTCGGAGGTCGTGCGCGACATCAACAAGTACTCCAACAATGTCATGGCGCGCCAGCTGTACCTGACGCTCGGCGCCTCGGGCATGGGCGCGCCAGCCACGTCGGAGAAGTCGGATCGGGTCCTGCGGCAATGGCTGGCGGGCAAGGGCCTCGCTTTCCCGGAACTCGTGCTGGAGAACGGGTCGGGGCTGTCGCGCGCGGCGCGCATCAGCGCGAACAGCCTGGGGGAAGTGCTCCTTGCCGCCTTTCGAAGCGCGTTCATGCCCGAGTTGATCGCTTCGCTGCCGGTCGCCGCGGTCGACGGCACGATGAAAAGGCGGCTTTCCGGGGCGGCGGTTGCCGGCCAGGCTCACATCAAGACCGGCTCGCTATCCGGCGTGCGCGCGATCGCCGGCTACGTGCTCGACGCGCAGGGCCGGCGCTGGGTCGTGGTGATGATGGTCAATCACGCCAATGCATGGGGCGCGCACGCGGTTCAGGACGCGCTGCTCAACTGGGTCTACACGCGCCGCTGATCCTCTGGGCCCGGCCAGGACCGGGTACCCCGGGTCGACGGTGAAACCACATGCGTTTCGGCGGGCGCGTGAAGGGCCAGCCGCGCATGCCCGGCATGGGCCTGTTCAACATCGGCGTGCACTACAATTTCGAGTAATATCACGCGGTCGCGCCGTCCGCAGACTTCCGCGGCGGCTCGCTAGAGCCCGAGCTCGCGCCACATCGCGTCCACGCGGCGCTTCACGTCATCGCTCATCGTGATCGCCTCGCCCCAGCGGCGGTCCGTCTCCTGCGGCCACTTGTGGGTCGCGTCTATCCCCATCTTGGAGCCGAGCCCCGGCGCCGGGCTCGCAAAATCCAAGGTGTCGATCGGCGTGCGATCCGCGATCAGCGTGTCGCGCCGTGGATCCACGCGCGTCGCGAGCGCCCAGATCACGTCTTTCCAGTCGCGCACGTTGACGTCGTCGTCGGTGACGATGACGAACTTGGTGTAGAGAAACTGCCGCAGGTAGCTCCAGATGCCGAACATCACGCGCTTCGCGTGCCCGGGATACTGTTTGCGGATGCTCACGCAGGCGAATCGGTACGAACAGCCCTCCGGCGGCAGGTAGAAATCCGTTATTTCGGGAAACTGGCGCGTGAGCAGCGGCACGAAGACCTCGTTCAGCGCCATGCCGAGCACTGCCGGCTCGTCCGGCGGCTTTCCGGTATAGGTCGAGTGGTAGATCGGATCACCACGAGTCGTGATCCGATCTATCGTCAATACCGGAAATCGTCCCTGTTCATTGTAATACCCAGTGTGGTCGCCAAACGGGCCCTCGACCGCGGTCTCGCCCGGGGCGATGCGCCCTTCCAGCACGAATTCCGCGCCCGCCGGCACCTGCAGGTCGCTGCCCACGCACTTGACCACTTCCGTTCTCGAGCCCCGCAACAGCCCCGCGAACTGGTATTCCGAGAGGGCGTCCGGCACCGGCGTCACCGCGCCGAGCATCGTGGCGGGGTCCGCGCCGAGCGCCACCGCGACCGGAAACGGCTCGCGCGGATGCGCCAGGCAATGGTCGCGGTAATCGAGCGCGCCGCCGCGCTGCGCCAGCCAGCGGACGATGACCTGGTTGCGCGCGATCACCTGCTGGCGATAGATGCCGAGGTTCTGGCGGCTGCGGCTGGGGCCGCGCGTCACGGTCAGCCCCCACGTGATGAGCGGGCCGGCGTCCCCCGGCCAGCACGTCTGCACCGGCAGCCGGCCGAGATCCACGTCGGGCCCTTCCTGCACGATCTCGTGGCAAGGCGCGCGGGTGACGGTCCGCGGCGCCATTGACAGGACTTGCCGGAGGAGCGGCAGCTTGTCCCACGCGTCCTTCCAGCCGCGGGGCGGCTCGGGCTCCTTCAGCGTGGCAAGCAGGTTGCCCAGCTCCCGCAGGGCCGCGGCGGGGTTCTCGGCGTCCACCCCCATGCCGAGCGCGACGCGCCGCACCGTGCCGAACAGGTTTCCGAGCACCGGAATCGCGTGGCCGCGCGGGCGCTCGAACAGAAGCGCCGGGCCACCCGCCCGCAGCACGCGGTCGCAGATCTCGGTCATCTCGAACCGGGGATCGACGGTGGCCGTGATGCGCTTCAGCTCGCCCCGCGCCTCCAGGCCGGCGAGAAAACCGCGCAGGTCGCCGTACTTCATCGGCTGGGCACCACGAAGATCCGCACGTGGAGCAACAGGTCGAACAAGATGCCCGCAAATATCGCGGCGCCCATCCAGTTGTTGCTCAGGAAAGCGCGAAAGCAGCTTTCCCGCCGCCGGTCCCGGATCAGCCAGTACTGATAGGCGGCGAGTCCCGCGGCAACCAGCACCCCGCCGAAATAATACGGGCCCTGATGGCGCCATAGGCCGATCCCGGTCATGATGGCGAGGAACACGGCATGGCATAGCATGACCGCCATCACGTCGTAGCGGCCGAGCAGGATGGCCGATGAGTGCAGCCCGACCTTGACGTCATCGTCCCGGTCGACCATGGCGTACTCCGTGTCGTAGGCGATGATCCAGAAAAACGTCGCCAGCATCATCATCCATGCCAGCGGCGGGAGCCCGCCGGTCTGGGCGGCGAACGCCATCGGGATGCCGAAACTGAACGCGATGCCGAGACCGGCCTGCGGCAGCGCGAAAAAACGCTTGAGAAACGGATACACCGCCGTGATCGCGACCGCGAACAGCGACAGGTAAACCGTGAGCGCATTGAGCTGCAGCACCAGCGCAAAGGCGAGCAGCAGCAGCACGGCGGCGAGCGCGAGCGCTTCGCCGGGCCGCACCCGGCCCGCGGCGAGCGGGCGGTCCCGCGTGCGCTCGACATGGGGATCGAAGTCGCGGTCGGCGAAATCGTTGATGACGCAGCCGGCGGAACGCGTCAGTACCGTTCCCAGCAGGAAAATCACCAGCACCTCCAGGCGGATCACGCCCGGCGCCGACAGCCACAGCGCCCACAGCGTCGGCCACAGCAGCAGCAGGATGCCGATCGGCTTGTCGAGCCGCATCAGCCGCTCGTAGGCGTCGAGTTTCTCGGCCAGCTTCACAGTTCCAGGATTCCCGGCAGGAAGATTTCAGTCACCAGTATAGGAGATTTTCCCAGGATGAATAACGAGCGCCGCGCCCACAGCGCCGGCAACCGCCTGCCGGTGGCGGCGCAGGCCCGGACATGAAGCTCGTCGCGCGGGCGGAGCTTGCGGAAACGCAGCGGGCACCGCCGCACCCGTGGATCGGCGAATAGCGCGGCGCCCAGCGGACGCGTGCCGAGGCGCGCGAGCCCGCGCCACGCGCCGCGCAGGCTGGCGAGCCGCGTCACGCTGTGCGCAAACACCACCCGCGTGCGGCCGCAGCGGAGAAAGACCTCGCGCACCAATGCGTGCTGGCCCCGACCGCCGGCAAGAAAGGTTTCGTCGCGCGCGACGCGGCGCGGCCCCTGGAACACGAGCTCGACGCGAAAAGCCGCGCAACGTTCCCGCACGCGATCGGTCAGCGAGCTGCGGTCGACCAGCCAGGACCGGTACGCGCCTGCGACGGGGCGCCGGCGCCAGTCACGGTCGCGTGGAACGGCCCCGCTGTCGTGAACCGTCCTGACCATAACCCGGTCCGCTATACCTCGAGGTAATCGTGCTTCGCGCCGAGCCAGCGCGCGAGGTGCGCGCGCGCGCAATCGGGCTGCTCACGCAGCAGCGTCGCGGCCGCCTCGCGCGCGTGCTCGAGCAAATCGAGGTCGGCATCGAGGTCGGCGAACCGGAGCATCGGCACGCCGCTCTGGCGCGCGCCGAGGAGCTCGCCCGGCCCGCGCAGCCGCAGGTCGTGGCGCGCGATCTCGAAACCGTCGGTATGCTCGTAGATGATCTTCAGCCGCTCGCGCGCGGTCGGCGTGAGCGGGTCCGCGTAGAGCAGGATGCAGGTGCTGGCGCCGGCGCCCCGGCCGATGCGCCCGCGCAACTGGTGCAGCTGCGCGAGCCCCACGCGCTCGGCGCTCTCGATCACCATCAGCGTCGCTTTGGGCACGTCGACGCCGACCTCGATCACGGTGGTCGCCACCAGCAGCTGGATGGCGCCGTCCTTGAACGCGGCCATGACCCGGGCCCGCTCGGCGGGCTTCAGCCGGCCGTGCGCCAACCCCACTTTCAGCTCCGGAAAGGTCTTCTGAACAGTCTCGTACGTCTCGAGCGCGGTCTTCAGCTGCAGCGCCTCGGATTCTTCGATGAGCGGACACACCCAGTACGCCTGGCCGCCATCCATGCACGCGTCGCGGATGCGGCGAACCACCTCCGCGCGCCGCCCGGCGGCTACGAGCTTGGTCGTCACCGGCGTGCGCCCCGGCGGCATCTCGTCGATCACCGAGACGTCGAGGTCGGCGTAATAGCTCATCGCCAGCGTGCGCGGGATCGGCGTGGCGCTCATCATGAGCTGGTGCGGCTGCGCGCCGCGATTGGCGCGCGTCCCCTTCATTCGCAGCGCCAGCCGCTGGTGCACGCCGAAGCGGTGCTGCTCGTCGATGATCGCAAGCCCGAGGCCGTGAAATCGCACTTCCTCCTGGATGAGCGCGTGCGTGCCGACCACGATGGCGGTTTCGCCGGCGGCGACCCGGGCGAGCGCCTCGCGCTTGTCGCGCGCCTTCTGGCTGCCCGACAGCCAGGCGACGCCGACGTCGAGGCCGGCAAGCCACTCGCTGAACTTCGCGTAGTGCTGCTCGGCGAGAATCTCGGTGGGGGCCATGACCGCGACCTGGCGGCCGTTCTCGACGCACTGCAGGGCGGCAAGCGCCGCCACGATGGTCTTGCCGCTGCCGACGTCGCCTTGCAGCAGGCGTTGCATGGGATAGGGCTGGGCGAGATCATGGCGTATCTGCGCGAGCGCCTTGTTCTGCGCCGGCGTGAGCCGGAACGGCAGCCGGGCAACAAGCGCCTGCGCCAGCTGACCGCGCGGCCTCAGCGCCGGCGCGCCCGACGCCTTGCGCCGGCGGTAGTGCACCCGCATGGAGATCTGCTGCGCGAGGAGTTCGTCGAACTTGACGCGGCGCCATGCGGGATGGGTCCGGGCCGCGAGCGTCGCCTGCGGGGTCCGCGGCGGCGGGTTGTGCAGCAACAGAACCGCGTCGCGAAAAGGCGGCAACGAGAGCGGCCCGAGGAGCGTCTCGGGAAGCGTGTCGGCCAGATCGGCATCCGCGAGCACGCGGCCAATGAGGCGCCGCAACTCCTCCTGCGAGAGGCCGGCCGTGGTCGGGTAAACCGGCGTCAACGCGCGCGCGACCGGCGTCCCCGCGGACAACAGCCGCGGGTGCACCATCTCCGGCCCGTAGAACCCCTCGCGGATTTCGCCGAAGGCCCGCGTGCGGATGCCGGCGGCGAGCCGCTTCTGCAGGCTGGGATAGAAGTTGAAGAAGCGCAGCGTGAGAACGCTGCTGCCGTCCTGGATATGGCTGACCAGTTGCCGGCGGGGGCGGTATTTCACGCCGGTCTCGACCACCGTCCCCTCCACCAGCACGGCTTCGCCGGCAGGCGCCTCGTTGAGGGCATAGAGCCGCGTCTCGTCGTCGTAGCGCAGCGGCAAGTGCAGCACCAGGTCAAACTTGCTGCTGATGCCGAGCTTGGCGAGCCGCGTCAGGGTTGACTCGCTCAACCCTGACAGTGCCGAGTGCCGAGTGCTGAGTGCCGAGTCGCCCGTGGCCTTGGCGTTCACGCGGTCTATTCTGTACTCAGAACTTGGCACTCAGAACTCAGCACTCATTCTTCGAGATGCATGATGGCGTCGATCTCCACCTGCGCCCCGCGCGGCAGGGCCGCGACGCCGACCGCGGCGCGCGCCGGATAGGGCGACGCAAAATAGCCGGCCATGATCTCGTTCACCAGCGCAAAGTTGGCGAGATCGGTCAGGTAAACGGTGAGCTTGACCACATCCTTGAGCTCGCCCCCCGCCGCGCGCGCCACCGCCTGCAGGTTCTGGAACACCCGATGGACCTGCGGACCGACGCCCGCGACGACTTCCATCGTTGCCGGATCGAGGCCGATTTGCCCGGCGAGGTAAACCGTGGCGCCGCAGCGCACCGCCTGCGAGTAGGTGCCGATCGCCTTGGGAGCCGCGTCGGTATGAATGATCTGTCTCGCCATGTCACGCACTCCATCGGAAGAGGTTCGCCGAAGCCCGCCTATGATGTAACGGCACGCGGCGGAATTCAATCACCGAAGGATTTTGTCGGTCGCCCGCCCGGCAAAATCCTAATAAAGAGCGCCACCACGAGAAATCGGAACACACAGGTCGATTCGAAGCGCCTCTCCTAATCCCGGGTCGCGGCTTGACGCACCGTTCGTTCGTCAGTACCGTCCCGTTCAGTCAATCCCATTCTGCAAACGGCCTCGGTAAGGAAATTGTCGCGGTTTACCGCGGCAATTTCCTAGGATGGCAGCTTGAGCACGTACTTGGCGAGAATGTTGCGCTGGATCTCGCTCGAGCCGCCGTAGATGGTGGCGGGCCGCGAATAGTAGAACGGATTGAGAAAGTCGGTCTCGACGCCCGCGACGTCGTGCACGCCGGCAACGACGCCCTGCTCGTCGCCGGCCTCGACCAGCAGCTCGGCGAGCCGCTGCCAGGTTTCCATGGTCCAGATCTTCAGCATCGAGACCTCGGGGCCCAGCGCCTCGCCGCGCTTCACCTGCTCGACGAATCGGCCGTAGAGCGCCGCCCCGTCCTCGAGGTCGAGCTTGAGCGCCACGAAGCGGTCGGCGAAACCGGCGTCATCGAGCAGCCCTTTCGCCCGCGCCACCCGCTCCAGGCGCTGCAGCGCGTACTGCGGCCGGCGCGGGCTGCCGATGCCGAGCCGCTCGAAGCCGAGCAGCGCCTTCGCCACCGTCCAGCCGTCGTTCAGCGCACCCACTAGATTCCCGCGCGGCACGCGCACGTTGTCGAAGAAGACCTGGCAGAACTCGTCGTGGCCCGCGAGGTTGCGGATCGGCCGCAGCGTGATGCCCGGCGTCTTCAGGTCGGCGATGAGGAAGCTGATGCCGCTTTGCTTCTTCGCCGTCTTGTCGGTGCGCGCGAGGAGGTAGATGTGCGTCGCGTCGTCGGCGAGCGTGGTCCAGATCTTCTGGCCGTTGACGACGAAATGGTCGCCTTCCGCCACCGCCGCCGTTTGCAGCGCCGCGAGATCGGACCCCGCGTTGGGCTCGGAATAGCCCTGGCACCAGATGTACTCGGCCGAGCGCGTGCGCGGCAGGTAGTGCGCCTGTTGCGCGTCGGTCCCGAATCGCATGATCAGCGGGCCGACCTGCGTGATTCCCTGGTCCGGCGCGCGCGCGATGCCATGGCGCTCGAGCTCCTCGAGATAGATCACCATCTTCCCGGCGTCGAGGGCCATGCCGCCCCATTCGCGCGGCCAGTTGGGCGCGATCCAGCCCTTGTCGTCGAGCTTGCGCCACCAGTCGCGCATCTCGTGCCAGCGCGCGCGGCGCAGGATGTAGCGCAGGTGCGGCGGATACTCCGCTTCGAAGAATGCGCGGACCTCGCGGCGGAAGTCCCCGTCCGCCATCGCGTTCCAGTCGGTCATAAATCCCCTCCGGCGGGCTTTCCTTCCGCCTTCCCGCATAGCGTCAGGCCGGCGTAGCGCCGGCGGTGCCAGTTCGCGTTTCCGAGCCACGCCGCGAGCGTCATGGCGCGCTTGAGGAAGAGCCCCGCGTCGTATTCGTCGGTGAAGCCGATCGCGCCGTGCAGCTGGATCGCCTCGCGCGTGATTTTCAGCGCGGCGTCGGCGCAGCGCGCCTTCACGCGGCTTGCAAGCGCCGCCCGCGTCGCGGCCTTCGCGCCGCCATCCATCGCGGCGAGCGCCTCGTCCAGCACCGCGTTCGCGAGTTCCTTCTGGATGTGGAGATCCACCGCGCGGTGCTGCAGCGCCTGGAAGGCACCGATCGGCTTTCCGAACTGGATGCGAGTCTTGAGGTAGTCGAGCGTCATCTCGAGCGCACGCTCCATCACGCCCGCAAGCTCCGCGCCGGCGATCGTGGCACCGAAATCGAAAGCGCGGTCCAGCGCCTCCCTCGCGGCGATGCCGCGCGCGACCAGCGCCGATTGCGGAACGTGCGCATCCCGCATGTCGAGCGTGCCGAAACACCGCCCGTCGGCAAGCGTCTCCAGCCCGAAGCGCAACCCCGCCGTATCCTTGGGCAGCCAGAAAAGCGCGAGCGTACCGCCGGATTGCGCGCTGACAAGGAATGCATCGGCCTGCGCCGCGCCCGGCATGTAACGCTTGGTGCCGTTCAGCCGGTAGCCGCCCTCGAACGGCGCCGCGCGCGCCTGCGCGTTGCCGGGATCAAGCTCGCCGGGCGCCTCCTGCCACGCGAGCACGGGCTGCAGCGCCCCCGACACCAGGCGCGGCAGGCTCTCGCGTTTCAGCGCCTCGTTCTCGCCGGCAACCAGGGCGGTCGCCGCCAGCACCGCCGTCGCCGTGAGCGGTTCCGGCGTCAGTGCCCGCGCAAGGCCCTTGGCGACGATCGCCATTTCCGTCAGCCCGAGCCCGAGGCCGCCGTACGACTCCGGTACCAGGATGCCCAGCCAGCCGAACCCGGCCATCTGCTCCCACACCGCGCGGTCATACTCCTCGCGCGTGCCGCGCAGCCGCCGTACCCGCGCGATGTCCGTGCCGCGCGCGGTGAAATCCGCGACGCTGTCGGCGAGCATCCGCCGATGCTCGGCGTTCGGGACGGCGGCAAGGTTGATGCGTGTCATGGAATGTACCGGGCCGGCGGCGTCAGAGCAGGTGCCGGCCCAGCCACCAGGCGACAGCGGCCATGAACGCCGAGCACGGTATCGTTAGCACCCAGGCGAGCACGATGTTGCCGGCCACGCCCCATCGCACCGCGGACAGCGACTGCGTCGAGCCCACGCCGATGATCGCGCCGGTGATGGTGTGTGTCGTGGAAACGGGTATGCCCAGACCCGTGGCGAGGAACAGCATGATGGCGCCGCCGGACTCGGCGCAGCAGCCGCCGACCGGTTTCAGCTTGGTGATTTTCTGCCCCATGGTCCTGACGATCCGCCAGCCGCCGAAGGCGGTACCAAGCGCGATCATGATATAGCAGGACACCACCACCCATATCGGCAGGGGATCCTGGGCGCCGAGATATCCGGCGGAGATCAGCAGCACCCAGATGATGCCGGCGGTTTTCTGCGCGTCGTTGCCACCGTGACCAAGCGAGTAGAGCGCCGCGGAGACAAGCTGCAGCCGGCGAAACCAGCGGTCGACCCGCGCCGGGGTCGCGCGGACGAACAACCAGGCCACCATGAGCATCAGCAGCGCGCCCAGCAGCATGCCCATCAGGGGCGCGACGAAAATGAACGCCACCGTCTTCAGGAGCCCTGCCGCGATGAGGTGATCGGTTCCGGCCTTGGCAACGGCCGCGCCGACGAGCCCCCCGATCAGCGCGTGCGAGGAGGAGGACGGAATGCCGTACCACCACGTGATCACATTCCAGGCGATGGCGCCGATGAGCGCGCCGAAAACGACGTAGTGGTCCACGACGGTCGGATCCACGATGCCCTTGCCCACGGTGGCCGCCACGCTGAGGTGAAACACGAACAGCGCCGCGAAATTGAAGAACGCGGCCATCAGGACCGCCTGGTACGGTTTCAGCACGCGCGTCGAGACCACGGTCGCGATGGCGTTCGCGGCGTCGTGGAAGCCGTTCATGAAGTCGAACGCCAGCGCGATCAGCACGAGCACGCTCGTGACCACCAGGCTGATTTGTGCCGGCTCCAACGCGAATCGCCCTACGAATGCTCCAGCACGATGCCTTCGATGATGTTCGCGACATCCTCGCAGCGGTCCGTGATCAGCTCGAGCAGCTCGTAGATCGAGCGCAGCTTGATCAATTGCTTCACGTCGGGCTCCTCGCGGAACAGCCGCGACATGGCCGAGCGCATCACCCGGTCGGCGTCCGACTCCAGCCGGTCGATCTCCTCGCAGGTCTTGAGGATCGCCTCCGGGTCGCGCAGGTTCGACAGGAGCGCCACCGCCGCCTTCACGCGCCCGCAGCTCATCTGGCAGATCTGCGCGAGCTGCTGCGCTTCCGCGCTGACGCGCCGGATGTCGTAGAGCACGATCGACTCGGCGACGTCCTGGATCAAATCGAGGACGTCGTCCATGTTGGTGATCAACTGATGGATCTGGTCCCGGTCGATCGGGGTGATGAAGGTCTTGTGCAGCAGCGATATGGTCTCGTGGGTGATCTTGTCGGCGTCGCGCTCGGCCGCGTCTATGCGCTCCGCGTGGACGGTCGAGGCGTCGAAATTGGCGAAGAGCCGGGCGAGCGCCTGGCTGCCTTCGGCAATCTGCGCCGCGTGCGCGTTGAACAGGTCGAAAAACCGGCCCTCGCGTGGCATCAATCGGCTGAACATGGCGGGTCCCGAGGCGGAAAGCCGCTATTCTGCCAGAAGCGCCGGCGCGGCCGCTTCGGGATGCCGGCAACGAAAAGGGCCTCCCGAAGAGGCCCTTGTTGAACTTGGTGGAGACGAAGGGGATCGAACCCTCGACCTTCGCATTGCGAACGCGACGCTCTCCCAGCTGAGCTACGTCCCCACGCTTCCCGAAACGAGGACGGGATTTTACAACGGCCGAGTGGCTGTTTCCAAATGCCGGAAACAGCCCCTTATAGAATCATCGGTATTCCAGGCAGAAGGGTTTTCCTGCAACCTGCAAGCTGCCATGATGGCGGCGCGGGGTTCGGGATGGCACCGCGCGGCCCCCGAGGGCACCTATATAATCCGGTTCACGCACCATCACCGACTGAGTGCCGCCATATGGATATCAAGCCGCCGTACGGTTACAGCGAGATCGTTCCGCTCACCAGGCAGCACCGCGTGCTGCTGCCCGAAGCGGGCAGGCTGCCGCCGGTGTTTCACGGCCTCACCGCGCTGCCGCTTTCGTTCACCGAGTTCGCGGTCGCGTGCCGCGACTACCCGATCGCGTTCATCGCCGGCGAGGGCGGGCAGTTCGTCGCGATGGCGGTGCTGGGCCTGGAAAACCAGCAGAACCTCTTCGTGCTGCCGGACGGCCGATGGGATCCGGCGGTCTACCTGCCCGCCTACGTCCGGCGCTATCCGTTCTGCATGACGCGCGTCACCGTGGACGGGCGAGAGCAGGCGGAACGCGTCGCCTGCGTCGAGAAACGCGCGGTCAACGCCAAGGGCGAGGCGCTTTACGACGCCAGCGGCGAAGCGCTCCCGGCGTGGGACGGGCGGCGCAAGCTCCTGTTCGAGTACGAGGCCGATCTCGTGCGCAGCGACGAGATGAGCCGGACGCTCGCCGGGCTGGAGCTGCTCGAGACCTTCACCATGCAGGCGGTCCCGAGCCAGGGCGCGCCGCTCGCGATGACGGGCATGTATCGCGTCGCGGAGGAAAAGCTCGCCGGGCTCGCGCCGGAAAAGCTGATGGATCTGGTGCAAAAAGGCGTGCTGGCTCGCGTCTACGCCCACCTGATCTCGCTCTCGAACTTCGCGCGCCTGCTCGATCGCCGCACCGCGCAGGCGGCGAAGGCCGCGCCGGCGGAAACGGCGGGACGGAGCCCCAGGAAGTCCAGCTGATAAGCCGGTGGTGGGTCCTGGGTCGATCCACAACACACGAATCACCATTCACGCTGGTTTCCGGCCGGAGCGGTAGGCCCACAGCATCATCGCCAGGCCCGCGAGGACCATCGGCAGGGACAGCCACTGCCCCATCGAAAGCCCGCCGGCGAGCAGGCCGAGAAATCCGTCCGGCTCGCGCGTGAACTCGACGCCGAAGCGCAGAACGCCATAGCCCGCCAGAAACGCCCCGGAAACCGCGCCGCGCGGTCGCGCGCGTGCCGAGAACCACCAGAGCAGCGCGAACAGGACGACGCCCTCCAGCGCAAACTCGTATAGCTGCGAGGGATGGCGCGGCACGCCGTCCACCTGCGGGAACACCATCGCCCACGGCACGGTGGCGGCACGGCCCCACAGCTCGCCGTTGATGAAGTTGCCGAGCCGGCCCGCGGCGAGCCCGAGCGGCACCAGCGGCGCCACGAAATCCGTCACCGCGAGCCAGTTCTGCCGGCGCTCGCGGGCGAACCACGCCATCGCCAGTATCACGCCCAGCATGCCGCCGTGGAACGACATGCCGCCCTCCCACACGTAGAGGACGCGCCACGGCTCCGCGAGGTAGTCCCCGAACTTGTAAAACAGCGCGTAACCCAGCCGCCCGCCGAGTATCGTGCCCAGTATCCCGTAGAAGAGCGCATCATCGAGATCCTTCGCGGACCACACGCCCCCCGGCGCGCGGGCGATCCGGTAGCGGCCCGCGGCCCAGAACAGCGCGAATCCCACCAGGTACATCAACCCGTACCAGCGCACCGCCAGCGGGCCGAGCTGCAGCGCCACGGGGTCGAATTGAGGATGGACGAGCATGAATGACGATACGCTAGAATGGCGCGCTTATTATACGTGCCGCTATCCGGGCGGCCAGGAATCCGGACGCCATGAAAGCTTTCGCGCAACGCGTCGTCGAGGCGCGCTGGTTCGAACCCGTCATGATCGGGCTGATCCTATTCAACGGCGTCTTGATCGGCATGGAAACGTCGCACGAGATCCTGGCGCGGCGCTGCTCACGCTGTTCCCGATCGTGACGCTGGAGGGATGGGTGGAGGTGATGGAAACCGCGCTCAAGGCGGCGCCCTGGGCCTGGATCTACTTCGTGAGCTTCATCCTGATCGGCACCGTCGTCGTGCTCAATCTCTTCATCGCGGTGGTCATCAACAACCTCGAAGCGAGCAAGGTGGCCGGACTGGAGGCATTGCGCGCCCCCGTCACGCACGAGGAAGTGTTGAAGGAGCTCGAGCGCACGCGCGACGCCCTGCTGAAGCTGCAGCACAGGCTTGAGGCCTTGCCTGCCGCGGGGAAGCCGTGACGTTTTGATTTCCGTGACATATTCACGTTCGCCGCGCGAATCGTTTGACGGCCTCGCCGCACCCTGACTATCCTTTCCCTGCCCTGCCACGTCTTGCTCCGGGATCGGTCGTAGTGGCTGGGCATCCAATAACCATCAAAGGAGAACGGAACATGAACGCCATCAACCGGTTTGTCGCTCGGCTGTTGATCGTGTGCACGGTTGCCATGGGACTGCCGCTGCCCGCGACCGCCGGCATCGTCACCACGGACCAGGTCTACGCGGGTCTCGACCGCGACCAGCTCAGGAACTTCCTCGACCGTGCCGAGGTGCGCGCGCAAATGCAGGCGCTTGGCGTCGATGCGGACGCCGCCCGGGACCGCGTCGATGCGCTGACCGACGAGGAAGCGCGCAATCTGGCGCAGCGGATCGACCAATTGCCTGCGGGCGGCAGCGTCCTCGGCGTGCTGTTCGCGGTTTTCATCATTCTGCTCGTCACGGACCTGCTCGGGCTCACCAAGGTATTTCCGTTCACGAGATCGGTACGCTGATCCGGCGTGGTTGCCCTGCCTAGAACCCCCGCAGCCGCGGGGGTTCTGGTTTCCGCCTTCCTGCTGGCAGGCGGCTGCGCAACACCCCAGGTCGCCGAATTGCTGGAGCGTCCCGGGGCGGCCCTGCCGCCGCGCGTCGAGCTCACAGACGTCCCGTTCCACCCGCAAGCCGAATACCAGTGCGGTCCCGCCGCCCTGGCAACGGTCCTGAACCACGCCGGCGTCGCGACCCCGCCCGAAGCGCTGGTGCGGCAGGTCTACCTGCCCGCGCGCGAAGGATCGCTGCAGGCGGAAATGCTTGCGACGACCCGGCGCCATGGGCTCGTCGCGTACCGGCTCGCGCCGCGGCTGGAGGACGTGCTGCGGGAAATCGCGTCGGGCCATCCCGTCGTCGTGCTCCAGAACCTGGCGTTTGCGTTTGCGCCGCTTTGGCACTACGCGGTGGCCGTCGGCTACGATCTCCCCCGGGAGGAAATCGTCCTGCGCTCCGGCACGACGCGGCGGCTGGTCACCACGCTCGCCAACTTCGAGCGCACCTGGGCGCGAAGCGAGTACTGGGCGATGACGGCGCTGTCCCCGCGGCAGCTGCCGGCCAGCGCCACCGAGGAACGTTATGTGGCCTCGGTCGTGGCACTGGAACGGGTGGCCGTCCAAGCCGCGCGCACCGGCTATGCGACCGCGCTCGCCCGCTGGCCTGGCAATCTCCTCGCCCGCATCGGGCTGGGCAACGCGGCCTACGCGACGGGAGATTTGCCGGGGGCCGAGGCGGCGTACCGTGAGGCGCTGCGGGATCATCCGCAGGCAGCCGATGCGTGGAACAATCTCGCGCAGGTCCTGCATGAGAGTGGCCGCCGCGACGAGGCGCTGGCGGCGGCGGAACGTGCCGTCACCATTGGCGGGCCGCGCCTGAGCCTGTACCAATCCACCCTGAAAGCGATCGCGGCGTCACCCTGACCCGCCGCGCAGGCGCCCCGCGGCCCCGGACCCGGCCGGCCGAGCGTGATCGGGGAACCCGGCCGCGCGCTTTGTGACAAAATGGTTTTGACCGCCGTCCGCAACTGGCGTCCCATGCCGAACCGCCTCGCCTCCCAGACCTCGCCCTACCTCCAGCAGCACGCGGAGAATCCCGTCGACTGGCACCCGTGGGACGAGGAAGCGCTCGCTCGCTCGCGCGCCGAGGACAAGCCGATCCTGTTGTCGATCGGCTACTCGGCCTGCCACTGGTGCCACGTCATGGCGCACGAGTCGTTCGAGGATCCCGAGGTGGCCGCGGCGATGAACCGCCACTTCGTCAACATCAAGGTCGACCGCGAGGAGCGCCCCGACCTCGACCAGATCTACCAGACCGCGCATGCGATGCTGACGCAGCGGAGCGGCGGCTGGCCGCTAACGATGTTCCTGATGCCGGACGGCACGCCCTTCTTCGGCGGCACCTATTTTCCCAAGCACGGCCGGCACGGCATGGCGGGATTCCTCGACATCCTGCCGCGGATCGCGGAGGCCTATCGCGACAAGCGCGACGAGATCGCGAAGCAGAATGCCGCGCTGGTCGAGGCGCTGGCGCGCACCGTTCCGGCGCAGGGCGAGGCGCGCGAGGTGCGGCGCGCGCCGCTGGACGCCGCGGTGCGCGAGTTCGCGCAGCTGTTCGACGACGTGCACGGCGGCATCGGCCGCGCGCCGAAGTTCCCGCACCCGTTCGAGCTCGCGTTTTGCCTGCGCCGCCACGCGCTCGACGGGGGCGAGCCCGGTCTCGCGATCGCGCGCGTGACGCTCACCCGGATGGCCGAGGGCGGCATCTACGACCAGCTCGCCGGCGGCTTTTGCCGCTACAGCGTGGACGAAACCTGGACCATCCCGCACTTCGAGAAGATGCTCTACGACAACGCGGCGCTGCTCGCCCTCTATAGCGATGCCTGGCTGGCGACGCAGGCGCCGCTATTTAGCAGAGTCGCGGCTGAAACCGCCGAGTGGGTGATGCGCGAGATGCAGTCGCCGGCGGGCGGTTACTACTCCTCGCTCGACGCCGACTCGGAGCACGAAGAGGGCAAGTTTTACGTCTGGACGCCGCAGGAAATGAAGCGCCTCCTTACGCCCGAGGAAACCGCAGTGGTCGAGCCGCACTACGGGCTCGATGGTGCGCCCAACTTCGAGGGCCATGCGTGGCACCTGCGGGTGGAGAGGCCGCTCGAGTTCGTCGCCAGGCGGCTCGAGATTCCGCTGGCCGAGTGCGAGGAGCGCCTCGCGCGCGCGCGCGCGAAGCTCCTCGCCGCGCGAGTAAAGCGCGTATGGCCCGGGCGCGATGAGAAGGTGCTCACGAGCTGGAACGCGATGATGGTGCGCGGCATGGCGCGCGCCGCGCGCGTCTTCGACCGTGCCGAGTGGCTCGCGTCGGCGCGGCGGGCCGTGGATTTCATCCGCGCCACGCTCTGGCACGACGGCCGGCTGCTGGCAACCTTCAAGGACGGCCGAGCGCACCTCAATGCCTATCTGGACGACCACGCATTTCTGCTCGATGCGCTGCTCGAGCTGCTCCAGTGCGGATTCCGCGATGAGGATCTTCGTTTCGCCCGCGCGCTCGCCGATATCCTGCTGGAGCGGTTCGAGGACCGGGAGGCGGGCGGTTTCTTTTTCGTCTCGCACGACCACGAGAAGCTCATCCACCGTTCGAAGCCCGGCCACGACAACGCCACGCCGTCGGGCAACGGTGTCGGCGCGTTCGCGCTGCAGCGTTTGGGGCACCTGATCGGGCAGACGCGCTATCTGGAGGCGGCGGAGCGCGCGCTCAAGTTGTTTTACCCGGCCATGGAGCGCCAGCCGAGCGGCTTCGTGAGCCTCGCCACCGCGCTCGACGAGTATCTTTCCCCCCCGCACGTCGTGATTCTGCGGGGCGACGCGCAGACCGCGGCCGAGTGGCAGCGTGCTCTCGCGAAGTCGTATCGTCCGGATACCCTGGTCCTAGCACTTCCCGCGGGTCTCGCCGGATTGCCGCCCGTCCTCGACAAAGGCGCCCCCGCCGCAGGCGTCAATGCCTGGGTCTGCCGCGGCACCGCCTGCCTGCCGCCCCTCTCGGACCTCGCATCGCTCGAACGGACGCTTTCCGGGAGCCGGGGCGCCGGCTGAGCCACCGCGCTGCCGGGCAGCGCATGCGATACAATGCGCGAGTTTTTCGCAGGCACGATTCATCCCGTTCGATATCAGGAGTGATTTCATGAAGATCGCAAGCATGCTGCTCGCCGCCACGACGGCGACGACGCTCGCCGCGGCCGCGCAGGCCGCCGACCCCAAGGCCGCCGAGGCGCTCGCCAAAACGAGCGGCTGCTTCGCCTGCCACACCGTCGATAAGAAGCTGGTTGGCCCGTCCTACAAGGACATCGCCGCCAAGTACCGCGGCAAGAAGGGCGCGGAGGCCGACCTCTTCAAGAAGGTGAAGGCCGGCGGCAAAGGCGCGTGGGGCGAGATTCCGATGCCGCCCAACGCGCACGTGAAGGACGCCGACATCAAGGCCATCGTGCAGTGGGTTATGTCGATCAAGTAACCCGACGCCGCGTGGCTGGAAAGGGCCGGCAATCGCCGGCCTTTTTAATGGTGCCGCCGGCGCGCCGCCGGTGGGTGCCGACCGCGCGCGCACCGCGCCTGGAAAATTGACAACCTGCGGGGCGCTAAGGATAATGATTTCCTTTGTCACAACAACGATTTATCTACTGGACCTTCGATGACGTGCCGCTCCTGGATCCGCGCCGGACTGAGTGTTTTGTTGACGATTGCATTGGCCGGCTGCGGCCAGGAAACGCCGCCCACCAAGCCGAAGGCCGGTTCGCCCGGGGCACAGGAAGCCCTCGTTGTCCGCATCGGATCGGCCTCGCCGCTGACCGGCCCGCAGGCGCATATCGGCATCGACATTCGAAACGGCGTGCAGCTCGCCATCGAAGACGCCAATGCCGCCAATATCTCCATCGGCGGCCGGCCGGTGCGGTTCGAGCTGGTCGCCGAGGACGATGAGGCGAACCCGACCAAAGCCACGACGGTCGCGCAAAAGCTCGCCGACGCGCGGGTCGCCGCCGTGGTCGGGCATTTCAATTCCGGCGCGTCGATCCCGGCATCCAAGGTCTATTCCGACGCCGGCATCCCGCAGATCTCGCCCTCCTCGACCAATCCCAAGTACACGCAGCAGGGATTCAAGACCACGTTCCGTGTCGTCGCGCATGACGACCAGCAGGGCCCGACGCTCGCCCGGTTCGCCGTGGACAAGCTCAAGGTGAAGACGGTTGCCGTGGTGGACGACTCCACGGCCTACGGCCAGGGGCTGGCCGACGCCTTCGAGGCGACGGTCAAGGCGGCGGGCGTCAAGGTGGTCGCGCGCGAGCACACCACCGACAAGGACACCGATTTCAAGGCGATCCTCACCAAGATCAAGGGCCGCGCGCCCGATCTCATCATGTTCGGCGGCATCGATCCCCAGGCGGGCCCCATGGTGAAGCAGATGGCCGAGCTCGGCATCCGGGCAAAATTCATGGGCGGCGACGGCATGCAGACGCCGAATTTCATCAGGCTCGCCGGCGACGCCGCCGAGGGCGTGATGGCCTCCATTCCCGGCCTGCCCAAGGAGAAGATGCCGGGGGGCAAGGCATTTCTCGAGCGCTTCAAGGCCAAGTACAACGCCGACGTCGAGCTCTTCGCGCCGATGGGATACGATGCCGTGATGGTCTTCGTCGAGGCGATGAAGCGCGCGGGCTCGACCGACCCCGCAAAATTTCTGCCGGAGATCGGCAAGACCCGTCGCCAGGGCGTGATCGGTCCGATCGCGTTCGACGACAAGGGCGACCTGAAGAACGCCCCGATCACGGTCTACGTCGTGAAGGGCGGCAAGTGGGAGCCGCTGGAGACGGTGATTCCCGGCGCGGTGGCGGCCCGCCCCGCGCCGCAACCGGCGTCCAAGCCATAGCACCCGCACTGCCCCGCGGCTCGAGCGAGCCGCCAGAATGCAGATGAACGGCACCCTCGCGGTGCCGTTCGCGTATTGAAGCGCCCGACCATGGACATCTTTCTGCAACAGCTCATCAACGGCCTCGTGCTGGGCAGCGTCTATGCGCTCGTCGCGCTGGGCTACACCATGGTGTACGGCATCCTGGGGCTCATCAATTTCGCGCATGGCGATATTGTCATGATCGGCGCGCTGGTGGCCCTGACGGTCGCCCAGGCGCTCGCCGCAAGCGGTCTGCCCGGACCGCTGATCGTGCTGATCGCGGCGGCCGCGGCGATCGGCGTCTGCGTCGCGCTGGGCGTGACCATCGAGCGCGCCGCCTATCGCCCGCTGCGGCGCGCGCCGCGGCTGGCCCCTCTCATTACGGCCATCGGGGTCTCGATCCTGCTGCAGTACTCGGCGGCGCTCGTCTGGGGCAAGCAATACATCCCGATGCCGGAGTTGCTGACGCCCACGCCGTACACGCTGGGCGGCGCGCGCATCAGCGATCTGCAGGCGTTCATCTTCCTCCTGGCGTGCGCGGTGATGGCGGGTCTGCTGTGGTTCATCAAGTCGAGCCGCATCGGCAGGGCCATGCGCGCGACGGAACAGAATCCCGAGGTGGCCGGGCTCATGGGCGTCAACATCGACCGCATCATCGCGTTCACCTTCCTGCTCGGTTCCGCAATCGGCGCGGTGGCGGGCGTGATGGTGGTGCTCTATTACGGACTCGGGCACTACTTCATGGGCTTCATGCTGGGATTGAAGGCCTTCACCGCGGCCGTGCTGGGGGGCATCGGCCACGTGGGAGGCGCGATGCTGGGCGGGCTGCTGCTCGGCGTCATCGAGAGCCTCGCCTCCGGCTACATCGGCGATCTCACCGGGGGGCTTCTCGGCAGCAATTACCGCGACATCTTCGCCTTTCTCGTGCTGGTGCTCGTGCTGGTGCTGAAACCCTCGGGCCTCATGGGCCGGCAGGCGGGAGACCGCGCGTGAGCCAAGCGCGGGACAGCGCGCGCCAGGCGCTCGCCGCGCACCGCGGCTGGCTGGCGTGGCTCGCCGCCGCCGCGCTGCTGCTGGCGCTGCCATTCGCCGTCGACGCGACGCTCGGGCGAACCTGGGTGCGCATCATCGACGTCGCGCTGCTGTTCACGATGCTCGCGCTCGGACTCAACATCGTGGTGGGCTTCGCGGGGCTGCTCGATCTGGGCTATATCGCGTTCTTCGCGGTGGGCGCCTACTGCTACGCGCTGCTCGCGTCGCCGCAGTTCGGCGTGCACTGGCCGTTCGTGGCGCTGCTGCCGCTGTCGGCGCTGGTGGCCGCGCTTTTCGGCGTCCTGCTCGGCGCGCCCACGCTGCGGCTGCGCGGCGATTACCTCGCCATCGTCACCCTCGGCTTCGGCGAGATCATCCGCATCTTTCTCAACAACCTGAACCGGCCGGTCAACATCACCAACGGCCCGCAGGGCATCACGCTCATCGATCCCCTGCAGATCGGTGACTTTTCCCTGAGCCGCAGCCACGAGCTCGCGGGGCTCACGTTCTCGCCGGTGCACAACTACTATTTCGTGTTCCTCGCCTGCGCGGCCGCCTCCATCTTCATCTCGCTGCGCCTCGAGGACTCACGCATCGGCCGCGCCTGGATCGCGATCCGCGAGGACGAGCTGGCGGCCTCCGCGATGGGCATCAACACCCGCAACGTGAAGCTCCTCGCCTTCGCCATGGGCGCGACCTTCGGCGGCGTATCCGGGGGACTGTTCGCCTCCTTCCAGGGCTTCATCAGCCCCGAGAGCTTCACCCTGCTCGACTCCATCATGGTGCTGTGCATGGTGGTCCTGGGCGGCATGGGCAACGTCGGGGGCGTCGTGCTGGGCGCCGTGCTGCTCACCGCGCTCCCGGAGGCGCTGCGTTACGCGGCGCCGCTGCAGCAGCAGCTGTTCGGCGCCGTCTACGTCGACCCCTCGGATCTGCGCATGCTGCTGTTCGGGCTTGCCCTGGTGCTGATGATGCTGTTCCGGCCAGCCGGCCTGTGGCCGTCCACCACGCGGCGGCGCGAGCTGGCGGGCGCGGGCGACGACGGCGGAACGGAGGCGCCCCATGCCGCGCGCTGAGGACGTACTGCTCACGGCGGCGACGGTGGGCAAGCGATTCGGCGGGCTCACCGCGCTCGCGGAGGTGTCGTTTTCGGTCGGACGCGGGGAGATTTATGGGCTGATCGGTCCCAACGGCGCGGGCAAGACCACGCTGTTCAACGTGCTGACGGGAATCTACGCCCCGGACAGCGGCGAATTCGCGCTCGACGGGATGCGCATCACCGGGCTCAAGCCTTACCGCGTCGCCGAACGCGGGATCGCCCGCACCTTCCAGAACATTCGACTGTTCGCCAACATGACGGCCCTGGAGAACGTGATGGTGGGGCGGCACGTGCGGACCCGCAGCGGGGTGCTCGGCGCGGTGCTGCGTGGCGCCGTCACCCGCGCCGAGGAAGCCGCCATCGCCGGCCGCGCGCAGGCACTGCTCGAGTACGTCGGCATCGCCGAGCACGCCGGCGTGCTGGCGCGGACGCTGTCCTATGGGGATCAGCGGCGGCTGGAAATCGCGCGCGCGCTCGCCACCGATCCGAAGCTCCTCGCTCTCGACGAGCCGGCCGCCGGCATGAACGCGACCGAGCGGCGGGAACTGGCGCGGCTGCTCGCCCGGATCCGCGGCGACGGCATGACGCTGCTGCTGATCGAGCACGACGTCAAGCTCGTGATGGACCTGTGCGACCGCGTGGCGGTGCTCGACTACGGCCGCAAGATCGCGGAGGGCGCGCCGCCCGAAGTGCAGCGCGATCCGGCGGTGATCGCAGCCTACCTGGGAGGGGAAGTTGCTTGAGGTGAGAAACCTCCATGTCTCGTACGGCGGGATCAACGCCGTGAAGGGCATCGACCTCGAGGTGAAGGCCGGCGAGCGCGTCACGCTGATCGGCGCCAATGGCGCGGGCAAGACGACGACGCTCAAGGCGCTCGCGGGGTTGCTGCGGCCGGCGGCCGGCAGCATCCACTATAATGGCGATGACATAACGGCGCGCCCCGCGCACGAGCTGGTTCGGCTGGGCCTGGCGCTGGTTCCCGAAGGCCGCGGCGTGTTCGGCCGGCTCACGGTGGAGGAAAACCTCGCGATGGGTGCCTACAGCCGGCGCGACCGCGCACGCATCTCCACCGACCTGGAGCGCGCGTACGGATTGCTGCCGCGGCTCGCGGAACGGCGGCGCCAGCTGGCCGGCACGCTTTCCGGGGGCGAGCAGCAGATGCTGGCGATCGGGCGCGCGCTCATGAGCCGGCCGCGGCTGCTTCTGCTCGACGAACCCAGCATGGGGCTCGCGCCGCTGATGGTGCAGAAGATATTCGAGACCATACGCGCAATCGTCGCCGAAGGAGCCACCTTGCTGCTGGTCGAACAGAACGCCAAGCTCGCCCTCGAGGCCTGCCATCGCGGCTACGTGATGGAGAGCGGGCGCATCGCGCTCTCCGGCGGCGCGCGCGAGCTGCTGGCAAACCCCCAGGTGCGGCAGGCGTACCTCGGAGAGTGAGCGCGCGATGACCGCCTCGGCTCCCTTCGGAGCGCTGTTGCCTCGCCTGCTGGCGAGCCGGGCGGCCCGCCGCGCCGTCGCCGTGGCGACCGCCGCGCTGCTCGCCGGCGTGCTCGGGTACCTCTACTACAAGACGCAGGGCGTCGATTTCAAGCGCATGAACGACGCGTTGGAGGCGCTGCGCGATCTGAAAGAGATCGACGTGCGCTGGGACGTCGACGTGCTGCGATCGCGCACCGGGATCGAGCCGACGCAGCCCCCCGCACCGGACCGGGGCCCGGCGCTGGCGCGGGTGACGAAGGAGCTCGCCGATGCCGCAGGGACGATCGGCAGCCTGGTGCTTTCGGGCGGCCTGACCGATCTCGCGAATGCGTTCAATCGCAAGGCCGGCATGGTGGAGCAGTTCCGCAAGGCCAACGTCGCGGCCAAGGCGGCGCTCGGCGAAGTGCTGAAGGCCGACATCGAGATCGCGGGGCTGGTCCGCGGCTCGTGGCAGGACTTCCGCGACCGGGAACGCCTGGTGGCCGCCGAGAGCGCGTCAGTGCAGGCGATCGCCGAGGCGCAGCGATACTATTTCGCGCCGGACGAGGCGCACCGCAAGATCCTCGACGCCGTCACCGCGGATCTCCGGCGTGGTGCCGCCCGCCTGCCCAACGCGCTGCGGGAAGGCATCCTGCGTCTCGACGGGCATATCCAGGCGCTGATGGCGGCGAAACCGGCCGAGGAAGCGATCTTCGAGAAGCTCGCGTTCCTGACCGCCGGACCGCGCGTCGACAGCCTCACCAATGCTTTCTCGGGGGAAATCGAGGCGGCGCTCACCGACCAGGCGTTTTACCGCGCGTACCTGGTTGCCTATTCCGGCGCGTTGCTGATCCTGCTCGGATATCTCGCGACGCGCCTCGTTGCGAGCTACCGCCTGATTCATGCCGCGAACCTCGCGCTGAAAAACGCCAACGAGCTGCTGGAACAGCGGGTCGCGGAGCGCACGCAGGAACTGTCAGAGGCGCTGCAGCAGCTCAAGGCATCGGAAGCGCAGCTGATTCAGACCGAAAAGATGTCCTCGCTCGGGCACATGGTCGCAGGCGTGGCGCACGAGATCAACACGCCGCTCGCCTACGTCAAGAACAGCCTTGGCTCGGTCACCGGCAAGTTGCCGGAACTCGTCCAGCTCGTGACGGAATCGGAGAAGCTCCTCGACCTGCTGCGCGCCGGCGCCGCCGATCCGCACCACCTCGCGCAGCAGTTCGCGCTGACGGAGCAGCTGGTCGCGCAATTCCGCGAGCACCAGGTGCTGGAGGAGCTGCGGACGTTGCTGAAGGACGGGCTGCACGGCATCACCCAGATTTCCGAGATCGTCCTCAATCTCAAGAATTTCTCCCGCCTGGACCGCAGCAAGGTCTCCAGCTACAGCCTGAAGGACGGCCTCGACAGCACGCTGTTGCTCGCCAAGCACGAGCTGAAAGGCCATACCATCAGGAGACAGTACGGCGATATTCCGCCGGTCACGTGCTCGCCATCGCAGATCAACCAGGTATTCCTCAATCTGATCACGAATGCCGTGCAGGCGATCGAGGCCGGGCGCGGCGTGATCACCCTCGCGACGCGCCGAGCGGACGCCGGCCATGTCGCCGTGGACGTGCAGGACAACGGCAAGGGCATTCCGCCCGAGGTCCTGCCCAAGATCTTCGACCCCTTTTTTACCACCAAGGACGTGGGCAAAGGCACCGGGCTGGGCCTCTCGATCGCCTACAAGATCGTCCAGCAGCACGGCGGCACGATCA